>Ga0315330_10000059_pt1 | contig 52512 bp, 43 predicted proteins | sample M140m34915metaG_FD_203453 | JGI IMG/M metagenome (GOLD analysis project Ga0315330, IMG submission 203453) | Ammonia-oxidizing marine archaeal communities from Monterey Bay, California, United States - M1 40m 34915 | ecosystem: Environmental > Aquatic > Marine > Intertidal zone | place: USA...
GCAATAGAGAATTTTCTTTTATTTTGAGTGCATCCAGAGAGTGAGAGCTGCGAACAAGCTTATTATACGCACATGGTGCGATAATCTTTTGACATTCAATAATAAAGTCCGTATGAGCAACTCGATCTGATTTTCACTTGATGAGCTGAAGGAAGAAAAGCATTTACAATGTAGACTTTTTGAAGCATATGACGAGCTGGTAATAAAACAAGCCAAGTTTCGTGACGTAACTATAAGAATGGATGTGATATTCCAAACTCAAAAATTACTCAACTTGTCCATTTCGAATACCGTTTGGCTATTTAAACCAGTCCGCGACTACATGCTGTCTTCCGCACCATGGGCACGCCTGGAGAAGCACTGAGGACCGCCCTCCGCGAACGTGACGAGGCCAGACAGGCCAACGAGTTGCTGCAGCGCGAACGTGACGAGGCAGAAATGCGTCGTGACATGGCACGGAAAGAGGCAGAAGCGAACTTCTGGGAACGTAAGGAGTTGGAGAAACAGCTTAGTAAGGTGAACGGTGCATACGTGTCTAATGCCTTGGATCGTTTCAAGGCCGAGCTGTCACTTGCAGAGCATGAAAAGCATCATCTGCGAGCTAGGTTGAACGCAGTTAAGCAACAACGCGACACCGCCAAGGCTGAGCTGAAGCAGGTAAAGGCTGTGCTGAAGACGGTCGAGAGAGATTGCAAGGATGAACGCGAAGGTCACGAAGGTGTGCTGGTTTCTCTGAGAATGAAGTTGTGGACAGTCGAGCAAGAACGCGACAACGCCAAGGCCCAGTTGAAGACGTTCGAGTAATATTCAACATTTAAAAATTACTCAACTTGTCCATTTTGAGTACCTTTTGGCTATATAAACCAGTTTGCGACTACACGCTGTCTTCCACAGAGGTTACTGCCATGGCAATGGGTCCTTTTTTACGGGAGCTTCTGAACGTGGACCCCCCTCGCCCATACCACGACATGGACGGTTTGCTAGCGGCAGTACGCTGCAAAGCGAACATCCTTAAGATGGAGCGTAAGGCAGAGCTCCGTGCAGTCATGAAGCTCGAGGACATCTTGAAGGGTGAGGAGATAACTCAGTTCTTTGGCGAGGATGGAGAGGTCGGGGCCGGACAGCATGTCGAGCTTCTCAGTTTCATCAACTCGAAACTTGATCAATCGTTCCTGTCGGAGGTGGAGGGCAGTCAATACTTGGGTGTCAAGCTTATACACTGGGTCAAGTCCAACATGGGGGACAGTGCATTTAAAGACGCAGGAAGTGAAGAGGGCGTCAGCAACCTTCTTCGTACTATCTACAGTTTCATATCGATCGTAAGGAACAAGGAATACTTTATGGAGTTCATGCGTGTGATGAAGGAGATCAAAATTATCATGCCTATCACGTTTCCAGTCGACAATGACGACTTCGTCGCATACAGGTTCTTCATCAACAGCGAAGAAGACGTCAAGAAGATTCTCAAGTGCTGGAATGAGGTTTTCAAATATGATGCTGCCATACAGCAAGAAGAGCATGGGGACAAGGGGTACGGTGAGATGGATATGGACAGTGACATGTGGGTTCGTACAGTAGTAGGCACGTACTGTTTAGATGACTATGACAAGAGGTGTAAGGTCATCAACTATACGTAAAGACCTGGAATAGCAAGAAATTGGTTTTAGTAGAGCAAAATGAGCGGTGGGCGGGCGGGAGGGGGTTTTTGAAAACCTAAAGGGTTTTCAAAGTTTGATGAATAAAGGCAACATACCCCAAACATTTGAAAATTTCAAAACTTTGGAAATAGCGGCTATAAGAATGGAGTCGAACCATTTACAATAACTATTGGTTATTGCAGCAACCGTGCCTCATGAATACTTACCTGATTGACGTGTAAATTATTGCTTGGTTGCCTGAGATTTTTAGACTTTCAGGTTTGTAGGTTGGAAATCTGCCATTAAATTGAAAATGTCCATAAATACACACATGCGTCAATGTAAGTCCTTATTGAGTATTTTATGCTTGAAAATAGTTGATATTTGCTGTTATTTGACTTTTGACATATTTCAGCCTTTTGTAGTATTTTTTCATTACTTTGATACTATTCTAGAATCATTTTTAAAGTACTCTGGTATTACTACAGCATTATTTTACGTAGTTGTGTGTTTTTATCACTTCACTTCAATCTGACGAATAATTCATTAACATGCATATATTATGAATTTAAGTATGCTTTAAATATATTTTATTTATATTTGATCCTATATATTGTAATTTGTGTTGGGGACATTTATTTTTTGTTGTGGTGGTTTCAACATTCAATTTCAGTATAAATATTTTACGCAAATTAATTTCTTCCGTATCAATATAAATTATTTTTGAAGTAATGTTTAAAAGACAAGAAGTTGATTGCATGGTAAGCATGATTATTTGCAGCTTGCCATTTCCCGCACTCCCAGTCTGTGCACTACAGGGTGAAGAAATGGACGAATCGTTTGCATCGTCACATGATCTTTTATCAGGTGCCATAACTGCCGCCCTTGCACAAACCCACGACAAGAACGCTTCCAAAAATATGGAATCGCGCCAGAAGAAACAGAGTGTGGTTTTGGGTAATTTGATGAGTGAATTGATGATTTTGCATGAGCGGTATTTCATGATCTGTTCAGTAGATCGGTCGGGGGGGGGGGACCAGCAGTGTTCTGAAAAAATGACAATGATCAGGAGGGATGTGTACTATACTTTTTGTAAATATTTTCGAGATTACATGTCCTGTTATCCCGGTAGCAGTGACTTGCGCATTGGGCCTTTGGATGTGATTGATGTGAAATCAAACATTTATAAACAGACAGTTGGCCATCTAAAGTCAATGGGAATTGAGCTGGACGAGGGCATGCCTTATGAAGAATTACTTGATTTTTATTTGTGTGAGTTGTGTGCCTAATAGAAACAATGTAAATTAAAACTTGAAAAAATTACAAAAGATACCACACATTTTCACAGAGTTGTTTGTGTGAATGACATTTTCCATTGATTGCTCAGCGCTCGACTTTTGTTGTGGCCCCTGTCCAATTTATAATACGACAAAATATTCAAACTTTGCACGATACGAGTTTATAAAATACGGGTACTTGGTTTTGACCAACGTGAAGATGTGTAATGAATGTTATGTTCGCTATGTCAAGTTTAGCGAGGATAATCATCAAGAGTTTTTGGAAGAAGATGCTCGGTATATTTTTCATAAGATGATACAAGGTAACACTTGCTGCATTGCAAGTGAAGTACAATGAATATATATATGGTGCCATTTGTGTGAATAATTGACGAGATTTTAATTTTTTGCATTTTGGGTGTATTTTGTGTCGACGTATTCCAGAACTACCAGATAGTCGAGTCATATGCAATTCTATTGTTTATTGTGAGTTCCGTGCTGTCCAGCGCATACTTGCAACGAAGTCAAATATTATTTGAATTCGTCATATGCAATATTTTGAGTTCAATTGGGTTTTGTTTGCTTGTTTTTTCTAATTTGGAATCTATTTCCAGATTGGGGTGTGTAAATGTAGATGAGAGGCAACTCTACCACAAAAATAAATCAAATTTGTTGCAAGTAGTCTTTTGTCTGTATGTAATCATATTTTGGTCTTTTTTTTTACAGCTTGATTTCTCTGATAGATTTAAATTTACAAGTTGAGTAAAAGTTAAATCTGTCAAGTTGACTAAAACTGAAATTTGATCCTCGTCTGTTTAACCACCGAGATTTCGGACAGGCCGACACACGCTCTCACACGCCCCCCTCACACCCACGCATAGCAGACAGAATAAACAACGAGGCCAGGTATGAGGATTCTCACGAACGAACAAATTAGGTTCATCTTTAGGACGTGTCATGCCTTGAATGGCGAGAAACTTGATAGGAAATGGTTGGCAGATACGTATAACATATCAGAGTCGATGGTTTCAAACATAGTACATGGAAAATCTCATAAAGAAGAAATCACAAAATTGGTGGTAGAAGTAAAGGATGCGGAAATGAAAAATAGGATCATTTCCAATTTAGCATGTGAAAGAAATTACAAACGTGAAACAGAAATGAAAAGGAAAAGGGAGATGGAAGCATTTAATGTTCACAATGAAGAGAATGATTTAGATTGTGCTGATGAGGGACAGAGTGAGAAGAGAATGAAAACTGTGACAGGGAATAGTAGGGAAATGCGTATGAAGGAACGTTGCAAAAAAATAGAATGGACAGGGGAGCAAAAAAATATGGAGTTAAAAAAAAAAAGAGATAGTGAAGAACAACGAAAAAAAGAAATGGTCAATATTATGGTAGAAATGAAAGAATATTACAGGAGAAGTAAGGAAGAAGATATTCTTTGTTGGAAGGGGCTCGACAAGATATTTGAAGAAAGTCAGAAGAAAGTGACGAATGAAGAAATAGAGCTTTTTTTTTCTTGAAATGACGTTTGGTATGTGGAGAAAATGGAGCTGGAATAACTTCTTGGATGATTTTGAAAGACGAGACAGTTTTTTTTTAATTGATTGGATCCTATGAAGATTTCAGGATATCTTGGAATTTGTGGGATTTTGTTGTATTTAATATCATTTTGAAATAGATGAACGCATTGTCCGTAAAAACAGCAATTCTGTGTATGGGAGAATGCTTTGGCTTCAATAGTAGAAAAAATGAAAGGGACATAGAAGAGTGTTTTCTACGCTGTAGTGAAAATCATAGAGATGCAACTGAAATCGAAAATGTGAATGAAATAGAAGCTAAATTTTGCACATTTTAAAGATAGAATTTTGGACAATTTTGGTTCAAAATTTTACTCGTCAAAAAGCTTGATGATTTGCCAAAAAAATAAAATATAGATAAAAAGTAGCTGAAAAGAAACTTCCCTTCGGACGATGGCTTTTACCTGGTTAAGATTGTTGTTTTTGACTCTGTCAAAAGGGGTTGTGGTAATTTCTTCTTCGTTTTGAATAAAAACGTGTAAACATAGACGTTGTTGAATTGGGTCTGCGGGAAAGGGATCGCAGATCAGGTCGACTTTGTCTTCGATGTTGTTTTTGATGTTGTTTTTTTGCATGTATTTTTTGATAGTAATTGGTTTGTGTATATTATGAATATTTGGGTTCAAATGTATGTTTGCTTGCATTCGGCAAAGCGAATAAAGTTGGGGGAGAGGGGTTAACATTATTTGAATAAGACTTTGGAATAGCAACATAAAATAGAAGGTATTGCATTGAATAGAATTTATTAAAAAGAAATAATTTAAACATTGTGAGGGTCCATGTTGACATATAGTAAAAAGGCAACGTCCAAAATCGTTTTGACGGAAATGCTGTTGAGGGAGTATTTGAATGAAATATTCTCCCAAAACCTGGCACGCTCATATGACAAGTGATTCATTGCTTGGTCCATGTTGCCGGAACAATTGAGAGTCACAGTGTCCCTGATAAACTTGGCATTGAAGCATCCCATGTAGTTGATAAAAGCGTACGTGGTAAAGAGAATAAGCTGTGACCAAAAAATTAATAGGACCTCATTGGGTGGTTTGAAGGTGGGATCTGTGGCGTTGCACGTGTCGTTCCACTTGAGATAGCGAGAATAGTGAGTGCCAATAATCCACCAAATAAAGATGTGCAAAACTGCAGCAACACACTGTAGAAAGAATAACTTTTTGGCTTGCACACATGGGACGTGAAAGTTATCGTCCTGTTTTTTATACTTCTGGCCATTTTCAATTGCGTGTATGATTTTTTCAAGACAATGTCGAGATTTGGTTTTGATTTTGAGAAATTTGTCCATCTGGTGCTCGATCTCGTAACCGATCATAACAAGAGCAGCCTGCATTGCGGCAAGCGACATTAGGAGAGATTTGTTGCCAATGCCAAAGGCAGAACAGACGACGACGATTTGCAGCGGGGAAGTGCATGCATATTCACACCACCTCCAGAAGTCTGGCCCCCTTTCGGGATGGTATCCCTTTACATGCCTGCCATACTGTCTATATCGCCACATTTGAAATACAAATGAGATTAAGAAGACAAAGAATAGACACAGCCAGAGATTGACCGTTTCTCCGTACTCAGCAGCGATGATTACACCCGTCGCATCGCTGTCGTACCAATTTACTTCTAACATGTTACCTGGTTTGTTGGGACATAAGTTTTCAAACGAAGTTGTGTAATTAAGCAATGAATATTTGTACTCTGCGTCTTTGCTCAAAATCATGTTGTTTTCCCACAATTGAACGTGACCTGGTGGGGGGTTGTGGTAATCGACTTCACGAGGAAACGCATCATTTCGGAGACCAAACACAACGATTGTGAATAGACACACCAGGGAAATTAAGGAGTTGAATAATTCCAGAATTCTACCCCATATGCGCGTGCATGTGTAGTAACGCATCTTATTGTTTACATCCAACACCTCCATGTAACAATTTGCACGCAGGGCGAGCTCGTGGACTGTGCCGTGTGCGGTTTTGTGGTAGTATGTGAAAGTACCGAGACGATTGAACTCCGTTTCTGACAGCCATAGGTCTCCCTCGCAGTTACAGAGAAGTGCATGTAAATCGGCGTTTTCGACCCGGGTGTGGCAATTTTCCCTGATGTGTCTCTCGTCAACTCTTCGCCATCGCAAACCGACTGAAAAAAAGCGCGCCCAAGAGCCGCGCATGGGTGGATCGTATACTTGAGTGTCACATCGCGGAGTCTGCCGACAGCCCATTTTTTCTGGAATGACAATTTCCATTGTTTTTCAACGTCATTACATATATATTCAAATACCCTTTTCAGTTATGATAATTATTGAATAAGTCAAGTTCAACAACGCAAAACGAAAATTGAAATAATATTTAACACATTTTTGTAAACATTAATAGATAGCCTGCACAATAATTACAATTTTTGTTTTCCACGAATGAACGTGCAATTGCAGGTATTGGATCCAGATGGAATGACTCGAATATTTGCAGACGGTAAACTTTCTATTGTGCATTCCGACCAAATTTCGAAAGATCTCTTGTTACACGATTTGGAAAATCTACAGTTTCCAAAAACCAACGTGAATTGCTCGAGGAGCGAGGACCGTATGCAAGTCGTGTATATGACGTTTTACATTCGGGGCAATGAGGCGGAAATGAGCGAAAAAGCCAAGGAAATTACGTGCATGTCTCCACAAAAAACCTTTTTCTTCGAACCTGCAGATATTGAGAACATGGAACAGGGAATTGAACTGAACTTACATAATTATACTCTCAAACTGTGGAGGGCAGAGTTGAAGAACGTCGACTTTAAAAAGTGTGAAGAGTATCCTAAATGTATCACCGAGTGTTCGAAAATCCTACAATCTGATCAGATGACCAGGGCACTGCTCATGACGATTTCTCTACAAACAATTGCCAAAAATGGCGGCGTTTGTACTGAAATAATGGCCGCGAATATGCGACTACCTGTTCTGTTGACGCCTTTTAATGTAGATGTCTACCAATTAAGGGAGGTCTGTGCGGCCAATAGCACCATCAACGTACATCACAACTTCAATCGCTTGGTTGCCGCAGTTGTGCAGGCTTTCATACAACACTGTACGGAGATTGGGTTGTTTTATGAGAAGTGTGGAGCCACATGCGCCAAAGATATTATGAACGCGGATGACGAAACGAAAGAGCAGCTTTATCTATACATGAGCCAGTATATGAATCATCTACTGGATATGAAGCAAAAGACGAGGGATGTCGAAATGGGCGTAGATGATTTCGATGGAACAAATGATGTACAAATCAATGTCGTAATGCAGTCTGCGAATCAAGAATGGGTACACCTGAAAGACAAGATTTTTGAAGCATTTGAATACTTTTGCAATCACATTAACAGTGAATATGCATATGATGCGGGACTCGGTTTTCAGAAAAATGAGGACAATTGCTGGAATTGTGTACGGACCAAGAATGGCGAAACTCAAAATTTGAGTGGTATTCCTCTGAAAGCTACTGTGCAAGTCCGACGAGATGAATTCGCGTCCAAGTTAAAATCCGGTGATAAGTCTCTCGAATTTGTCTCAGAACTTATAGACATTGACGATTGTGAGGGACTCGCGGCAAAAAACACAGTGCTCTTGGACATGCTACATAAACTCTCAATTGATGAGGTTTCCGCAATGGTGGACCAAACACTAGAAATGCCAGAACACGTGCACCATTTTCTGTTTCGGCCATTGATTATGAAATGCCTGACACAATTAAAGATGGACCCAAAGAATGTTGTTCTTGGTCTTGTTTTTGCTGGCTCAGCACATGCGGGGAATGCCGACGAGAATCGTCAGGGTAAGACGGCATTGTCGGCATCGTCTTCGCATTTCGATACGGAACAATATACCAGTGTCATGGACATGATTCGTGACGGTGTCATCGGCGGGCATGCCGTTCCTGTATATTATGACATCGACAAGCAAAAATCTTTCGAACATGAAGCGTTTTCTATGAATCTAGTACGAGACTTTAAATTCTACGAGGCCACTGGTATGGTTGTTGAATGTAACGATAACTTTTCAAAAAAGAAAAAAATGAAAATTCTAGAAATTTACAATTTTTTGCTTGCTTCGAAAAGTCGCGTAAAAGTATGTATACCGAAGAAGACCATGGACATGAAATCTTGGTATTGTTATTCCATTGCAATGGGCTCTCTTTCCATCGAAACGGAAAACCCTATCAAAACAGACGGCAGTGAAAAAGCACTCATCGAACCATTCAGTTTATTAAAAAATCAATACAAAACCAATCACTATCTCATTGACATGCCAATTTCTACAAAGGCTCGTCTTGCCATCCAACAAATCTTAAAGACCATGCGCCACTCATACGTCACCGACGACAGCGACTGGCGGCAATTCCAGGCGCGCACGAAGTTTGTTTGGGGTCCCTGGTATGAGCGTGTCCCCCCCACTCGTGTACTAAAAGACAACGAAGTTGAAATTATTCCATATAGGATGGTAATTTCGGGTGACAATAACAACGCGGCCATGTGGCAGGCTTGTAAAAAATACAAATCTCTTTCCTATCAAATTATCAACAACCACTGTTCCATTGTCTATTTTGATAATATCTAAAGCAAGTATTTTGAACAATTCATAAACAGGTCACATTGACATTATTTGATGTGAAATAAAATTCAAACTCTTTCGGATTTTTTTCACCCCTCATTCTACCATCCCATTTCATTAACGTTTCTCTCGTCAGGATTCTAAAATCCTCCGTAAACTCACTGCTCTCAAGTTTTTTTCTGACATCATCAAAGAAGTGAAACATTTTTTCCGCTTCCACCTCTACCCCCTCACTTTTGAAATTCATATACTCTTTTTGAAAATCCCGTTCATCCCAAAACAAGTATACGTAGCGCACTGCCCTCTGCTTTTGAATGCTTTTCACACTGGCGACTTTTTTGTTCAAAAAATCCTTATAAAACATGAAGCTGAACACTTCATCTCCCTCCCTCTTATAATGCACATGCATTTTTTTGAAAAACAATTTAGCATCGTTTAGTTTTTCCATGTTCAAAATTACAACGGTATATTGAATTGAAATCTTCACAGCATTGAACATGGCAAGTTTTTGCAAGTTCACGACTTTACCCTTCTCTACAGCTTTATCTCTCAAATCTTTAAATCTATCCTTCACTTCCTCTACTCTGCGTTTTGGTTGGTATCTGCCATCCGCGACTGCCACGTTCACACATTCAAGCATGTTGCGTGCTCTTTTACTTGCCATGACCAACCCCCACGTTGCCTTGAAGATGCAGTGCTTAAGTAAAGCAAGTGGGATTAGTTGACCTTTATTATTTTACTCAACTTGACAATTTTGAATTTTTGATTTTAAAAAATCTATAATTTTAGTCAACTCTACCCAGTCAATTTATATATACAGATAACCCCCACCCCTCCCTCGCCTCCCCTAAACAATGGTTCCTCGCAAGGTTCTTTCTTCAAACATACCATTTCGTTTACTTCATCAACCCGGTCGTGGTTTCTTTTTGCAGCTAAATGAAGTGGGAGGAAAGAGGGCAAGGCCGAGTCGCACCGAAGTGAACATTGTGGAACGACATTTTTTCTTCCTGCTGTTGTATTTGTACATTCTTTTGACGAATCATCCAGATTTTGTGAATTTCTTATGATGTGCGGCTATTTGAAACCGTCTTTGCGGTATATAACAAACATTTGCGATCTTTAATAAAGTTTCGTGAATCTGGAGTGGCAAATTTCTATAACGTCCAGATTGGTGGTGAAACATTCATGTTTTTGAAGGGGTGTCTTACAGAGGCCAGGAGGCAGCCAGGGAAAATATATATTCTTATGAGTGGTGATGAGTTTCGAGTGACACACCAAGTAATGAATTCGGGTGATGTATTTGAAGTGAGAAATAAATTGGACTTTTCAGTAAAACAACAGGTAATAAGAAACGGCTATTTCATTTACGACACTATGGGCGGTATGAATATGAAGGAATGGTGCGCGCCGTGCGTTCACATTGTTGCTAAGAAATTGAGGTTTCCTCAAAACATGAGTATGGAGCTGATAAATTTTTATACAAACTCGGGGGGGGGTAATGAAGAGTTTTGGGTGCATGAGAATTCGAATGTTTGCAGAAGTGACAAAGACAATGTGATGTGCTTAGATTCTAAAATTGGGAAATGTCATACATTTATAAATTCAAAGTTTGTGAATATTATGAAAGAATTGTATGGATCTCTTTCACTTGCAAGGGGCGTCTGCATGTTAACACCATTTCTCGCAAATGCGTTTGAAAGCGAAGGTAAGTCAGAAGGCACTCAGCACGTGAAAAATGTTCAGATTAGTAACCTTCCAGAATTCGTGTGTGGGAAAACCGGACGAATGGCTTTTATGCCGTGTGGGGTGGAGAAACTAAAGAGTGTTTGCTGCAAAACGAAAGCAGGTATTTCGTGGATAAATGAGAACGGGGTGAAAAAAAGACTAAACGTCTTTGCTGTCGATTCAGTTGAAATGGGATGTGGTTGTGTGGAAACGGACCAGCGTTGCAACAACACGGTATACGTCGCGTTTTTGGGGCCGAGAAACGCGATTGTTTTCGGAAATAATTTGAAAACTGAGAAATGGACCACGAACAATGACATTCACCAATACTTTGGAAATAAATTTCAAGACAATACACCATTTGAAAACAAGTTGGTTCAAAAAATGGTGTTGAAAATGCTATGTGGAGAAAAGATCCATGATGATTTGCAAAAGAATATGGATGATTTATCAAAGAATGATCTGGCTCTGATGAACTCTCTGCAACGTGAAAGCAACCGATCGTCGTTGCTGGCTATGATTTTTTTTCATAGTATATAAGATCTTTTACGCAAATTTGACAGTAGATTGTTGTTGCAATCGAAATCCGCCCGCAATGTCTGGACCAAACGGTGGTTCAAGCGGGAAGGGGAGTGATAGGAGCAAGGAGGATGAGTTGGTTCCATTGGAGCCTTTGGTTCCATTGGAGCCTTCGCAGGTGGAAGAGGTGGTGGTGGATGACAAACTCGTTGTTTCTGCTGTGTTGGATCAAACGGGCAATGGTTCTGTCAGCGTTTGCGGGGCAAACTTTTTGAACTGCATGCGTAGTTGTGTTCCAGTGACGTGCGAGTACATGGATCCGGATATGCCAGATCTCGAACCGACCCGTAAAGACCATCTCACTATGTACACATCACCAGAACTGATTTTCTCTAAGAAACCGTGGAAGCTCTTGATGGTCGAGGGAGGTCCAGACTTCTTGGTGTCATTTCCAGGGTACAAGTCCGTGATTTGTTCTAGACTACCCGGCTCCACGACGGAGGAAGTTAGCGATTCTGTGGCAATCGTGGTCAGCGAAGATATGATCAGTGACACGATCTGGGAAGACAACAAGTCCAAGATGCCTAAAGGTGAAAGGCTTTCAGAACAATTGTGGAACGAACATATGTTGTGCTTCGTTCCGCATAAGACACAGTTGACGAGGGTGAAGTTCGATCACATTGGCCATACTACTCGCGAATTTGTGTTGAGTGCCAGCAGTGCTCAATTGCTACAGACACAGTCGCATGGACTTGGCACATATTATCCATTTGCGCATCGAATTCCATCATTCCTGATGAAGATAATCACCGAGAAGAGTGTGGAATGTGAAATCCTGGACTCTGTATTGCCAAAGGAATTGGCTTCAAGGTGGTTCTATGCTTTGGACCATAGCATCCTTCCCAGTGAGCTGGACATTCGCGCGATTCAGCAGCAACTAGGCAAGAGGTCTCTTCGCGTGATGGTCATGATTCTGACAGATCCGCGTAGCGAACATGGATATATGATCTCGACCCTTCCTTACCTCGTGCATGCAGAGCATGACAAATGGCCGCAGATCTCTCGTGGACATTTCATCTTTTTCAAGCATTACGTGCTGAAAAGCAACCCGGAAATAAAGGTGACGATTGATAGATTCCGCCGAAACAGTCAAGTTCATGGTTACTCCATCAATCTTTATGTCGAAGGGCGTGATATCGAGGATCCGGAGTGGCAACGTATGTTGCGTGAATGGGCCACACGAGATGGGGAAGTTTCAGTCAAGATGACGATTGCGGTTGGGGACACATTGGCCAGGAGCATCATTGACATGGAACCGGAAAAAAACCTGGTGGAGGGCGGATGGGTTCCCATGCTTGAAGTGAATAAACTCACATCACGTGGCACTTCTAGAGGATCGGTCCATTTTTCCCACATCCCCCCACGCGAAGACGCCAAGTGTCTTAAAGGGTTGTTTGTAGTGGTAGTGTACAAGGATGATGAAGGCAACCTTCTTTGCCTTAACCTCGCTGGACCGCAGACCCAGAACGGGACCCTGGATAAGTATACGAAGGTTGAAGAAAATACCTATCGCGTTGGTGGGGTTGGTGAACGCAAGTTGATGTTTACGGGAATGGATTATCGTAGCGTCACGGAACACTGCCCCGCGTCCGATTCCAGCATCAGCATATTGATCGAAACTCTCAAAGGAGGAAATAAGCCGCTTGCTATCGACCAATATCATCCACCGTTTCGGGGTGTCTCCTGGAAAGACATGGTGGTTGGGATAAAAAAGTTGCTACAACCGATCCCCAAGGACTACAAACCGCGTACTTTCATGCAGGGATTCGCCTCCGTTGTTGAGTTTGAAGACCGATCCGGTGGAGATGAACCTGTCAAATCTCTTCAGATAAAGTATTCGGGGAAGAGTGGAGAGTTTCCAATGACTCTTGGCATCAATTCACAAATGGTGGACAGGTTAGGCACTAAACTGTACAAAAGAAAGAATGCTTTAGAGCCTGAGATGCGAAACTTTACGCATACGAACGGCACATGTAATAGTGCAGATTGGCGCGTTAACATGACTGGGCCACATGTGTACAATTCGTTCGCTGGGCGTGGTCTGTACGCCCAAGACTGGAGGGGCGGTTTTGAATTTGGCGTTGACCCTGATGATAAATCACTAGGGCAGCTTGTTGGTCCGAAAGATGAAGACGCGCCGATGAGTGAGAGTGGTAGTGAGTATGACCCAGATGGAGAATCTGAGTCTTCTGGGGGAACCGAAACAGATTCCTCAGAGGAATCGGGTGATGAATCGGATGAGGACTCCGAGGAAGAACCCGAGAAAGAAGCCGAGAAAGAAGCCGAGAAAGAAGCCGAGAAAGAAGCCGAGAAAGAAGCTGAGGCCGAATCTGGAATTCTTAGTACCGGTGCTGCTTCACCCCCCCCTCCCCCCCCTCCTTCACCAAATCCTATTGCTGCGAGGTTGAGTGCCGCTTTGCGTGAAATTGCGGAGGTCTCGCCTACTATCACCGAAGCAGAGTTGCAAGCTGCTGGAATCACAGTTACGCGATAATTGCGAAGTTTTGATGCATGCGGTACCGTTGAAGTGTATAGCATGCGCTTTTTTCTGCCCGCACCTAAGAATTGTGCAATATATCACTTGCACGCGAGAATTGTGCAACATTTTATTTTCCCCCTCCATTATAGGTTCGGGGTTTTCACTTAGACGGTAATAAAGATTGACTGTCCAATTTTGTATTTCCTAAAAAAACATTTTTTTGTTCGTTTCAAGGTTAATCTTTTCCCAGTGTACCATGCTTTCTTATTTTGTTTATGAAAATGAAAACGCAATGACCCAGTGGCTGCTATCAGTGCAGAAGCAAAACGCGTCAATGACAAGCTTGGGAACATTTACAGATGTGAAAAAACAGAAAGAAGAGGAGGATTTTGTATTTGTATAAGACGGTATTTTTTATTACCACTCAATTTACTACCATGCCCTTTAAACAACTCGTACATAATTTACAATTTTCACCTTCATTATAGAATCCATTCTCACAACCCGTCTGGCATTGATACGGTTGATACGCAGTACTGCCAGTACAAAGCAAGGCATTGCTTTTTATCTGTGGGGGCTGACAAATATCGCATCTCTGACAGCACTCTTTAATTTGCATGTTTGATTCACTGCATGTTTCACTCGCTATGTTGACAAAATATCCCGGGGGACAGAATGTCAAATTTTTGTTTATACCGCTTTCGTAATCACTTATGTGTACAGAATCAAATCCACAATTTTCATAAATTAAACTTGTGGTTGAGAGGTCGCATAATTTTGTAGCCACGGTAGTTGGGAGTGAGCCGAGATCCCCCGTCGAGGTTGCCGGGTCCCATCTTTCAAAAATTTGGCTATTGCCGCAAGATACAGTTAGAAAAAACTCCCCGTCGATCACATGATATTTGAGGCATTTGATGCACTCGTAATCTTCGAAAATTAAATCTCCGGCGTTTGCGTCCGGGCTACACGAATAATTTGATCTCGAATGAAGATAAAATGCATCGTCGGTGTTGCCAGATTGAATACAGGAGTCGATCGTTTTACATTGCCGACACACACCACTGCTGTAACCACCGCAATTTTCCCTCCATTCATAAAGAGGACAGGCCTCGCATGAAAATATATTGCCACCTCGTTTGATCTGATCACTGTCTCTATTTATTGGTGGCGAACCACTATCTCTAAAGCTCTGCAAAGTTTGTAAGAGGGGGGGTATTGAGTCCGGTTCAATCCGGTTGTCTGCAAACTGTGTGACCAGTGCATTGTCACTTTGAATAGATGGGCCACAGAGAAACCGATAAGAAAAGTGTTTTGTTCCAGTGCTTGCGTCGCAGGGTTGTTGTTTGAAGGTATCCCTGTTCAGGAAATAATTAGTGTCGACGGGCTTGACAGCTCCGTATGTGTCATAACGGTAATCTATGCCATTTAATACACTTTCTTCAACGTGTAGACCGTCCATTCTGACACATGGTTCTTCGTTCCCATCAGATGTCCCGCTGTAGAAAATTAACGGGTCAAACATTTTTCCAATATCACACGACTTGCAAATTCCTGTTCCGTCGTTGAATTGCTCGAGAAGTGCTATATTTGGATTCGAATCATCCAGAGATTTATCGCGGTGTGGTGATCTTGTTGGCGAACAAGGCTTGCATGTTCCAGATTGTTGATCTGGAATCTGAAACCTCCACTCTTCGAAGAACTCTTGACAAGTTTGACAGTATTCCACTGACAACGGTTTCGCTGCCGGGACGACTTCATTCAATTCGCACTTTGTACATGCGCTTTTATCAGCATTTGAAAGTGGGTTTCCGTGGCCACCATTTGCACATGTTACACAACGATGGCCGGTTTCTTCATTTGACACGTCTCCCGCATCACATAATTGGCACTCTTCACTGGCCCCGTTCCATTCATTCCCGGATGGGCATTGAGTCTCATCACATTCAGTCTTTCCGGCATCATTTGAAGGTCTGGATACACAGTCCTTGCAGGCGGAAGAACCCCATTCACTGCTATATTTACCAGCTCTGCATAAAACACAAGAAGCTTCGCCACTTTTACCCGCATTTGCGTTATATTTTCCCGGTGCACAATCTATACACACACCGCTTGTTTCGTACTTTCCAGCTTCGCAAAGTCCACAAATTGGTCTTTCAAGGGTTCCTACAGCATATCCTGGGTCGCATTGATACATTACCTGGCAAAAAAATTGATGTTTGCTGGAACCATCTTCGTCGTTCAGTGTGTAGTCCTTATACATTTCGATGTATTCTTCACCGCAATGGTTCGGTTCGCCGGAATCCCAACTGAAGGATTGGGTTGACAAGCTACCCCAGTAACTCGAACCTGTGGGAAGGGAGGATCCAGACCAGCCCCCCATCAAATATTTGAAATTGTAGTACCCAAAATCTACATTGGTACAAGTAGCACTATTTCTATATGCATTTAACCATATAGTTTCAGAGGCTGTGTTCAAATTTGCCTTTGCCAATGCAATTGCATTAATATGAGCTTGTGAAAATGGAATTAATAACCATCCATTTGTTTCCCTGCATTTTATTTGAGCCTCCAGCCATGATTTTTTTTCCGTCTGATACGAGACACAGCCTATTTTTTGCTGAAAACTGTATACTGGGCTTGGGCAACTATCTCTGCCTGCCAATGCTCGTGATAATTGTGATATCAAAATTAAAATTGGGATCATATTTTTGAATTGAGAGTGTAATTGAAAATATTTTATTAAATAGGTAAACCTGGAGTGAATATACTATTTTTTCACATTTGGACAATTTGAAATTTGCACTTTGTACACATAAAGGAATTTAATTTCGCAGGCAATTCCAAGAAACTATTACGGTGAAAAATATGGCTTTACCCGCGAAGAACGCGCGAGTAAAATGCTGGAAAATGTCGATTCTGGAGACAGGTTCTGTGAAGAAATAAACGAAGGTACCTGGCGGGTGCAGACGCAGACAAATGCAGATGTTCAGGTGGAGTACACTGTTTCGTCTTTGGATGATCGCATCGCTTTGTGTACTTGCCCCGATTTTAATAAGTATTCCATTTCTGACGATGAATTTGAGTGCAAGCACATAATTCTGGTGAATTGCATAATCAACCGCGAATTTTAATCAAATCTTTTCTTTTTGATATAAACGCAGATACATGGAAAGACAATTGTGATTGCAAAAAAACAATGCGGTTTTTTTTTTGTGGTATGCATCGGATATGTAGTGACGTTTGCCAATGCACAGCAAATACATAATTTGAAGCTCTGTACCAAACTCAACGAAACTGTGGACAGAATTTTGAACACCCCATTGACACAGCATGACTTTTCCATGACATCAGAAAACGATCAACATTGTGTCATCATCGATCCATGCACCGAAAAAAACCATCGGGGTCAGGTGGTGCCAAGGGGTTCCTGGATGTCCCGCAAAATGCCCGAGGCGCAATTTGACGACGAATTGCAACTTGGACAGATGCCAGCGCACAGTGCTCTGGCAAATTTATTACACACTTCATACAACTTTTACAACATCGAGTATGCACAGGTGCCTGAGGGTATCATCCTGCAGTCGTGTCAGCCTGATATGTCAAACCCTTCTGCGACGAACAACGAGTGTGGGGAAAATGAAAAAACAACCAAAAGTGTGGACGGCAAGTGTCCCTCCTTGCCGAGTTCTGCACCTTTCACACTATTTGATTGCGTTGCGTCGACAGAGTTTGACAACCACCAAAGGACCGTCCTGCACCTGAATAATGGCATCGAATTGGCATATTGGCGAACGGTTTGCTATGAGGAGTCTACATTTACAAATTTGGGCAAGAACTTGTGTGCTCATATGAACGATAATCTATATCTGCATCAACACACTTACATCAATACGGCCGCTGAAGCTGGGTCCACGCAAAACTTCATGTACGAATTCGAAAACGAGTATGGCTGTTTTGACGCCCCCGGCGTTGGATTCTACTTGTCATCCGTGGACAAGCCCAACAGAATAGTTCAATGTCCCTTGAGGAACAATGCATACAGCATCCCCTCGGACATATCAACAGAGTGTAAATATGCATGTGATGTTGGCTACTTTATGCAAAACGACTTGTGCTTGCCCAACTGTGGAAATTTGACGTTACTTGAATGCCCAGAAAACAACCGAGTCAAAGAAACCTGCTTATCCATGGCCGAGCCGCGATACAGTTGCGAGCAATGTGATCACCTGGATGGCCACTCTACTGTAGCACTATCCTCCCGTAGCGATGTGCTGGCGTGTGAGTACTCACCTTGCAGTGCGGGCAAATATTCAAACACATTGGACGGGGGTTGCCATGACTGTCCCATTGACACATATTCAGGAGATGCCGCCACATCATGCACAAGTTGCAATACAACATTCTCAAAAACATATCAACCGAATACGGGGAGGTCCTCGTGTGTCGACTGCTTTTCCGTGGCAATCGATTCCGGGTGTTCCGACGGAGAACAATTATTTCAAAACTTCGACCATATTGTCGATTATTTCGAAACAATTTCAAAACTTTCTCCACATTATTTACAGTTTAAGAATATGTCCAAGTACTGCCACCAGAACCATGCATGTCTGCCATGCTATCCGGGATTTTATGAAGTAAACGGGAAATGTATTGAATGTCCCTATGGAACTTACCAACCTAATTTTAAATCTATGTCTTGCTTTGATTGTTCGCATGGACAGAATACTTCAAGTGTGGCATCTGCTTCAGAAGATTCCTGTCTCTGTCAGGCGGGCTTTGAATAACCTAAATTCAAATTCGATTTTAAATTTTTGATTGATGCAAATTGAGTAATAATTTAATAAAAAAAAATCACCATATAATACCCCATACGTCTTCACAGAACCACGCAACCGCAAAAAGTTGAATGCCCACGCCCGGGTCGATAATTTACGTAGGGGCGCTTTTTTCCACATTTCATATCTCTTGCTACATTCTCTTTTTCATTGGTGCATCTCAACTGGTCGATACTGCCTCCATATTTCGTTTGTATGTGGATTGAGAAGGGGTTGGTAATAATCACCGAACTCTTTAAATACGCATTGAATCAATGGGCTGTGCTTGTGCTTTGGGTAGACAGTATGTCGGCTATGATAATGTAGGTACTGTAGGTAATCTACATCTTCCGGTTAATGTACAGGAGACAGTAAACTATTACACCACAGCAGCAAACAATGCAAGAAATGGGAAATTCGATTTTTTCATTATTTTATTTTTGACAATTGTAATAGTGTATCTATCTCTTCTTTTTTCCACACTTCTATTTTTTTGTGTGTTGGCATGTATGAAAGTACACAGCTTGATTGTTTGTCTCTTTTGATGAAAAAAATGCTTAAAGACTCTGTGTCATCAGCATAATATCAACAGGTTCCCATGGACGGGCGCCGTTGACACATTTTGCAAAGATGCGAATTTTGTCAGAGTAATGCTCAGATCCATCGTTGGAAAGAATGTAGGGCTTCGGGTATGCAACGTTATGCTTACGAGAGCTTTGACCACCCAATGGATATGAGTCCAGGGAGCCCTGTTCACGAAGAATAAAATTCATACGACGTTTTTCCTCGTCCGTTCTAGGGTTGTCTTTTGTACTATCGTTCAAAATAGAACATCCGTTCGATACTTCCAACTCTAGGAAATTAGTGTTAGAATTCTTGCGACTTCCTGCGATTTCAATTAATCCATTCTTTGTTTGGTTTTCGCGGTGGAAGTATTTATATTCAAAATCAAAATACCACTGAACAAGCTGGCCTGTTCTAATTTCGAAGTCGCCGTTCATGACAGTCTGCATTCCACCTATAAGTATCGACGAGACTGTGTCTCCAGAGAGTTCACTCGCAAACGCCTGTCCAAGAGCAAAGCCTTGTGCAGTAAAATATGGCATGTTCTTAAGTTCCATAATCACCTTTTCAGATGGCTGTTCATTTTCTGTGGGAATGATCTTGGTGATTTCTTGAGGGGCTACCTTGCTAATCATTTCTAAAACATTCTTGCCCTTGAAAAAGTTATGTCCAGTATTCCCGTGGTGGTATAGAAGTGACAATAGGTGCTTGCTTACTGAAGACATGTCTCCCAAGTTGCTAACAACAGAAGGGTATGCTTTCGGCGCAATTCCTAGTGTCTGTGAATTGTTGAGGGTTTGATTGCAGTTCAGAACAAGGTCGTTTTTATGAACACAATACTTCATTTTATCGACATTCAGAATCTGTCTAGCGTTTTTCGGGTCCCTGCACCAATGCATCATCAAATTTCCATTGACTTTGCATGCCATGATGTGTTTTGCAGCAGAATCTAGCCTTGTTCCAGTAGCACCTGCAATTCCTGGCATGGAGGGTGGTCTATAATCGCCCATTTTCAAACATGCAAGCTGGCTTAAATACTATGCTTGTAAAAAAACATCTATTTTCAATCTACATTTCCCACCCTCGAGATCATCGACACCATTGAATTCATAAAGTCTTCATACTTTATGTCGTTTCCTTCACTACCACCCACCTCATCTATTTGCATTCCCTCCAAACCAGCTAAAAGAACCCCGCCGTCTTTCCACGTCAATCCTATTTGCATAGTCCCCGACAATTCTTCAGACAGGTCAGTCCTCTGGTTTGCAACCGCCCTCCTTTCAAACTTTTCGTACATCGATTCAAAAGTATCCAGAATCATGGGATCCGAAAGCACATTCTTATCTTTTAAGATAAAAACTATTGTATATTCGATAAGACGGCTTTCACCGTCCTCTGCGTAAAAAAATTTCATAACTAAAAAGTTGCCCTTAGAATCAAGCCAGATGTTGTCACAGAACACAATTACTTCCATATCAACATTGACGTCTTGACGCAATTTAGTGCATCCATTTTCTGTTTTAATCCTAATGTGCAAGCATTCGTAGTGCTCTTGCATCGTTAAATAAAAATTTGTACAAAACACCTGCTCACTTCCTGTAATCATAGCCGCTATCTGAAAGCAAGAGACGTTTGGTGGTCTGTGTATCGGAGGTGTGTATATCGCAGTTTGCAGTCCGTGCGATGTCATGGCAGGTGTGGGTGTCTGTGGACAAAACTATTCTTTGAAGTTTTGATGCCAAAAAGCGTGACAAATTAAGCTATTATTTTAGTCAACTTCTATTTTTTTTTACCTAACATTGCATTTTTAAAATTTCAAACAAGAACGACACATCAAAATCCCTTTTTTTGGTTTATTTTTCAATTTTTAAAAAGCAGTGCAAAGCACTGATCCTCCACCTGCAATACTAATCCTACTCAGTGTCTCCCCTCAGAGCATTTCTCTCAAACGCCTTCCTCCTTTCTCTCCGACGCCTTCCTAGAAAGATGGTCAAGATCTGCCTCGCAGAGACCAACCCCAGTTCCAAGGAGGTTCGAGAACTCGGTAAATTTGGGCCGATACATGAGCTTCCCTTCGTCGAATAGCTTGATCTCGAGCAAGGCCTTTTTTATTTTGGTCGCGCTTCCAACCTTCTCTGCGTAACGGAGGTCGAATATGAGATTCTGCCTGTTGTAGGGGTATCCCGGCACCCTCTGGTTGCCCGGGTTGGTTTTGTCGCTTTCCGACAAATGAGAGTAAAGCTCTTCGATTCCGACTTGTTCGACCGGGTTCTTTGCGTCTTCTTCGACCGGGTCGTTTCCGTCTTCTTCGACCGGGTCGTTTGCGGATTGTGCATACCACGCATCAACGTCTTCTTCATACCACTCATCAAAGGTCAACATGGTGTGCCTGTGCTATCTCAACACCAACTCAGACCTCTTTAATATTCTTTTTGGCCAAGTTGAGTAAAAGTTTTAAAATATTTTATTCGGTAGTTTCATATTTTGCATTTGATTTATAACATTAGTTTCCAATTATTCTGATTTGAAAGAGTTTGCCACTAACATGATTATTTTATTATGTGTGTGACAGATCGGAACCACAAAAGGAACGGGCGGCGACGTGTTGGTCCTCGAGGAAGCTGCATATTGCGACGAGGGATTCTTTTACGAGGTAACTTTCCGCGCTGCGTTACTTATACTTATGAACTTAGTTTCAATCGCGGGCGGGGGTGGTATATGCTCGGGGCAGTAGCAATTTTGTTTCAGAAACTTTATCTGTCTCTTTAGAGAGACTATCTCAGCCTTGAGAACTTTTTCATTTAATTGCAGTGCATAGAGGAATTTTATAATTCTTTCCGCATTTGAAAATTTCAACATTATTTGACTATTTCTGTTTGCCCCAATGGGAAATATCAATATGAAAAAAGACAGTTGCCCCTATCTTATCGATCGGAAGCTCTTCGCTGGTGGCAATTTCAACGCTAACATCCGAAATCAATTTCTACACACGGTTAATCAAAATGATCGACCCGGCCACGGATCGAAACTTATTTACAGTTCGTTCGATAGAACTGTCGTGCGAGAAGTGTAAGGAGGATGGAAAGGCTCATGAGTGTGTTCACATGCTGCATTTGGTTCCTCGATGGCATTCGGAGGAGCGACATAGGAAGTTGAAGGTGATTATGCAGGTATCGGTCATTTATTACACACACTACAATTTACTCAATTGCTTGTTATGTGTATTTGTCACCGAAGCGTGTCGCATATGGCTGGTCACATTTGGAAGCAGAGGATTGCCATTGTAACTTGTGTCGGTTTTCTGTTCATCTATGGAAGTTTTGACCTCTTCAGGTTCTTCGAATACTTGGCTGTACATGATATAAAATATTTTCAGATTTAAAATACTAATTTGCTTTTAAATATAAAATTACAGGATCGGCCAGATCTCATACAATCTGAGCTCGCCGGACTTGCCTTTGATTCCCTGCAGCAAGTTTTCCGCAAGGGTGACATTGAAATCATGTACTCGTCGTCTGCACTACCGCTCGTGCAGGACACGATGATTTGGATGGTAATCGATCCAGCAGCCGGTGGGCCTCAATCTGATTACGCTATTGTCACAATCGCAAGAATCAAGGGCTGTGTCGTGGTACGTGCTTTGATCCATACCACGATGTGTATTGTTGTTATTACTGATCAGTCTATTCTGGCTATTCACGAGATTATATACGTGTCAAAGCAAGTTGACACCAAATTATTTGTGGTAATACTTTCATCCATAGAAAACTCTGAAATTATTTTAAATCTAAGACTCATCAAAAATGTTGACAATTTTTCAATGTTATCTTTGTCACAATTACAGATGTATATTTTTAAGTCTTCGTCTATGTTTAGAAGCACAAAAAAACAACACAGAAGCACTGTATGCGGTGCCGAATCAATCAAATTTTGGATGATACACAGTGACTCGCAGTTGACATCCTGAAAATAATTTCGTTTCAAATTATTGCAGGAGTAGTGTAATATCTGTATTAACCTTTGCTTGTTAATCGGGTCAAACATAATTTCTATGAAGTTTACAATACTCGCAGGCGTTAGCTCAGGTGTTTGCTGTGTCGTTTGCTGTGTCGTTTGCTGACCATTCTGCACTTGGCAGGTATTGGGCATTGATGTTGCACAGGGATGCAAAGGTGCGAGTAGATGCTTTTGTTTATTTTTTTCCTTGCCTGTATTTTCAAAGTGTTAAAATTTTCAAGATAAATTACAATTTTGACTTGATTTGTGTGCAATGCCACAGAACCGGAGAAGCAATTCGCTTTGGTTCAGCGCCATATTCAGCGGTTGAGAGAGGAGCCAATGTTTCAAATGAGCCAAATCATTGTCATGGTCGAGCGAAATCTGGGGTTTGAAGCTGAACATCACCAACGTGCTTTGCATGGGATTCCATTTACCAAACACCGAATCGACCACGCTTCACAGAGATATGGTATACTGACGACGGAAGAAATTAAAATGGGCATGATGACACTTTTCAACAACATGTTACGCGACCAGAGAATTAATCTACACCAGCCGCTATTTTCTGAAAATCCCGAAGCGAATTTGCGGAAACTCAAGGACCAGTTACACATCTACTCATTTCAATTTAAAGCCGCAGCCAACGCATTTGGAAAACAGCGGGTAAGTCTAAACGGAAAGGTGGGAGGCATGAAAGACGACATTTGTATTGCGTTGCAGTTGGCTGTGTACTTTTCAAACCAACCGCATCTGTACGCCTAAGTAAACAGTTGAATTAAACTTTTCCAGAACTTATTAGGTTCATGAATTTTTGAAAACTTCCAGTTGGGTTTTCTTCTGCTCCAAAATCTGTGTGAAAAAACGATCCACTGCTTGAATGGCCAGGAGATATGTAGAATTCCACTGTTCGCCAGTTTTGCTGCTCCCTTTGCTGTTTCTCGTTGTTTCCAGCTCGGATATGTGTGAAGTAATCCACAGGGCCAGAAAGGGTGGGTAAAATTTACCATGCAGATCGTACGACTCGATGTGAATGCAGTTGTTTATCTTTTCACCGGTAATGCAACAATATGTCCAGCGCTTTGACCAAAGAAATGGGTATGCGGGGGAGAGAATAATCTTTTTGCAAATTTGCACAATTGTCACAAAGCCGTTTCGTTCCATGTCATTCAGGGTCCTGAAAATTTCCTGGCATAGAAGATCGACTGGCTTTAGAAGTTTCTTTTCAACTTTAGAAGCCGAAAGTTCATTTTGTTTGAAAATCTTATGGGAAATTGTTTTCTTGTCTATGGTGTGTAGGAGATTTTGTACGTCGGTAATGGTTTGGATACATGTGATCGCCATTTAAAACACCAATGCAACTCTCGACCAGTGGGATCATTTGTGTTTTGTAAATAAATTAAATTGTGTAAAAATCTATATTTTAGTTTTTTGCACATAGAATAATTGGTTACCAAAAGCGTATTCTGGCGAAATACGTCTTAACAACATTCTCAGACATAAATGCAGTCGAAAATATAATTCGCACATTCTACGACACACATAGAGAAATTCAATGCCAAAATTTGATGACTACCGAATATCAAAATTTCAGACTCAAGTGTCTGGCTGCGATTCGACGCGGAAACTGTGACGAGCACTTTGCATATCTACACAACGGATTGAATTTGAAATTACACTGCACGGAACAGGATGAAAAATCAGAGTCTGTTCACGTTACTGTCAGTCCCGTTTGTACGATATACTTCCATGAACAAATCATTCCGCCCAAAGCAGATTTCGAAGTTGATCGCTTTCATGACGTGTTTGCGGATGAATTGCGGAAGCGAAAACGAACAATTTTTGTCGAAAATTGAATATTATATATTACATTTTGCACAGAGTTTTTAATATTTTACGTTCAAACACTGTCGTGGTGGATCAAAGTCTCAAACGTGATTTTGTTATTTTTTAGCAAGAAATATGCCAAGGGCAGAGACATTATCGAACACGGCGAAAATATTGCTTTGGCGTTTTCAATGTGCCTCGTTTTGTCTCTCTTCCTGCCCTCTATCATATTTGTGGTGAGAAACCGCGAACAGACCACGAAGTTAATCATCGAGACTATAGTCATGTTTCAACTGTGTATAAAAAGTCTTGACTACACCGATCATAAAATGTTAATGCTACAGTTTTGTCTTTGTCATATTTTCTTCAGCCTGGGTAAGAGTTTATTCGCACACAAATACGCTCTGCTATATTCTTCTTTTATTGCTAATGTGAGTTTTGCTCTGGGCGTCGTATTTTCTATCATATGCTCTACGCAAATCAATTTTTTTTCCATTTCTCTTTTTGACGGTATTAGTGTTTTGTTTGCGGGAGAGGTGATGGGATGCTTGACGTTTCTCTTTGTTTCGGCTTTGGAATTTTGTGGAAATTCATATGAAAAGATTGCAAATGCAAATTTGAATTAGAATTTCAATTTTTATTAAAAGATTTAAAATATATAAAATAGACTAGGCATGCACCTCGTAAGTGACCTCAATACGAGCAGAGAAGGTGAATGGCCTCTTTGTGGTGAGGACTTGGTAATTGTTAAGCGTTTCCTCTTTTGAATTAAGGAAGATTTCCACTGGCATGGTGCTTGCAATCTCCTCATCCAACTTTTGGTTACACCACCCACCTTGGTTGAGGCGAGCAATCTGTAGAGAGAAGTTGTTAAGATCGCGTGTGGAAACCTTGGATAAGATTTTGCTGCGGAGTGCCTTGCAACAGGTCTGGAACACCGGCTTGGAAATTTTATACCATTCGCCATCAATTTTGGGATAGTCGTCGATGTTACCATTCAAAATTTGCTGGTTGTGTCGCAGCACCTCGATGACAGGGTGTGTGTGGGAGACAAAATGATACTGTGTGCCATTTACGGGTAAGACACCATGGGTCTCGAGATTCGTTGCGTTATACTCGGGATACGTAGAGCGGAACTCGATGCCCTCGGAACTGTTGATGTCGGCTTCAAAGACGACACACGGTGTCGGATTGTGTGTCATGCCCATACAGGTCAGGCAATATTTTTGACCAGACTTGATGCTTTCCTCTGAAGGAATCGACGAAATGTTCACACCGATTGCAACTGGGAAGTCATTCTTCGTCTCCAGCACGGTGATGCGATGCAGCACGGCATTCTGAAGAGCGCTCGTAGACATGCCCGCATCACCGTTGTTGTCAAAAACATCAGCAACTCCAAACACCTCACCGGACTTACCATTGACCGGCGTCCATGAAGCCGCCTCAACCCCTCCCTTGGAAAATTTATCCATAGTGCCACGAATGTGTGCATGAAATCGACGAGTAATAAGATATTGGGTTTTTTTGGCCTGATTCTGTTCTGTGCCAGTCACAACCGGATCCATTTTAAATGAACTAGACTTACCTTAAATATGCATTTGAATTTTAATAAATCAATTCTTTCCAATTCTGTGTCAAAAAAAAGCAAACAAAATATGGATCTGCCCCGTGGGAAAAATCTGGTCACTGAAATTATTGAGATTCTAGAGTTTTCTGAAAATGAAATGAATAAAATCAAGGATCTGAAAAAGAGTGAAGACAGACAAAAAAAGGATGCCGAACAAAAGAAGGGCAAGCTCAAAGTTGAACAAGAGGTTGTTAGTGTTGAACAGGAGGTGGTTAATGTTCTCGACCAGATAAACTTTCGCCTGCGGGCTTTCATGGCGTCAATGATTACCAGTCCCATCAGTGGTCGTCTTTTTCTACCCTCGCTCAGTGCATGCGTGGAAAAGAATGAAGTGGACAAGAGCATGCATGATCAGCTATATTTACAAAAATTGAAGGAAATGCAAGTTTACCAATGAGCATAATGCATCTATTGGTGTATTTGATGCACATTTGACGCCATTTATTCAGAGAATAACACTGGCGCATGAGTTCGCGCTAAGTGAGTCAAGCGGAGATAAGCCACACCAACCGCCGTGAAAGTAAAACGAATCCTCGGGTCTTTTCACAATAACATCAAAAATTGACCACAAAACAAGAGCTGCCAGTGTGATAACCGACATTACAGAATTTGTCACGGAAAAACCATTGTGAAATATATCATAAACAATGAGCGGCACTGCAGGAATGGCAAAAGCCAAAAGTGCGGTAATTTGATGGTCATAGTTATCCGATAAAATAAAAATGAATGGAACAAACAAAAGTGCCAAAGTGCCAGAAAATAACGATACCTTTTGCATCTCCCATTTGTTTATGTAAGTGAAAAAATGTAAAAAAACAACTCCTATTAGTAAGGTTACTAATATTCCAGAATCAACGCGTAATTTCCAGATTTTGAATGTTTCGTGTCCAAAAATGTCAAGAAATGTCGAAATCTTTGAAAAAGCCCAAAATTGTAAAAATGGTATAAATATTTTCAAAATTGCCTGAGCAAGATCGTCTATTGTTTGGATCCTATTGAAATCGTAATTGGTATGCATTGTAAAATTGTCTTCAATTTCGAGTACCTTAACACAATACTTTCCCAAAATAATAAAAAAAACGCCACCCAACATGTCATTTATCATCGTGTCGTATCGACTTTCCAAATTAAAGACTGGTTCAGTACCACCTCTAGCCCATCTTGAGTATACGGGCAATGCTATTTCTTCAGCAATTTCATTTACATACTTCCAAAGGATTACCCATTTAAAGTCATAGAAGAAAAAAACCCCGACGAATGGCGTAAAACTATGTCCCAGCACATACTTTGGTCCATAAAATACCCGTTGCCAATATTGATTAGCGTCCCATTTTAGCTGGCAAGCACAAGTAGTCCCACCAAGATCATAGGCAAATGACTTAATGTCGGGTCGCGATCTAATTGAATATGCATGAATGTCACTCTCTGTAGTATCTGAGTTTGATGAATTTGAACAATTTGGAAACAAAACATCAACTGCGTTTACGAGAAAATCAACTTTTGTACTGGGTTTATCTTTGGGTTCCCATGGGTCAAAAAAGGTTTTGTCCACAAAAAAAAAGACGAGGAGTGTAAAAAAAAAGTTCACATACAAGTTCAATGGCTTCTGCATTTGAATTGCATCGTTGCCATTTGATTTTAATAAAGCATAATTCGGCATCTCGATTTTCACAATCGTTGGGATGGCAGAAATAATCTTTAATAATAAGATGCACGCAAGTCATCAAACTTGAAAAAAATTAACGTATTTTATCCAAATTCTGCATGCCGGGAGGTGACCACGCCACCAACAACGGTAGATGCCGGCAAACGCGTCGGGTTTTAAGCATGCAAAATGGATAATATGTATTCGACTTTCAAGGGAATCCCACAAGGATCTGGTGACTGCCCCGCAAAATGGCATTAAATTCATTGTTATTGGCAGTGAAAGTGACGTATTTTCATAGTATTTGTTCAAATATGCCTGTTCGCTTAATGTGGCGTCAAATTCAAGTATATTGATTTTATGAACCAAGTCCTCAAAAACCAACTGCGATGGGCTTAGTATCAACACACCGGCATTGTATTTACTCGATACCTCCTTTCCACTGTCCAAACCCCAAGCTAAGTTAAAACCAAGCTCAGGATTTAGCTTCGAAATGCTTTGATTAATAATATCGGAAATTGGATTTACAACAACTGCATCCGAGTCAATATACAGAAGTCCCTCATATTGTGTCAGGTTGAAGATGTGCAGCTTTGAAAACATTTTCAAGTACCTTCTATTCTTATGCGAAGGTCTCTGCTTGGGTGAGTGTGGGAAATCAATGGGGTTAATTTCGAGCAGTTTCCACTGCGCAAATTCGAGTTTTTGTACTGTTTCGGGTTTGAGACGGCACGAGTGTATCATAATCATGTCATATTCGCAAGATAATTTTCCAGTAGAGCGTAATGAAAACCCCAAAATTTGCGCATACCGTGTGTAATCGGCAGTGTCCTGGGTCATAAGACTAACAACTGCTTTTGAATTAGGATTTTTCATATTGTCATACTGTGATTGATTGCATTGGATAAGACTGTATGAATCTTCCCGCAAATCCAAAGATACGTGACTTAGAAACAAATATAGGGTAAAAACGGAGGTAATTAATAAACTGAGAAATATCGTCAAAAATGTAAAAAACACAAAAGGTTTATTTTTGTTTGTATTGACAAGTTCAGAAGATTTATTGGGATCTTCACAATCCATTTTACTTGTGGCTGTTTGATTTTGACGTTTAAATAAATATTTTTTAATTTTTAATTTTGACTATCTTTGATGAAAACACGGTAGACTCTTTAACCTGTTGTAATTTCGCCGAATAAGATGAAAGAAAAAGTTGGCAATGTTGAAGCGAAGTGTATCTTCATACAACGTGCATATTACTATGATTGCAATCGGGGATAGCAAAACCTGCAGGGTCGTATTTGTTCGAAACAACATCTCATAAAATACATTCATAATACTGAAGATTGGCCAGGCAAAACAGGTAGATATGCTCATCGTGTGGAGCCAACTGTGCAGGTTTGATATTCTTTCGGCTTTGGAGTGAAAAAAACCCGAACACATGCACAGTCCCAGAATGATTCCCAGCGGCAGAAAGCAATTAATCCTGTTCAGGCACTGGTTGTGTATGTAAATCCGATGACAGATGTCGGCTTCTTTTCTTTTGGCCCCCAAACTCGGACTCCAGAAGACGATGTACAAAAATGTAATCAAAATCCGGTTTTCATACAAGAATTGTGAAACCCAATCAATTTTGAAATTGCTCATGCAGAAGTAAAAGTGAATGCCCATTGAAAATTCCATGAAGCGGTAGAGAAAACTGGTCGCACTCGAATAAAATAAATACCCGTTGTCCTCTACTATGGCCAAACTAGAAATGATCACAAGGAGTCCGTAGAAAAATAGAAAAAAAATATACACTCCCCGCTGCTTGACCAAACCCAGTATTTTATCGTCCATCCGCATCACCGACTCACCACACAGAAAACACCACACGACAATGAAGACGGGCCATATAGTCACATTCAGGTTATGGAAGTGATCCGTCTGAATCACATCAAAACACCGAATCATAGTAAACCCCTCAAAGATTGTGAGTAGAATCATCTTCCAATCAAATCGATTGATCATGATTTGCTGTAGAGACGAAAAGATTATGGACAGTATTACTGAAATAATGCAATCCGATAGAATCATGTGGTAAAAGTATATTTTCATTTTTTGAAAGTGCAAATCAGACAGGTTGTTTTTCAAAATCGCAAACAAAAATCCAGATAGCACGAAAAAACACGATACTATGTTCAGAACCACGACGTCAAAAAACAAAACGATGTTATCTACATGCGATTCAAAATGCGTGTGAAACGAACTGAAAGCCGATGCCGACGAGCAGAACAAATAAATGACAGTCAGCAGCAATAGGTTGTCCAGGCAGTTGTAAAATCGACACAACTCAAACTTGTCTTCGAATAAAAGTTCCATTTCAACAAAATCAAACAAGTCTGTTTCTACTGACAACCCTGACTCGAGATGTTCAACATCTTGATCAGTGCCTGGATTGTTCGGACCAATTTCACGATCCGTGTTTTTTTTAATGTATTGGAGTGTTTCATCACTGTCGTCTAGATTATCTGTGTTCGGTGTTGTTTTGTTGTTTGTTGTAATTATTCATATAATACAATAATGTAAATATTCTTCTAATTGTCTTCGTCAATTAAAGGCCTTTTGTATATGTTTTTACAGCTGGGAAATAGATATTTTTTGATATGAATTTGCATCAGAGACAGACTCAGTGTATTTTTCTCGGGACATAAAGTCGCCACCGAACGTTCACTGTAAATTGATAGAGTTTTTTGGTTTTTCTGTTCTATCTCAATCAAAGATTCAATGTAATGTCTACAATCGTTGTAATCTTTGTTGGTTGGTGCGGTCTCGTAATCTTTACAATTCTGTGTCAGTGTGAATTCGGAATAAATCTTATTTACCATTATTTATTATAATAGCATAAAAGTCAAAAGACATGGCGATAATTCGAACATTGGCTGACTTGAGCGTAAATTTGAAATTTAATTCTTTTGCGGAATTTGTTGAAAGGGCCTTAAAATGTAGATCAGATGCGCATGAGATGATCTCAAGTTGCCTCCCTGTAATTCTATTTCAAATTCGAAGCACTGTTTTGAAATCAAAACTCGCATGTACATTCGATACTTTCTGGCAACTACAACACATCGTCGATAGAACTCTATTAAAAAACAGACTTGAAAAGTGCCTTAATGAACTGACGGAATATGATTATCTACTTTGGTGTGAGCAAAAAAGCAAAAGCATTACTGAAATGATATTTACTTGCATCAGAACATACATATTTTCAAGTAGGTCGTTTGGTGTTGATTTTTCAAACGAGACCCTAACGTCTCTTATTCTGCACATCCTGGACGAGTTCATCGGCTACCCGGACTGTTGCTGGGGATTTGAATCAAATGGAATTTTGGAGGAGATTGTGAACAATTCTTTTTACAAATTTTCTTTTTGGTCTCCATATTCGTACTGTCTTTTTTTCCCTAAACACATCTGGCCGCAGTATATTTTGGCCATGGTTATGTCTCAGCACAGAAGATTGGGGGGCGAAAGCAAGCTTGCATTGTTAGACGAGAATATTATGAGGAAGATTGTGGACATGTTGGAAAGTGAGTGTGAGGAGCTGGTCGAGAAAAAGATTGTTTAGAATTGTTTGAGAAAGTTTGATATTTGAACGTTTATTACACGTAAATGTAATAGTATAATGGCGGCAACTACCATCTACGCGAACGCCTCCACGTAAGAGGGGGAAGAGGCGGGAGGTCTGAGTCATCCGTCTCAGAGGAAGCCTGAGAGGCAGCCTGAGAGGCATCCTTCTGAGTGCGGAGCCGATAATCGTCAGCGGCAGCCTCACGCCTTTTCTTGGCGTCTTTCGCTTCCTTCTCCTCGGCGGCCTTCCGCTTGTAGGCGGCGTTCTTGGCTGCCATCTCCTTCTTCTTGTCGTCAGCCATTTTTTTTTCATTCCTCGTCTTCATCACCCCGATGACATGTGTGATGATCTGTTGTTTCTGCCCATCCGACAAAGCTGCCGCGGCCCTCCACAACTTTTCCGAAAACTTTTTGTCCGCGGAAGACCACCAATCACCGCCGCTACCCTTTTTACGATTCAGCGGCTCACCAAAGAGGCAATCCTCTACCTCTTCGCGATTCTGACCGAAGGGAAAGGTCCAGCTGAAATCTAGGGATGTGCGACTGCCAAGCATATCACATCGTTCGAGGCACTCGTACGTCTCGACACTATGCATCACCGTCGCAGTGGCATCCCCCACGAAACTCATGTTGTGGGTCGAGTTCTCAAGTATAAAACCCTCTCACCTCAGATAAAATATTGCTTAAATATAAAAAATGGGACAAGTTGGGTCACTTTTTTACTCAACGCCATTATGAAACTTATTAGATGATTTGGCTGTAATTTTGTAGTACGATGTCAGGATCAGGGCATCTCGGTACCAGTTCGTATCTTTCATCAAATTCGCGCAAATGGTGTTCAGGTACTGTGTCCTGAGCCGTTGTCCGCAATGTCCACGCACGGGTGAGACGTGTGCGTGGAGTTGATATACACTTGGTGGGTAATGAAAGAATATTTGAAAATTGTTTCTGTTTTGCAAATTCTGCACGTTTAGAAATGAATTTACCTTCTGTTGCATATCCTTAAGCATGTAAACGTGGTGAGCTCGCAGGTCGCGGATTGTGACCAGGGTCTTGTCCTTGAAGACGACCAGAAATCTAGTGTCGGTGCCGGGGTGTAGATCCCTACATAGCATCCACTCCGGTTCGTCAATGTAAACCTGCTCCGATTTTGAAACTTTGCATTCGATAAGTTCAAAAATCCATTGGTGGTCTCTCGAATTTCTTTTAAAGGTTCTGCTTTCACGCATTTTAGAATTGTAATAGACTATTGGATCGCAAATGATTTCTACCGGCATTCCAATTAAATTCCCGACAGCTTATATAAAAATTTATACTCTGATTTTTGTTTTCAAGGGTTCAAGAATATGCAAAATGATTGCAGTATTTCAAAATCTGTTCATAGTTTAAACAATAAATTGCAAAATGTTGTGATTTACATATATTATTGAATTTGTAATTGCATAATGATGTGGTTGGCCGAGTTCGGTGTAAAGGTAGGGTTGTTTATTCTTCTCGTGTTTTTGCCATGGAAAACAAGAAATGAAACCAGTTTTGTCAATGTTGACATCTCTTGTATCCAAATCGCCACAGTGGCAATTGTCTACACGCTATATTATACCTGTTTGCAGATTTTCGACTCGATTCGCAAGCAGAGGTACAAAAACGTAAATTTTGATGAGAACGGGCTTGACGAGATCTACCTCGGTGACCTGGAGGATTTCGACGCGGGTGAAATACAACAAGAGCAGGAGACGAGTTCGACAAAAACGGAAACCAAATCCGTCCAGACAGAGCCAGTACAGCTTGCACAACCAACGCAGCTTGCAAATTTCGAGTACATTTTACAGACACATGTGCTCGGAATTGTCATCTTCATGACATTTATATTTGTTGACGGCAATGATCGCATGGCAACGGATAATTTCATACACGGCATCGTCATGGGCCATATTCTATACTTCATATATTTGCGTTGTTTTGTCTCGTTTACACCCTCCCAACACATCCCCTTGATGGTCTGTAACATTCTGTCTATGTCGCTTGTTTTTCTGATGAACCAAAAAATCGTCATACCGGATAACTTTATCGAGTCAAGGTCATTTTTCGCAAATTTGTGTGTGTCTTTTGTGTTTCCGTTCTTATCTGGCTTTATGTGGGGATTTTATTACAGCAGGCCACACATTGCTGCTATTACAATAGACACTGCCAGAAACTCTATTATCACCATTTTATTATTGTGCTGCCCAGTTTTTGTAATGATGGACCCGACACAATTACCTGATTTCCCCGGAGTGTCTGTTTTTTTCAATTTTATCATAGACCCACTTGTAAAGTTTTTCTGTGTGCAGATGATTGTGCTGTCGATTGAGAGTGCGAAAACACTAGAACTCATTATAATTTTGCTAATCTCTGAGGTGCTAGATTACAGATACAATTACTACACGAATAGTGTCGCGTCGGTTGTTATCGTGTGCTGTTTATGTCTGGTCTACACTAGTATCGTAGTAATTGATTTTTTCAAAGGTACGAAGAGGCGCAATGAAATAATTGTTTTCCAGAGAGAGGACGAGTAAATGACTCTGAAAATTCCCGAGTTATTTTGTTTGTAACTATTAATAAAGCGTTACGAACAATACAAAAAAAATAATTTGTACCAATTAATTCAGGTCATCTTTTCCTATTCAAAAATTCTATCATAGTTTCTATCACAGTTCTATCATAGTTTCTATCGATGAAGCTCATGACGCGCGTGGACGGCTTATGGTCAACCGTGCCACTACCTCTAAGTTCAGAATGCACTGTTTTGATTGACTTTTTGACCAAAAGATTTGTTTTGGAGAATAAAAACATCGCAAACTTGTGTGTCGATTACAACGGACAGATGATACCGCTGTTGCACGAGAACGAGCTCAGAATTGCGGTGCAGTTCATCGTGGCCTCAACGCTGGACCCGAATATCACACAAAAATGGGTAAGTGCAAAATATAAACAATATAGCCACTAACACATATAAGTATTGTATTGTGTCTATTAACGAATTATGAAATTGACGATGTGAAAAAACTAGCAAACCGTGTAGACCGAGAACTCTGTGAGCAAATTTTGAAACACATTTCGGAGCAAGACAGGGTAAATAATGCGGGTCTTGTCAACATGTTGAGTTCTGAGGTGTGCGATATAGGCACAGCTCTCACGCTAATTTACGTTCTCAATGATGGCGTTTTAGTTTACGAAAATGTAGGTAAAGACTCTAGGGGGGGTTATGATTCCAGCGATGAAACAGTCTGTGGATTTCACGTAAGGGGGCATGTGGCCGTAGCACCGGTTCAATCGCACATCCGTGGTATTGATACAGATGATCTTGGTCTTCAGATAGAAAAACAGACAATTGATGAAGACGCCATACAGATTCGGTCTAGTTTGGAGGAAGTCATAAAATTGACTTGTGAGGCACATGAGACATGTGAGACTTCTAAGAATTCTAAGATTTCTGAGACTTCTGAGACTTCTGAGACTTCTGAGACTTCTGAGACTTCTGAGACTTCTGAAACTTGTGATAATTTAGCTGTGTTAGGAAGTTTTCAAACTACCAAACCTACAAATATAGATGATCTATCTGCGTTTGAAAAAGAACTAGCAAATTTAGAGATACATGAAAACATAACCTGACATGATTTTATCTTTCGACAGCCTGATCTACAAGAGGATGATATAATGTATAGTTGCGATGAAGATTTTGATTTGCAAGATGATGACAAGGAAACAACTTCGTCCTACGACAGTGCAGGCGAATTGCCCTGTACAGATGATGTGGAATATGAGATAAATCAACATATAATAGAGTATGAACTTGGATTTGGGAGTGCTGGCGCTGAACATCGAATGTGGTGATCTATTCTCATTTTATTAAGCTTATAATTACCGCACTCGTTCAAATAAATTGCTTACAATTTAACTTCGGCGGACAGTTTATACACTCCGAGTCGGAAAAGACGTCCTGGTTGATAAATAGATAATCACCAGCACGGTTTCTTTTCCGAGCAACCAAGATCTCCGCCTGTGCCTGCAATTCATCATTCCAAAATGAATAGGAGGACTCAAGGGTCAGTGTTTTTCTAGTGTATAGTTGTAAATTTCCACTTTGCTGAACATAACCCGACACTTTCAGCACTCCCTCGAATCCCGATAGCAGCACTTCTTTCTCCTCCGGGCAGTCCTTGAACGTACAATAAAATAGCACAATGTTGTCAATCTGCACAATGATGTGCCAGTCCAGTACGGCAAGGTCTAGCCCTCCTGGCCTCAAAACAACAGAGCGATATGCCTCCCCTTCTAACAAATCATAAGTAAATTCTGAAAATGTACTCGACGGTTGTGTAAAACCACTGACAACTTTGACCCCGCTTTCACTCCACCCCCCAACCGACTCAATGATCACGAATTTACTTGAATCCACGCCAAATTTACCCGCAGCACATGAACAATTTGTATCCGAAATTGAACCAGGACGGGAATTCGAACGCACCCCCGTACACGGTGTGCAACTCTCGCCACCACGCTGACTTTTGAAAGATCCGACCGCACACTTTTCACATGCAAATCCAGCTCCCGAGAACCCAGGACCACAACTTGAAATGCAATCATGTCCATCCCATGGCCCCCCCGACGATGCAGGTTCATAAAGTTGTTCGCAAACACAGAAGGACTCGTTCTTGCTGGCAATCGATTCGGTAGTTGCGTGTACCGGACAATCGTGACACTGCATCTCATTTCCATGTAATACACTGAATTTTCCAACCCCACAGGCCACACATGGGTTATCCCCACCCAGACCCGAGTATCCGGGATCGCACTGGCAGTGATCAATATGGTGCAGTTTGTCTTGGTGAAGAGTACTGTGCTCGGGACACTGGATACACGAAACATTAGATAGTATATGCTTGGTACCCCCTTCCACACAAGCTACACACTGGTCTCCTGATTGGGTGTACCCCGGTTGGCACAAGCAGTCCAACACAGAATCAGAAGCATCCCCTGCTGTGTCAGCATTATCACCACATGAAATACAAGGTCCATCCCCTGATTCTGCTTTGTACGTTCCTGTCCCACATGCCGTACACGTATCCCCAACACGAGTGTAACCAGGCCTACACTCACATTCCGTGACTGAAGTCAACCCCCCTTCACTACTGTACGTTTCGGGGGAGGGGCATTTCGTACAGTTGGCTGCCGAGCCGTCCTGGTAATGATTTACAGGACAGGGCTCGACGTTATTGCCTGCTGCGTTGACGCGGTATCCTGCGGGAGCAACGCAGAGGCCGGGACAGCTCGTGTGGGAGGCGGATTCGACTGATGCTGTTTCTGCTGCAGTGTTCGCAGCACAAGATAGGTCGTCATCTGTTGGCCAGCTCATATCCTGACTACTCATGTAAAAATGTGAGAGATCAATATCAGAAATTTCACTTGCGGAATTTTTTCCACCCAAATAAATCGTAAATGGACCCGTGAAAAGATCCATATTGTTATTTGTGTACCACTCAGCGTAACCATTGTCAGGATCCTCTCGAATAATCTGAATTTTCTGGTTACCCGATGACCATTTGAACATAATTTTGATCCACTTTTCGTCAGCTAATGACCAATCATAACTTTGAGTTCTTGCACCTGCACTGTTTATCGCAATAAATCTGCCTTTCGCACCCTGTGGAATATATCGATGAAATTGCATTTTATCATTATTTGTATTTTCTATACGCATGAACACATCTGCTGCACCATTAACATAACTGTTGATTTTAAAACGCATAAAAATGTTTAAATGATTGACCGTATTCAAATTTAACCCTGTGTGTGTGATGTAGTAACCCGCAGGCAAACTCCAGGACTGTGTCGAAGCATCATACCGTTCTTCTATGGTATCCGCTGTGATTGTCGACGTCATAACACCATCATTCAATACAGTTCCACAGCTCATTACATCAATCCACGAATCAGCCGTGAGCAAGCGTCTGCGCCCAGCAGTGAGCAACCTTCTGAACGTCGCCTCCTGTGGTGCCTCACAATCTGTGATACAATCAAAGCACGCCGTCTGATTGGCCCTATTGTTAAATGTATCAGCCACACACTGATGACACCAAGTCCCATTCCACACGTACCCCTGAGGACAAATACAGGAATTTAAAGCAGTTTGATTTTGGACCAGAGAATATGAAACACCGGGACATTTTGTACAGTCGTGGTCTCCGTAATCGGGTTTGTAATGAGAAACTCTACACCCGACGCAGCGAGATTCGTCGTCCGATGCCTCAAAACCAGGGCCACATTCACGGTGACATACCGTAGACTCCCCACTTCCAGAACGTTTGTAATATTGATCACAATTACACAAGTCGATGCTGATAGACGCTTGATTTGTGGTCGTTGAATACTCTGGACAGGCAAGGCAACCCGGGCTGCCAATTGCATCTGTGTAGTAATTAAAATCGCATATTTGGCATGCCTGGCCGTCTGGTCCGGCATATCCCTGGTTACACTTACAATCCGTCAATTCTTCACTTCCCGCGGGAGAGTTTGAATTATCGGGACAGACATTCACGGAAGTTGATGTTACTGTATTCTCTGGTGGACAATATGTGTTTTGTTCACATTGCTGGCACGGGGAGGTTGATGATCCTGATTCCGCGAAACCCCTCGAAAATCCCGCATTGCATAAACAGGCATCTGAGGTTGTCGACGCCGTGGGACTATTCATATTTGCCTCGCAAGAAGTACAGCTGGAAGATCCGACAGAGTCTTTATATTTATCAGTACCACAAGCAGTACACCCACCCCCGTCGGGTCCAGTGTAGCCTTGGTTGCATTTGCAGTCGCTTATGGACGTTGAAAGAGCCGCGGATTGGCTATTGGACGGACAATTTACACACACGTGACTATCTTCGTAAAAGTTAGGGTCGCAAGCTGCACAAGATATTGATGCACCGGACACGGAAGTTTCATATCCAGCATTACATATGCATTGGTTCTCCAAGCTAGAACCCTGCGGGGAATCACTATTATCGGGACATGAAGTACACTGCTCGTCACCTAGACCAGTCTTGTAAGTTCCACTTGAACACTGTTCACACGCACCACCGTTGTCATAATATCCCGCGTTACACAAACATTCCGCGGATAGAGTAGAACCATCAGAAACAGTGTATGCATGCGAACGACATGGTGAACATAAATCGTGAGAGGCGGAGGTTTTGAATTTTCCATAGGGACAGGTCGAACAGACATCGGGAGCCAATTCTTCATACCCAGCGTTACACAAGCACGCATCAGCAACTACAGAACCTTGGGGGGACTGCGAATTTTCCGGACAAGTTTCACAGATACTTGAGCCTGGAGTGTCCTGATACGTGTCTGTTGGACAAATTGTACACAACCCCCCATTTGATCCACTGTAACCAGCGTTGCAAAAACAATCGGTAAGCTCATCACTTGCTGACAAACTTTGCGAATTTACAGGACAATCAATACAGGCACTTGCTCCTTCAACGTCCTTGTATTCGTCGGCTTCACAAGCAGTACACCCCCCACCGTCGGGACCTGTGTACCCAGCGTTGCACACACAGTCGGCCAATGCGTCACTGCCCACTGGGCTGGTGCTGTCGGGGGGGCAGTTGCCGTCGCAGGCTGTGTCCACATCATCTATTTTATATTTACCAGCCACACATTGTACACATTCGGTTATTTTCTTTATGTAAAGAAGACCGCTATTTCCATGAACACCTCCATCCAATCCTTTCGCAGTTCCATGGCAAAGTACACACGCACCATTTACTGTCGGAACATAATTACCATCTGCGCCCTGATGCGCGTCAATTCCGTACCACTCAAATTGTGAGCATGTTTGCTGTAAATTAGCTTCACAAAATTGTTTACAGCCTATCAAACTTCTGTCGTCATTTACATAGTATCTTTCACCATCGGCGCAAAACATACCCGGAGCTGCAGTTGTATACGCAAATGCTTGTGAATTGGGTTCCGAAGAATAACCAGCCGTGCACACACAAGCATCAGCAGACACCGATGCCCCGGATGTCGTCTCGTGCTCATCAGCACACGAGGTACAAACTAAATCGCCATCTATGTCTTTGTAATGTCCAGCTTTACAAGCTTGGCAGTCACTCGTAGTGACCGTTTCTTGTGTCAAAATATAAGTATCCCAATTAGCACTGCTCCCATGAATTGGAGGATATGTGTCCACACGACACATCCAGCACATATCGTATCTATCTGTCCTAACACTGATACCTACACATTGTTCATTGAAATAAGAGTCATAAGGTGCCTCAGCGTTGTTTAAACAATGTTGCTTACACGCAGCCAGTGCATTGGCATAGTTTCCATGGCTTCCAAAATTATTTACAGCTGTATTACGATCACAGTATGTACTAGACATCACTGTCCATGACGATATAAGTTCTGTATTTGTGCCAAGTTCATAACCGGCATCACAAACACACGCCCCCAGAGACACTGAACCCATTGGTGACGTCTCATGCTGGGCACAGGCCGTACAGCCTTGTGAACCAGCCGTGTCCTTGTACGTCCCGACCCCACACTGCACACAGGGACCCCCGTCGGGTCCCGTATATCCAGCGTTGCAATTACAGTCTGTCGTTGCAGAACTCCCGGCGAGTGAGTTTGAATTTGCGGGGCAACTCGGAACCGTATCGCTGTTCAATAACTGTATGCGCCCATCACCCACCCCATCATATATTTCCGCTGGGCAGTATTTGCCAGCTTCGCAAAGATTACAATTTTCGTGTGATAATAAACGCCTCATAGTTGCATGATCATGATCATGCCATCGAGCATACCCATCAGCACACAAACACTCTTCGCCAGCATTTCCATAATAATTTGGGGCGATACATTCACACTGCGTGTTTAGTGTGGATCCGGTACTTGTTGTACTTGAACCATGTGAACATTCTGTACATAAAACATTTTCAATTGTACTTTTATAAAATCCAATTTCACACTCCACATACGTGTCATTAATTTTTTCATATCCCGTATCAGCCACGCAGGCAGACTCTGCATCATTTGTATTAGTCAAGCTTGAACTCCCCAGAGGACAATTCGTACAGATCGTATTTCCAATTGTGTCAGAATAGGAACCTTCCGCACATTGCTGGCATCCATCATAGTTTCCATAATAACCAGCATTACACAGACAATCTTCAATTGCAGTGGATTTCGTGTTTAGTGTTGTCATGTGGTTAAGACAATCCGTACACCCATTTGTCGCATTTCCTGTGCCGAATTTCCAAGTTCCAACATCGCATTGTAAACACGTGTTGGGGGCACTTAGATAGTAACCAGCATTGCAAATACAATATTGACCATTAACAGCAACAGAATTTTCCGGGCAGGCCGTGCATTCAAAGTCACCTACATCAAACTTGTACTTTCCAGCTTCACACGACCCGCAACCGCCCGTACCTTCGGCTTGATATCCAGCCGCACAAACACAAGCGTCTTCCGTTATTGAAGCAGCAGGCGAGACGGAATTCGCAGCACAGGGCGTGCAGGCAGCGTCACCAGACTCGGTTTTGTACGTGTCAGCCCCACAAGCTACACACGGCCCGCCATCAGGCCCAGTGTATCCGGCATTGCATATGCAAGCTGTAGCATCCACGTTTGCCGTAGTGGTGGCATAAGAGTTTTCCGGACAAGTTGTGCATTGACTTTGAACCCAAATCAATGTTGTGGGATCCACAGCAACATAATCATTCGTATCATAATCAGTGCAAATACAACAATGTTCTCGAGAATTATCATATCCACAATAGTCGTCTGGTGTTTCCAAAATCACTCTTTCATATTCGTCGCAATCAAATTGTACTCCGTCCGCGTCATGCCAAGTGCTATCACTTATACAACCAGCAACGACACCCACTGTAGATTTAAAAGTATTGACTGGGCATGGATCACACCGATCAACTGTTTGTGATCCCAACCAAGTGTATGCTCTGTAGTAACCAGCTGAACACTTGCACGAGCCAGCATCCAACTCAGCATTGGCAACACAATCGCTGCAGGTACTCAACCCTGTCTGTGTGTTTGTAAACAGACCAACCCTCTGTGAAGTTTGCGTACCCTCATGCACGTACAATTCGTTGTTATCGTGTTCTATACAGTGAACACAAGTATCATAACCCCCACTTTCCGTGTATTTTCCGATATCGCATGCTACACAGGGCCCGCCATCTGGCCCCGAATATCCCCTATTACATGTACAATCAGTTTCTGCATCCGATGCCAATTGCGAATAAGAGTTGGCAGGACAACTTAAGCAATTGCCTGCGCCTACCGAATTTTTATATTTGCCGGACGCACAGGCAGTGCACGTACCCCCGTTCGAGCCCGTGTACCCTCTATTACATGTACAATCAGTCGCTGCATCCGATGTCCACTGCGAATATGAGTAAGCAGGGCAGTTAATACACGCCCCTGTGTGTCCTGTATTTGGCTGATATGTGCCCGGTACACAATCATAACAGGTACCATCTACCATGGACTGTCCAGCGTTACAACCAGTTATAATACAACTAGAAAGTGAAGTTGATCCGGGAGGCGATTCGTGCCCAGCAGGACATGGGGGGCAATAGTTGCCAGTCCAAGCAGAACTAGATTGATATGTATTGGCAGAACATGCATAGCATGTCACACCAGCATGCAAATATTTTCCTTGTCCACAAGTAACCACCTTTAAATACCCATAGAAACTGGTATGAGAGTACATCGCACTGGTCTGACACGTATAACAAGCTTGATTTCCATCTGTTCTGACAGAGTACCCAGAACATTGCACACCAAGTACTGTGCACCTATCGCGACAACCAGTGGGGGTACGATAACCCTGGTAAGAGTAGTACGTGCAAAATTTGTTACCAGCGTAACTGTAAGTAGTAGCGTTTGCTGGAAAAATTAATGATGACAAGCTTATCAATGCCCAACACAGCAAGAAATTGCATTGTCGCATGAATATCCGCATTGCAAACAAAATACAAGTGGTATATATTCCAAATACCAAAGATTTTATTTTATTATCAAGGACCAAATTTGATTCTATTACTATTGTAAAATATAAATTTCAAAATTAAGAAGCTACGAATAATTTAAGCCTTGGGGGCGGTTTTCATCACATCACTTTTGCATATACTGCAAATAGTATCAACGGTCTTCAAATACGTATTGAAAACCTTGACATCAATGGAAGTCTGTCCAGATTCTTCACATTTATACACCGAGGCCTGTTTGGCTGTTTTCGCCATTACCCGCAGGTCCTGCAAAAGTTCATGCAAAACGGCCTTTGGTTTTGTGATGTGTGTTTGAATGTGCGTTACAATACTCTGCTCTGTTATTTGATCCACGTTTTCTTCAATATCATCACCGAGTTCGTCCCTAAGTACGATCAAAATCTGTCGCGCCATTTCATTTACGTGTACGTGATTTATCTTCTCCTCGATGTACATTGTGATCTCTTCCATGACCCGGCCTACTTTGTCGCCACATCCATTGTATTTACAAAGAACGCAAACAGCATTCCGAGAAAATACACCGTCTATATTGTTTGAATTGGCTTGACTCTGAACTTCACCCATGGAAATATCAACATTCATTACGTTGTTAGTGGTATTTTCATTTGAATTTATTGTTAAAGCAATATAATGTTTATATATACATTTTTAAACGATTCTTATTTCTGCAATTGCTCGATTGATGAAACTACTACATTTATTACCATGTACAATTGGCTGTATACTTTCTACTTTGCAGCACAGTAACATATTTTTTAATTTGACGTTAAAAGAATCATACAATTGCAAATTTAGTTTCTGTTTCGGACTTCCAGAAATTAGCACATTGTATACGTCATTTTTTGACGGGTATTGTTTATCTTTTATTTGCTTGGTAATTTTCCAAAAGTCGTCCAACTTGATCCGAAGTTTGACCAAATCCTCACCAACCTCTCCTTTCACGAGCTGGCTATTTCCCCTCGTAAGATCATACATTTTTACCCGCGACCTATTTACATTGACTTTGCTCTCCCGCATCGTGAAGTTCGTCCGGATGTTATTTTTTTTGCCAGGCTGTTGGTATTTATCTCCAATCACAGTGTAAAAGTCATATTTTTGACTCCCACCGCGCAACCTCAAAACCAAGTGTAGTGTGCTTTCTTTTTGAATATTATAGTCTGCAAGTGTTCTAGCATCTTCAAGCTGCTTTCCGGCGAAAATGAGACGCTGTTGGTCCGGAGGTATGCCTTCTTTGTCCTGTATTTTAGACTTGACCATGTCAATAGTGTCCGACGAATCCACCTCTAATGTCACTGTCTTTCCAGTTAAGGTTTTTACAAATATTTGAATTAAAAGACCCGAAAACCTCTTTTATAGTGGTGGTAAATAAAATTATATATAAATAATTTATCGTATAGGCAATTGTTTTGTATCACATAAAATCAACGAGTCAGCCATTCATAACACTACAAAACGATATGCAGGCATTGAAATGGGATCGCGGCCGGTTTTTGAGCCATCGCCTTTCTAACTCATATGCAAAGCTACACGCCCGCGGGCTCCAGTTCAGGCGCGAACGGCTTTTTTTTTGGGACTCGACAAAGTGGAATACACTACCGTGTAAGGTGTCACATGATGCCTTGTGTCAAAATGAAACCATCTGGTTTTTCCCTACGTATCAGGTGGACCTTCCAGACGATTTCAAAAAACTATCTCAAAATTCATATTTGAAAGATTTTGAAGATTTGAAAGTTTGCACGTCTTCAAATACAAACCGAAAACTTCATTTTGACGATACGAGATACGACACGTCTCTCTGTGATTTATTTGATGCAAAGATGAATTTTATATTTGAGGGTGGTGACGTATACTGGCGTCAGGACAACACTTCAGCCTATGTCATGTTTCTTTTCGCACTGGTAGCCATCTACCTAGTAACCTGTGTGGCTAGTAACATTCTTAATGTGTTCCAACACTCCGGGGTGGAACACGCACATTATTTGATTTATTTGTCGGCTTCATTCCTCTTTGTTTTCTTCTACACCCTCTTTCAGTCACTAAATTTTTTCACAAGTTACAACGACATTTACCTGTTTTTCCTGCTATCAGTATTTGTATTCTTTGAATTGTCCGCAGCAATTGTCTATGGGTTTGAACGGTCAGGCTTTGCGAATGAAACCAGTGGCAATAAAAAAGGGCGTCTGATGCATATGACCCCGAACCTGCGCAGGGTTAGCATCAGTGTGCCGGTGTCGATTTTATTGATGCTTTCAGCGTGCACGTATTATTCATTCGACACACCATATACCACAATTTTGACGACAATTTTCGGATTCAGAACGTTTTACATGCTCGTTTTCGGATTTTCTGCCTTGTATGAAAGTATGTGTCGCCCGGGAATTTTGCGTCTTAACAATACTGAGTTCTTGTTTCTACTATTTGATTTGGTCACCTTTTCAAACCTGTTGGACAAGGGCGTGGTGGCGTACTTTGAAACGAAATTATATTCCAACACAATTCAGCTACTCTCTACCCTTCTTTCATTTTTGGGTGGCATTCTCTTTTTCATTGTAAATGACTCTTCAAGATGTTCTTAAAATGTTTTTGAACTGATATTAAAGTTTTTTTACAGAGGAGTAATGTTTGAAGAAGTATGCCTGTGTTCAAATTCAAAACAATTGAATGGTGTCTCACAATTTAATCAATTATCTATGCAGTTACCAAGTACTATAAATAATACACAGGAAGTAGAAGACACACTGACATCACAACCAAATCTACAAACAAATAGTTTTTTGGGGAAACTGTTTTCAGAACAACCATGTTGTCCTCTTTATGCACTGCTTGCGGGGTGTGTGGGATTTGGGGGTTGCGGCGATCGATGCTCCTGTTATCATCACAATTCCAAAACAAGATGGGGAAACAACGATTACAATTATTTATGAAAGTAGTATTAATGATATACATTATATGCATAATTAGGGAGATTTCATTGAATTCGCATCGGAAAATAACCAATGGCATTCCACAGAAGTCGTTTGCATACACAAAAGCGCCACAGGCTGTAAATTTGCTGGATGGGAGGAGGAATGGCAAGGGGGGCGAGGCAGAAGAAAATGGCGAGTGGATGAATGGGGATAAGCTCGGACAAGAAAAGGTAGTAGCGCCAAGAAAAAACTGTTGTGAGGATACTGGGGATTTTATTGCAAACAATTGGAAAGATTTTCTTATTTGTTGGTTTATATGTAAACATTTGAATTGATAATTCTTTGTTGAATGTGCCCATTTCAAATTAATAAATGTTGAATACATGTCATGGAAGTCGAACACGCATCTACACAAGAAGGCGCTGACTTGAATGAATGGTTCCATACAGAAAGCCGCGAGTCTGGGCATAATTTGAAACGCAAATTCCAAAACGCAAACAGTGAAGTACTAAAAAAATCAAAAAAACCAGATAGTAGCATACAGGATGAAGCAATGACTAATATTTTCGATAGCATCGAAAAGAAAATTGCGCGTGAATGTTCAAAACCACAGAAAACAAATGAAATTGAAAAATACGAAATAACTTCTCTTTTACAATCCATTCACTTTGAAAGACTTATGAATAACATCGGCCATATGGACGAATGCACAAACATTCCTCTGGTTACGAAAACATACGAAGAAAAATTTATGAGGGGCCCGATCTACCAACACGAAAAAAGTTGCATAATGGACTATCAATGCGAATGTATGTTCATAGATGACGAAACCCCGTTTGTAGGTACAAGATTCTGCCTGCCGAATTCGGAAGAAAGTGATGGTGGAATGTGTGTATTGTGTATCAGAAAGAGCACCCAGTTGCTCTTTTACCACACCATTAACAAGGGAATTACACCACTGGCTCCGATACAAAAGTACGGAAACATCTGTGGACAACCGGGGGAATACCACGTGTCTGCTATGCTACTATGTCCACCAAATGGACCGGTGCATTGCATGCCATTGCCGGTAGTGGCGCACCAGAGAAACAGATACAGTGTGTACAAAAATGCAGGCATTCCATACATCAGACAAAAAAAAGTGGCCTTTGAGGATTTTTGACGTGCCCCACTTCGACAAATGGTACCAAGGCATACAAAGTGTCAGAGACTACAGGAGTGGGGCAGGCAAAAATCAACTTTAACAACCCATTTAGCATCAAAAACGCAGAGTTACAACAGAAAATTAGTGACATACAGTCAGACATTCAAGACGGAAAGTGTGACAATGCAATTCTGAATCAATATCTTCTTGTCGTGTTTATGGACACCACACAGAACCCGGTATATTTGAAACATCTAAACTGGAGACATTTTCTACTAGAGCCATTTTCAATGGATTTTTTAGACTCATTCACAGTTGCCAGCCACAGCATTCGAAATATCTTTAGCAAGAGTCAATGTTCGAAAACACTACTCTGCCAGCTCTTACAGCATAGTATGCCGAACATAAAGCACAATCGATTCAACCTACCTCCCAAACACAAAATAACAGAAAATGAAAGAAATCAACTGCCATTTTTCATACATCTCATATACTTTTGTCTTCATGGTCAGTATGTGCACTGCAATAAGAAACCAAACTGGAACATTCGCGTAAATCTATTTGGTTACTTGTACAATATGTTGTCGAATGGAAGTTTTGAAATATTTTACGAATTTCTTTCAAATAATTTATCAATTTTTAAATTGGCTTTGATGGAATTTTGGATCTGGATGTTAACAACAAACCTCCCAAATGAAAACGAAATGATTTCAATTGTGACAAAATCAAAAAACGAACTCAAATGGAACTCTTTTATATCATTGATAGAAAATTTCCGTTTAGTGACGTTTAGTCACGAAGAAGTAACTTTAATTCAAATGAACAAGGATGCGTTTACTACAATGGAAAAATGTAATCGCCTTTGTAAAACTCCAAAAACATTGAAGTCAATCGAGGTTGGCAAGTACAAAAGCAGGATCCATGAAGACAGTCTGTTCTTACAAGCCAGGAACCTACCCAAAATTTCAAATTTCATTTTTGCCTGTGCTATGCATGAAAATTTTGATTCTGAAAAAACAATGAAGATTCAAGAAATTCATAGTTCAATCGAAATTTTTCCAATTCCATTATCAATTTTTGAACAGCAAATGTCATTTGTAAAAGATCAAATTTTGAAATTCCATTCTCCGGTGATAGAGGCCGTCTATGTTTACATTTGTTTGAAGTGTGGGCCAAAGAACAACAATCAAATGCGTATCCGGAACAGTGGTAACCCACAGTGTAACACGTGTAAACATGAACATTCCGTGGTGAAAATCAACGCACTTGGAAAATTTATTAAGTTCAAAAGTGACTATTTTGTATTCTGCACGGTTTGTGGATTTGTTCACACTTATAACTCCTTTTATTGTAAACACAAAAGACAAATTTCAAAAAGTTTGAAATGTAAACAAAATGATCGTTTGTGCTTTCTATGTAATAAGAAGACAAGTTTAAATAATTTTAAGTTTTTGAATGATAAAATTGGTATTTACAATTCGATTTCACTATGTCATAAACATACGCCGTGGACTCATCAATTATCAAGTCTTTTGACAATTTCGGACTTGCGGACAGCGATCAATCATAGACTCTCACTCACCGTTCAATATTGAGTCTAAATTGTCTTTAATAAAGCAAAAATCAGACCATCTTAAAGCAACACCAAACCCCAACCCCTCATACCCCAATCACCTGAGCACACTTAAACTCAGGGAGAGGGGTAAGTCTAACCTGTTACCACCGTCACCCATGCTATCTTAAAGCAAAACCGAACCCCCACCCGACCTACCATACCCCAATCACCTGAGCACACTTAAACTCAGGGAGAGGGGTAAGTCTAACCTGTTACCACCGTCACCCATGCTATCTTAAAGCAAAACCGAACCCCCACCCGACCTACCATACCTCAATCACCTGAGCACACTTAAACTCAGGGAGAGGGGTAAGTCTAACCTGTTACCACCGTCACGCATGCTTCTCTCACGCTGTGCTTCTCCATGCTCCAATCAACCTATGGCTAATCCTTGGGCAGAGTATCCTTGATTGTGTTGAAGAAGTCTTGGAACTCGCGCATCTCTTCCTTATTCATCCCCTCCAAAAAGTTGGCGTGCTTCTGCCTGTTCAGTTGCTCTTTTGAAGCGCCTTTGGCCTGTCCAGCAAACGCGCCTCCCTCCCCAGTACGTGGAGCTTTGGCTGGTGGAAGAGAGCTGCCCCCCTCCCCGAGACCAGGAGAATGTTCAACGCTGTCCCTGTCCCTCTTCTTGTCGCTCGGCTTCTCCCTCGGCTTGTATGGCCCCCTTTTCTTGTCGCAAATGCAGTACATCAACCCGTTGTCCTTGCTGTATTGTTCGTTCCTGTACCCCTTACACGTCCTGCATTGCGGAACCTTGCGCAATACACCCGACTTCGTCCTCTTGCTGGGCCCTCCTCCATCAGGCTTGGAGTTGCGCCCACTGCCTCTTTTCCTGCCGTTGTTGTGGTAGGACTTCCTCTTGAGACCCCTGGAAGCGCTCTTCCACACGCCATTCGAATTCGCCTTATCTTCATCTACGGCATCGGACGCAACGATATACCCCCCCCCATTCTTACCCTTGCGAACGACTCGTTTATAGCACGGCGTGGATTGTCCAGAATTCAGATCCTTCGCATTGGAGATCACCCTGTATGGGATCGAGTCGCACGTTTGCAGGGTTTCACTGTCCAGAAGGAAGTCAGCAAAACTCATCGGGCATTTTAGCTTGTGCTCGTACTCCAATCCCTCCCAGAACTTCTTCCCGCCACACGCGAGTGCGGTTTGCCAGCCAGACCTCTTGTTGGAGATCGAAAACAGCGTATGCATCTTCTTGTGATATGTGCCAGCTTGCTTGATTTGCATGTGGGATAACACAGCTGGGTGGACTTTCATAGTATTGAAGATCGTCGTGAGCCTCAAGTTGTGGCTATCCAGTCCGATACTGAAGATTGACAGCCACGTGCGGAGGCTCCATGGACACAAGCCCGATCCATCCTTGTGGCTGTTTTCCTGAGAGCATTTGCTACATGAGTACCTGATCTTGGTACCAGCTTTGCGCGGCTGTTTCATCATGCTGAGACCCTCGTGAAATGGAACGACGACCATTTGTTTCATTTCTTCAATATGACTCGAGGGAAGAAGGAAGAGGCCATACGCTCCACACCCCTTCATTTTCGAATAGACGAATTCACCGTTCTGAGTCACGTAGCCCTTCTTGATAAGCCATTTCTTGTAGACATCTTTGGTTTTCTTGTCCGGCGCTTGGCCCTCGTCAGGAAGTGGCATGTCGACATCATCGTCTGCATACTTTGCAGCCATCTCTTTCCTCACATCGCCCCTTAACTCATCGGAGATAACCTTCGCGTGCTCTAGCCAGATTGCGAGCGTGTACGCAACGACCATCCCCTCATAAGCCGACTGGAGGCTTTTCTTGGCGGCTTCCTCGACAAGCTCATACGTCTCCTCCCGAGTTCCGAATTCTTGAAACGCGCTGTGAACGCCGTCCATGTACTTCTTGTACTTGGCCTTGTTGATGAAGGTGTGGTTTTCCTCCTTGAACATCAGGTTGCTAATGCGCCTGATCTGGTATAGGCAGTCCTTGGAGTAGCAGCAAAGTGTGTACTGGAATTGAAACTCAGGAAACGACAGTTCGTCCACCCTTTCTTCCGCAATTTGTTTCAGGAGTACATAATCCCTGTTCTTAGGCCTCTGGATGCAGATTTTTGGCAACCTGCCAATCCCCTGCATGTCATGCAAGACCAGAAACTTGAAGACGGCCGGCTGATCGAGCTCAACACCTTTCATGTCTTCCACCACCTCCACCTCCATGTACTCGAACTTGACCATGGCACCCATGAATTCGATTGTCTTTCCGATATTATCGGCGGCCGCTTTCTCGAAGACACAATCCTGCATCTTTTCCCGCTCATCATGGTTGAAGTAAAGGGTCCTTGCCAGCTCCAGAAGTTGATGCTTTCCCATGGCTTGTTCGAAAAACGCTCGCTGGTTCTTCTCATCTACGTCATACTTGAACTTCCTTGAATCCTCCTCTTCGTTCTCAGCCATCACCTCTTCCATCGTCTCGTTTCTTTTGATCCTCACGTTGGTCAGACAGCTTTGTTGCATACCCTCGTATGGCATCTTGCTCCACACAGCCAGATCCATCATGTACTCCTCAGCAATCTGCCCACTCAAGCACATCCTCGGCGGGAAGCCAAGCACCTCTGGGATGAGCATAACCCATATGGGTACCGACGTCTCCGCTTCCCCCCCGTACAGACTCATGTCGGTCGACACGACCATCTTCTCGAAAGTGACATTCTGACCCTTCCAGTTGACAACCTTTCCTGGCTCAATGTCAGTGTTGTGGAACCATTCATCGTTTTCAGTGCGAAGCTTGACCAACATTGCGATATGCTGCAGCTTCTCCTTGCCAATTTTGCTCTCGAAGTACTCCTGCAAATTTTCGCCGATGTCCTCCTGGAAATAATCCATTTTGGGCACCTCACCACGCCTATCACCATCTTCAGAGTCCTCATCCCCACCATCAGAGTCCTTTTCCCCACCGTCATCATCGTCCCCCCGCTCATCCTCTTCTTCCTCCCCATCCTTGGACCCCCCACCCCCACCATGGTGCCCAGGCCCGTTCATGGCCATCACTTCCATCTTCAGCAATTCAATGCTCAGGTCTCTGCACGTATTTACCTCTATCGTAGTTGTGATTTCACCAGATTCGGACCTTTTGCGGATAAGGTCGAATGGAAGGGAAAGGTTGATATTTTCCTTCTCCTTAGCGTATTGCAGTCCACGGTTGAGTGGCTTAAACTCTTCATCACCCGTCCGTGTTTTCTTATGTGACCACCGAAGGCCCTCCTCTGAATAAGGACCAATATCACCATTATCGTCAATGAGAGAGATGATCTTGTCATATACCCCAGCCATAAACTCCTCATTCTTCTCATCATCGCCCATCCACGTGCTCACTTCATCTTTTTCAGGAAGCCCTTGATCAACGTACTCCTTGATCCTCTCCTCCTTCTGCTTCTTCTTCTCCTCCTCATCCTCCTCCTTCTCCTGCTCACCCCCCCCCCCCCCATTCTGCATCTTCGGCCCCTCCTCCTCTTCCTCCTTCTCCTCTTCATCCTCCATCTCCCCCCACCCCTGCTCCCCCCCATCCCTCTCCTCCTGCCCATCACCCCCCTCCTTCCTCTTCTTCTTCTTCTTCTTCTTCTTCTTCTTCTTCTCCTCCTCCTCCTCCTTCTTCTTCTGCTCCTCCTCCTCCTCCTTCTTCTTCTGCTCCTCCTCCTCCTCCTTCTTCTTCTTCTTCTCCTCCTTCTTCTTCTTCTTCTCCTCCTCCTTCTTCTTCTCCTCCTTCTTCTTCTTCTTCTCCTCCTCCTTCTTCTTCTCCTCCTCCTCCTTCTTCTTCTTCTTCTTCGTATG
>Ga0315330_10000061_pt1 | contig 52120 bp, 43 predicted proteins | sample M140m34915metaG_FD_203453 | JGI IMG/M metagenome (GOLD analysis project Ga0315330, IMG submission 203453) | Ammonia-oxidizing marine archaeal communities from Monterey Bay, California, United States - M1 40m 34915 | ecosystem: Environmental > Aquatic > Marine > Intertidal zone | place: USA...
AAATGATGGGACAACAACCAATGGGACAACAAATGATGGGACAACAACCAATGGGACAACAAATGATGGGACAACAACCAATGGGACAACAAATGATGGGACAACAAATGAATAATAATATGACAGTACAATCAAAAAATAATGCAATTTTTAATGAAGAAATAATGCATCAGGTTTTAGCAAATAAAAATTTAATACCTAGTGATATAAATTTAAGCCAAGAAAATCAAGGTAATTTTATTAGAGTAGGAGAAGTATTTATGAAAGATCTTTCTCATATTAGAAATTTAGCGATACCTAATATAGATAATGATGATTATGAATTATTAGGACGAGTTATTGCAAAACTCAAAATTCAAGAAAAAGATAAAAATACTGGTCCTCAAAATATTGTAGCGAAACAACAACTTATTAATTCTATAAATAATATTTTAGCTGGAACTTCTATTTCCAATAGTCAAGTTAATTGGGAAACTCCAAAAAATAGTTTAAAAATAACAACCACTGGAATGTATGGAGATAATAGTAATTCAATGATGGGCTACGGAGATAATGCTATAAAAAATCATAACAAAATAAATCAATTAAATAATAACGCAAATGAAGACCCTGACGGAGGATTATGTATGTGGAAAGGTTGTGAAAAACATCCAAAAAAAAAACCATTTGATTCTATTTGGAGTTTATACTAATATAATTTAGTAAAATTAATATATTATTAAATTATATATGAATCCATTACTTTTTGTAATATTATTAATAATGGTTATATTTACATCATATCATTTTAGAATAGATATATCAAATATGTTAAATGGAACAGCTATAGAATCGTTCAGTAACCCCTTTCGTCCTAGAAGAAGAGAAGGCTTGTCATTTCTTTGGGAAGCCCCCGTGAAAGCCGTCAAAGCAGTAGTGAGCGTTTTTAGCCCGCCGCCCTGCTCTCCTTCGCCTTGTAAAGGGGGATGGAGCGGTTACGGAAGATGCGAGAGAGATAGTAATGGTACATTTCGTCGGACGAGGCAGTATGGGGTCAGTCAGACCAGTGACTGCAACGGCACCCCCTGTCCTCATAATAGTGGGGACAAAGATTCGACATCGAGTGGATGTGAAGGAACGAATTGCGAGGGGGCGTGGGGAGATTGGTCAGATGAGTGTTACGAAATGGACGGTGAATTCAAAAAGGAGCGAACATATACTATCAGTAAACAAAAAACAATGAATGGATCAGTTTGTCCTCACGCATCGGGACACGTGGAGTATACAACGGAAGGATGTGATCCAGTTCCAGCCGTAGGAGAATGGAGGGGATGTGGTAAAGGCCCGGGAATGGGAAAGTGTGAACAGCAGTATCTGGTAACCGCACCCGGAAGGTATGGTGGGGAAAGTGAATTTCCAGATGGTGATATCCGGATATGCGATGCAAGTGCAAACAATTGGACAGGCGGCAATGAATTTACGGGTGCCCTAACAGACCCCAACAATCCACAACACAGGTGTGTGAAGGATATTAGGGATAAAGCAAAAGCCCAATGGACACAAGATCTTCGCGCCGCAGGCGGTGGGGACCTGTGGCCAGACTATATTAGTAATAGTCAAATCACCGCAGTGACCACCCTGATTGATGGAAAGGTTGTTGCACCTGGTCCAACTCCTGACCAAATGGAAGACCAAGCCACCAAGTTAATAGCCGAAGGCGAAAAAGGTAAAGAAGATGCTACTGCTGCAGCTGAAGCCGCAAGAATAGCCGCAGAGGAAGCTGCCGCGGCGGCAGCGGCTTTACAAGAACAACGAGAAGCAGAAGAAGCAGCTAGAAAAGCAGCAGCGGACGAAGCCGCTAGAAAAGCAGCAGAGGAAGAAGCCGCTAGAGTAGCAGCAGAGGAAGCAGCCCGCAGAGTACTAGAACAAGAACTACAAAAGGCGAAGGACGATGCAAAACAAGAACTAAGGGGATGGGCAAGTGAACAATTCTCCAATCGAACTGGTTCGCCTTGGGTGGAGGGTTTTCAAGGAGGTTCTACAGTTGCCTTAGGATATGTTGAAGATAACATGGACAAAATCGATGAGGCAGGCAACAGAACGGTTGTTGGTAATAAAGTAAATGAAATCAAGACCGGAGCGTTGGCAGAGATTGAAAATAAGAAAATAGAACATCAGCAAGATGAACTTAATGATGCGAAAAACGAAGCAGTTGAATCTATACCTGCCAATTTAGATCCACATCATCTCCTCCATATTCACCTTATACAAAATGCCATTTCCATAAACGATATTCCTAATAAAAAGAGCGAGGTTATTCAAAAAGCAACAGAGCAAAAAGAACAATGGGAACTTTCTAAAGCAAAACAAGATGCAAAAACAGAAATACAAAGTAATATTTTAACAACTGAAGGTTATATCGAACTCGGGCCTGCGTTTGCGAAATTTGACGACACTACAAAAGTAAATAATATTTCAAAAGTTAATCAAGTAAAACAAGAAATTATTCAAGCAGGGACCGTAAAAAAACAAGAAGCAGATGATGAAAGAGAGAGACAAAGACAAGAAGCCGAAGCTGCACGACTTAAAGCGGAGAGAATACAACAAGAAGCAGAAGCAGAACGATTGAGATTACAACAAGAAGCACAGGCAGCGGCAGATGAGGCAGAAAGACAGAGACTTGAAGCAGAAGCGGCTGCGGTTCAGGCGGCGGCAGTAGCAGCAGAACTAGAAGCAGCAAAAAAAACTGCTATCGAAGAATTAGGAGAAGATCAATATGTTATGAAGTTTGAAAGTATACACTGTTGTTATGCAGCTAAAATAAATGCAGTTCAAAATGTAGCAGAAATACTGGATGTAAAGAATAAAATTTTAAACGATGCACAAAAATTGGAAGATGCTGAAATTGCAATGAGGGAAGCAGAAAAAACAGCAGAGGAATTGCGACAAAAAGCTACAGAAGCAGAAGCAGCTAGAATCAAAGCGATACAAGAAAATGCTAGTGAAGCAGCACAAAAGGCAGCAACAGAGGCTGCAAGGGTAGCAAAAGAACAAGCATTACAAGCAGAAAAAATGAAAAGAGATGCAGAAGCACAAGCAAAAAAAGATGCTGAAAAAATGATATCACAAACAGTCCGTTTCAAAGATGGAAATACAAGGGCAACAACATCAACATCAAAAACTTATGTTGATAAATCAGGAGCAAGTATTGAAAAGAAATGTATTTCTATATCTGATTTACATAGTGCCAATAAATGGGTTGATCATTTATTTAATACTTTAGGACAGACAAAATGCGCTAATACTGATCAAGTTAATTCTGCCAGATCCGCAGCAAAATTAGATTTTATTTCCGGATCAATAGCAAGATCGAATCAGCAATACGACGAAAGCAATCAACATTATATTAAAGGAATTGATACAGCAAAACCTTATTTAGATAAAGCATTTTCTGGACAAGGGATTAATGGTAGTAATAATAATAATGCACAAGGAAGTACCCAATCTATGTCTAATAATTTATACCAAACACAATCTGGTATTACAAATAATATTCGTTCTCCCAATAATCCTGTTTGGCAGGATCAACGACAAGCATCCCAATTTGGAGGATCTGTATTACCAAATGGATTTGTAGTCCAAAAAGGAAATGGTGAATGCCCAAATGGATGTAAATTTCCACAATATGATAATAAAAGTTGTGAAGATGTAATTTATAATGGAAAACAATATAGAAAATGTCCTTGGGTAAAAGATGGCTTAAATGGTAATGATTGTATGAAGTGTGGTGCTATTTTAATGCCAAAAAATCATCATGGATATGCTAGAACAGCACCCGGATTATTTAATAATGTTAGTATGGAAATGGCCAGTAAATCTACACAACAAAATTCTGATTATTATAATATTGGTAAACAATTTATGAATCAATTATCAAAAATAAAAAACTTTAATTTACCAAAGACAATTAGTGCAAATGAATTTATGTCTATAGGTAAATTAGTTCATAAATATCAGACTGAAAAAACTCAACAAACTGAAAGAATACTGACAGATTTTATTAGTGGAATATTAGCTACAACCTCAATATCTAATCAAAATAAAATACAACAAAATGTAAATATTCCTACAAATATATCAAGAGAAGGGGGAGTTTTTCATATGGATGTTAATAAATTAACAGGTAAAGGTGCAAATGCGTATATAGACGCAGAAAAGGAACTTGCAACTAATAATAGATTAGGAGGCTCATCTTCTTTATATGAAAAACAAATAAATGACCAAACTAGAAAAAATAATGGAATACCAAGAGATCCTAGAAAACGACCATCTCCATATAATTCTATATGGAATGTTTTCAATTATTAAATTGATATAAAAATATAAAATAAAATTATACTATTAATAATGGATAATTTTGTTATACGAAAAAATACAAAACCTCTAAGTAATAAAACCCCTATAAACATCTATACTGATGGCGCGTGCTCAAATAATGGAAAAACAGATGCACGAGCTGGATTTGGTATTTGGTTTGGTGAAGGAGATGAAAGAAATACAAGTGAATCATTTACAGGACCACAAACAAATAATAGAGCAGAATTATTAGCTATTATTAAAGCATTAACTATTTTAAGAGAGGAAATAGAACAAGGGCAACCTGTAAATATTTATTCGGATTCTTCTTATTCTATAAGATGTTGTACAACTTATGGAGAAAAAATGGCAAAAAAAGGATGGAAAAACAAAGGAAAGGATATTCCAAATGTTGAAATCGTAAAAGTTGCTTATAATTTCTGTAAAAAATATAATAATATCAACTTTACACATGTTAGAGCACATACAGGACTAGAAGATGAACATTCTATTGGAAATGACCACGCCGATAGACTAGCAAATCTTGCTATTGGAGTAGAATCTTGTCCTTATCAGCGTGTAAAAAATAAAATATATTTAAGGGTTCCTTATGATGAAAAAGACGAAGCAAAAAAATTAGGTGCAAAGTGGGATAAGAGTAAAAAAAGATGGTATATTACTCCCAAGAATAAGTACAAAGTTCAAATGATGGGACGGTGGGGTCTAGAAAATTGATTATAAAAATATATAATATTATTTTTATAATAAAAACAAGTATGGGAGCATTATTTGCCAAAGTTATTCAAGTATTGAAAATTATACCAATAATATTATATTTTACGAAAGATAATAAACTTAAACAAGAACCAGAACCGGATCATTTTGAAGAGGACTGGGGGCAATTTTGTGACATTTCCAAAAAACCTTTACATAACCATAATAGAGAAAAACCGTTATGACTATATAAAATGAATTGGTTTAGCTCACCACCAGAACCTCCAAAAAACGATAATGGAGCATTTATATTAATTATTCTATTTTTAATCATTTTTGTAGCTAATAAAAATAAAACTTGGCAACCGAAATTTAATAAAAAGAAAAGTGCATTAGATAAAATTATAGGCCTTGAATCTGTAAAAGATGAAATTAATTACTATATGGATTTTATAAAAAATGGGGAAAAATATAAAGATTGGAATGTCAAGTTACCAAAAGGTATTTTACTAGCAGGACCGCCAGGTACTGGAAAAACATTACTTGTAAAAACTCTATCTAATAAATTAGATATTCCATTGATTACCGCGTCAGGGTCTGAATTTATAGAAAAATATGTTGGAGTTGGAGCAAAAAGAGTAAGAGACTTATTTGCAAAGGCAAAAGGTAAGAAGAAATGTATCATTTTTATTGATGAAATAGATGCTGTCGGTCGTAGAAGAGATAAAAGTGATAATTCAGAGAGGGCATCTACTGTTAATCAATTGTTAACTGAAATGGATGGATTTGAAGAAAAAGATAATGTTATTGTATTTGCAGCTACTAATTTAATTAAAACATTAGATCCAGCGTTAATTCGTTCTGGAAGATTTGATAAAAAAGTTTATTTTGATTTACCTAATTATAATGAAAGAAAACAATTATGTGAATTATATTTGAAAGATATGAAATTGCCCAATAATCTTTCTTATTGCACATTATCAGAAAGAACTGCTGGATTATCTGGGGCAGATATAGCAAATATAGCTAATCAATCTAAAATCCAAGCTATTCAAAATAATAATGATAAAAATACATTAAAAGAAAAAGATATTCAGGAAGCAATTGATGAGGTTATGATTGGTCGGGAAAAAAGAGAAAGAATGATGTCAAAAGAAGAAAGGGAAAGAGTGAGTTATCATGAAGCAGGACATTGTTTAATGGGATTTATATTAAAACACACCGAACAACCGGTTAAGGTTAGTATCATTCCTAGAGGAGAAGCTGCATTAGGATATAGTCAACAGAAACCAACAAATAAGAAATTAATGACCAAAGAAGAAATTTTATGTAGAATAAGTGTATTACTTGGAGGTAGAAGTGCTGAAAAAATAATATATGGTAATGTTTCTACTGGAGCAAGTGATGATATTGAAAAAATATCAACGCTTATTACCAATTATACTAATTGTTGGGGTATGAATGATACTATTGGACCACTTAATCCAGATGTAATGGGATCAATTGGAAAACAACTTACTAGTGATATAATGACTAGATGTAAAAATATAATTGAAGATATTGAAAATCAAACTATAAAATTATTAATCAAAAATAAGAAATATATTGAAGCAATTGCAAAAGACCTATTAGAAAATGAAACAATAGAATATGATAAAATTAAAAAGTTAATATCTAATAAAAGACTTGAAAATAGTAACGAAATTATTTTATCTTAATTACCTATTATTTACACTAGGAGGCCAACTATATTGTCCTGTGCCTTCAGATGATATATTCTGAGGCATATCCCAAGGGGGCAAATCGTTAGAAGTATTTACAGTTTGTTCAAGTGGGTCGTTTGACATATCTAACATATAATCCATCTCTTCTTCATCTATTGGGATTTCTTCAATAACATTTGTCAAATCCCAATTCCAATCTCTACGATAATTATGGTAAGAATAACTACAATGACCTTCTTCCACAGTAATAGTTGAAGTACAAGACCACCCCTTGCACGCCAGAGGGTGGGTCACGTGGGGACCAGTTGCTCTTACTCTTCGCCATTGATATTTACTTTTATTATCTTCTTCTGGATTTTTGGGATCAGTCATTATTTTTTCTTCTTCTTCGTCATTATAAAAGTTTTCACGAAATACATCAAAAGATGGAAGTCCCCCAAATTTAATACAGATTTCTTGTAATGTTTGTATATTAGATGACACTGAGTTATACTTGTAATCTTTTTTTCTCAATTTATAATCATCATATCCTGGGACACTTCCTGTATTTAAGAATACATTAAATATATACCATTGATTTGAACTTATTTGTAAATCTCTTAATATTGTAATACACCCCTCTTCGTCCTTTCCCATAGGAAATCTACCGAATGGATTAGTATCACTAATTCCAAATAACATTTTAAATACTTCTGCCCCTTCCAATCTAGGATTATTTTTTAATTTATATAAATCAATTAGAACAAGAGTTCCGTGAGTTGTTCTTCCCCGCACAATAATATTGTTTTGTTTTTCAACATCTTGGATGATATCATTTAAACAGCGACAGATTTCCATTGTGATTATATTAATTCATATAATTATGTATTTATATGAATTCAATTTTTATTTTTTTCTGCGTCTAGTGCGTTTTTTTCGGTTTTTCTTGCGTTTTCTTTTTGTTTTTTTCTTTCTTTTCTTTTTAGCTCCTCCACTCCATAATGGAACCCCTTTAAATTGTGTCTTTGCTTCTCTGTACCACATATTTACATGACCAATCCACCAATCTTTACCAAAGAACTGACTTAATGCGTCTCGCAAATGTATCATTATAGTTCCTCTTCTATCACAAGATGCAATAGTAAATAAAGCACAGAATAATGTAGGATCATTAAAATATAATGGTGGTGGATTTGCAACTCCAGCTTCTAGAGATTTAAGTCTATGCTCTCGTTCCATCGCTATTAATTCACCAATAAATCTATGAGTAAACCCTCTATCTTCTTTATCTATTCTTGTAAATTGTGAATTACCTCCTTCCCAATGTGGTAATAATGGATTTGGACGAACTGAAGCTGTAGTTGGATAAGTAGCTGATTCCCCCGCTGGAGTAACCCATGGTATTCCGCCTCTTATTCTAGAAAAATTAGCTCTTCCTCTCCAATAACAACTATTTCGCAGTTTTAGATTTTCTATCATTCTATGCATTTGAGATTGTCTTCTACCTGATAATATGTCATCTTGTCCAATTAGTTTTTGTAATTCTGTTTTCATATATGTTGATATTGATTTTGAAGGACTACAAGAATTAACAACAACTAATAATAATCCTTCTTTTCTAGATTGTGTATGTCTTTGTGATAGAAATTGTAGCATTTGGTCAGTTGTTCTACGTAATGCAGCAGGTGCTCCTTCAGCAATTGTCTTTCCTGCTAATGGATTACCAGGAACTTTACTAGGAGGACTTGTATTGTAATTCATATGTGAAAATCCAAACATTTGTCTGTTAAAATATGGATGTCTTCTAGCACCTGCGTGGTAAACATCTCTTAAACCAGCACTCTTGTCTTTTTTTGTGTATGCTATTTTGATATCGTCTCCTTCATATTGAACAAGTGGATAAGGTATAGTTTCATCTTTAAACTGTTCCACTAATTCACCTAGGGTGGTAGCTGTTCTATCTCCATCAGGAACACGATAATCTTGTCTGGGTGCGGGTATAAGATAACCATCAAAATCCATAGAGTCATCATCAAATGCTTGATTTTGACTATAATAACGGTCTCCTGGTCCGAATACTTGTATGTGATTTAATAACTCAAAACCATAATCTGCTGTACTAGTATTTCCTCTAGTGATAAAATTTTCCCAATCTTGCTGATAATCATCATCATCACTATCATCATCACTATCACTATCACTATCGCTTATATCCAGATCACTTCCATCATCTTGTTCGTCTTCATCATCTGCGTTTACCTCCTCCTCCTCCTCATCCTCATCATTGCTAATCTCTTCTTGATCCAAATATAGCAGTTTTCTTGGACAATTTTGTTCGCTATCAGGAGCCATTGCATCATATCTTAATCTAGCTGTTTGAAAAATAAATCTTACTTGTCTTTCTTCATCACTTTCTTCATCACTTTCTTCATCGCTACTTGATTCATCATCAGCATCATCTCCTTCTTCAGCTGCTTTTTTAGCTTCTTCTTTTTTTCTTTTTTCTTTTTCTTCTTCTATTTCCTCTGGAGATATAATAGGTTCAGCAATATTGGGGTCAACATATCTATCTGCACCATAGCAATTTTCAGGTGTTCCAGTAATAGTTGAACCAGGTTGCATTCCAGTTTTAAAGAAATTTGCTTGAGAATAAAATCTCATATTTTCTGTATCTTGTATTGTGTTAGAATGAACAACAGCTTGCATAGGAGTATGAAAAACTAATAAAATGTTGTCAGGGACTATTGCAGAACTTGGGTCCCTGGCAGTGTCAATACTAATAGATAATGGTCCACCATGTGATGTAACAAAAAGTGCATCACCTCTTGTTATAGCCTCAATTATTTGATGAAATCCATGAGTTCTTTTTCCAGCAGCACTAGCCATAATATATATAATAAATAGATTAAATATATTAAAATAATGCGATAGTATATTTTTATCTTGCATGCATTAATCCAACCCTTCCTGCTTGAAAAACCATAATATTATATCTTTCTTCAAATATACGAAGATCATAACTATATTCATTTAATTGAGCTACAGTTTTTCTAAAACCTATAGCATTTCCTGATAAATCACAAATATATTCTATATTATTTCCACTTAAATCTAGAGGAGGTTCAATAGTGTTAAATTCAAAGAAAACTTTTTTAAATTTATTAACATTCATTGCTCCACTAGGTTGATAAGTTCTTTTATTGCTATCTAGACAAAAATTATAAAGATATAACCCGTCTTTAGCTCCTCCTGTGCTTCTCATATATTTTTCCATATATTCAAATACTCCTGATGGTAACACTGTTTCTCTATAAACACCGTCCATTGTTATTCCTAGATCAGTCATAATATCCTTTAAATTTATAGGGTGTTGTGAAAAAACTCTCCCTTCCGCAGCGGCGGCGGCAGCAAGTTCTTCATTACCAATATTACCAGTAATATAATAATTAGATGGGTTTGGTATACTACTTATATTAAATTCTTGTAATGTTTGTGGAATAATATTATTATATGGCCAATTAGTATAATTAGACCATTCATTTCTTAAATAAGCATCATTCCTTCTAAATCTCCACATATAATTAGATACCATATCCTTACTTTCTATTTCTACAATTCTAGAACCATTAGTATCTAGATAGTCATAAGTATATACTTGTTTAATTAAAATATTATGTTCTTGTGCAGCCATAATTCTTCTTTCTGCTTGACCTAAAAATATATATGTTCCTATTAAATGTGGATCAGCTTTCCAACTATTTATATTTGTATTATATTCGCTTGTGGTCGCAGTTATATCTTTAGGTGGTTGTAAAAATCTCCACAATTCATTGTGTAAAGTATTTTTGTTCGGTCGCATTCTATATGATAATCCGTTGTTGCCTGGAATTTCGTCAACATTATTAATAGTATATAAATCCATAATTGGTTTTAATTGAATTTTGATATTAATTTCTTGATATTGTAAAGCAACTAATGGTAGAGCCATTTTACTAGATTCACAAAAAAATGCATCTATTGGAATAAAAAGTTGTCTTCCTCTAATAGATGGTTCAATATCTAAATTATCAGTGGACCATTGAGTATTAGGATAACTATTTATATTACCATATGTATTTCCTGGATCATTTAACTCTTTTATATTTCCAGTCATTCTATTCCATAATTTTTTTTTAGTATCATCAAAATCTCTTTCTTTCATACAATTTAAATACTCTCCACTATATTTTGATAAACTTACACCCCCGCTATATATTTCTATTTCATCAATCATATGTGTTCCTACTTCTTCTATCCATCTAAATTCATAAGGTGCGAAATGGTGTCCATTTTTAATTTCAGGATTTTCTCCTTCGGCGGCATAATTATAAAAAGGACTGTATATATTTGGCAAAGTAATTACAAAATATGTATCATATAACATTTCTGCATATCGTGGTATTTTAAAATCCAATGTGGTACTAGTCTTAGTGTTTAAATCTTTTGACCCTTCATAATCAATCCTGAATCTTTGTAATCCAAAATTACTATATTTTTGATAAGTAGCTTTAAAAAAAGTTTTTTTCGGATTACCATTAAATAATAGATTTTCACTTCCATATGCTACTAGATTCATTAAACCTCCAGTCATATTGATATATAATAATAATATAATTATTTTAAATAAAGATTTATTAATAATAATTTAGCGTTTTAATTTTATTATAGTCTTAAGATATATATATATATATAATGTCGGTTATTAAGAGTGATATTGCTAATAATACTATGGAAGGTGTGAATGATACAGTTGATAAGGCTAAAGAGGAATTCATAAAAATGTTAAAAAATAAAAATAAATGGGGTTTAATATTTTTAATTATGGTTATTATATTTTTAGTATGGATATTAAGTCTATATATAAGAGGTAAATTAAGGTTAAAAGCATCAAATAATCAAAGAATGATAGATGATTATGAAAGCTTAGGAGGAACGAAAATAGGAGGAATAAATTCAAGTAATGCAAACCATAAATTTCTTTTACGAGATTATTATGTTGCGGGTAGTTACAATTCTTGTTGTGGAGGAAATGTTGAAAAAGATTTTGTAGATATGGTTCCTTTAAGAACTGTAATAAAACAAGGAGCAAGAGTATTAGATTTTGAAATTTATTCAATTAATGCGGAACCAGTTGTAGCCGCAGGTCCCGGGCCTAATACAAATGGAAAATATTGTTTAAAGGGAACATATAATCATATTTCTTTCAAAAAAGCTATGAGTTATGTTAGAATGCTTGCATTTAATGGTGCACAATGTCCTAATTCTGATGATCCATTATTTTTAAGTTTTAGAATAAAAACAAATAATAGAAGTATTTATCCAATAATGGCTAATATTATTTCTAGAGCATTTGATGGTAGATTTTTAGGGCCAAAATATAGTAATAATGGAAAATTTAATAAGTCTGGAGCTGATATTATTGCAAATATTCCAATCTTAAACTTAAAAAATAAAGTTATTATTATGATACAAGATCCTACAAATAATTATAGACAAACAGAATTTGAAGAGTTTGTAAATATGTCAGGTAAAGGTAATGATGGTGCTGGATTACCATTTGTAACCTTTTATAAAAATATAGATATTGTTCAGGCCTATGATCCAGAAGCTTTAAAAGAACAAAATAAAAAGTTTTTAGGAATAACAATGCCAGACTTTACAAAAATAACAACAAATCCTCCAGCAACTATACATCATAGTTACGGTTGTCAGTTAGTATTGATGAATTATTCAGTAGTTGATCAAAATATGATATATTATTTAAATTTCTTTAATAAGAGAGGAAGTGCATTTAGATTAAAACCAGATCATTTAAGATATTTCGAAACTAAAATTCCTCCACCTAGAAAACAGAAGAAAGAATTATCATATGGTCCAAGACAAGCATCTATGCTTGGTGGTGCATATAAGCCATCTCTATAATTTAATTAATATATATTATTTTAACAATATATATTAAGTATGTCTTGTGATAAAAAAATGACTTTTGAAGAATGTGAATTAGCAGTATTGCGAAGTGCAGTTGATAAAATAGATAAAAAAACAGGTAGAAATAAAATCAATGACCCAGATATTAAAGAGATAATAAGAATAGTAGAAGATTTTTTAAAATTAACAAAACGAGTTTGTTATGGTGGAACTGCAATTAATAATATATTACCATTGCAAGATCAATTTTATGATAAAACAACAGAATTACCAGATTATGACTTTTTCTCACCAGAACCTTTAAAAGATGCAAAAAAATTAGCAGATATTTATTATGCAAAGGGATTCACCGAAGTAGAAGCAAAATCAGGAATGCATCCAGGAACATTTAAGGTTTATGTTAATTTTTTACCTATTGCTGATATTACTTATTTGATTCCTGAATTATATAAAAGTATTAGCAAAAAAGCTATACAAGTGGCAAGCATCTATTATTGTCCTCCAAATTATTTAAGAATGGCAATGTATTTAGAATTAAGTCGTCCAGATGGAGATGTTAGTAGATGGGAAAAGGTTTTGAAAAGATTAACTCTTTTAAATAAACATTATCCTATGAAGGGTAAAAATTGTAGAATAGAAGATATTCAAAGATTATTTCAATATGGTACCAAAAAAGATTTAATGAATGGAGGTAGAAAAAAGATTGATTACGATGACGAGGAGGAATATCTTGAAAATATTGAAGAAAGAATATTTTATACTGTTAGAGATGTATTAATGGGACAGGGTTGTGTATTTTTTGGAGCATATGCAAATAGAATGTATTTAAAAAAACTTAAATATTTACAGCGTAAAAGAATACCAAGAGTTCCAGATTTTGATGTTTTATCAGATGACCCAGAAACTGCTGCAAGAATATTAAAAGAACGATTAGACGATTTAAATTTAAAAAAAGTAAGCATTAAAAAAAAAGATGGTGTGGGTGAAATAATTGCTCCTCATTATGAAGTTTCAGTTGGTCCAGAAACAGTCGCATTTATTTATGAACCATTAGAATGTCATAGTTATAATGTTATTGATCTTGGACCACATAAAATGAGAATTGCTACACTTGATACAATGTTAAGTTTCTATTTAGCGTTTATTTATGTTAATAGACCATATTATGATGTTAATCGTATTTTATGTATGAGTAAATTTCTTTTTAAAGTTCAACAAAAAAATAGATTAAGTCAAAAGGGTTTATTAAGACGGTTTAGCCCAGATTGTTATGGTGTTCAATCAACGATGGAAAAAATGCGAGAAGAAAAGGCTGAAAAATATAGAGAATTAAAGAATAAAAGAGGTAGTAAAGATTACGAATGGTATTTCTTGAGATATATTCCTAGTGAATTAAATAAAAATAATAAACCACACAAGAAAAAGAAAAAAAGGAAAAAGAGAAAAAAAAGAAGAAAAACAAAGAAAAAAAGTTTATTAGGTAGACTTGGTTTTGGCGGTAAGCGTAAACGCCGTAAAACTAAACGCAAACGACGTTAATTAGTAAGTTTCTTGAGTACAATATACTCTTTTCAATGTATTCCCGCAACAACATGGACTCCATATCAATCCAACCCAACCTAAGCCAACTAGAGCTGATACCCAATATAAATGTTGATTATCTTTCCAAATATCACCTGATGTAAATATAAATACAGTAAACATTCCAAGCACATATACAATCATACACGCAGCAAAGATATAGATTATTGTAAATATAATAAATTTTATTTTATACCAAGTATCACAACAAGCTTGTATTTCTTCTTCCCTATCTATTTGGGGAAATACTTCTAGGGATTCTTTCTCTTCTTTTTGTGCTGACTTGAACTTTAAAATTATTTTCGGCATTATTTGTGTTTTTTTTGGTTGTTTCCAATTTGGTTGCCTACATACAGGACACTTACCACATAATCCTTTCTCACATAAATTAAGACAACAATCTTGGCAAATCATAGTGTCGGTGCATATTTTACATTTTGTAGTAAGTTTTTTTTCTTGAAGACAAATCGGACATTCCTTTTTGGGTTTATTATACAAGCACATTGTTCATATTAGTTAATAACTTAAATAATAAGTTATTAAATTAAATCAATTTTCCAAATGAACCTTCAATATAATGATGACTTATGAAAAGATATAAATACTTTAACTGTTTCTAGATTTTACTTCCTTATCGAAATCTTTCTTTTTTAATTTATATGCCCAATGTTGCAAGGTTTGGCGGATTGCAGGACTGATACTGTGGTCATTCCAATCTTTTTTTGTTCCTTTTTTTAAAATTTGTGTAACCAGCCATTTTCTAAATCTTCCTTTAGGACCTGCAAGTTTCTTCCATCTACTAATTTGTCTTTCATCATCATGACTTCTTCTACCTAAATAAAATTCACAATACCATTGCACCCACCCATAAGGATCTTGTTTGTCAATCCAATCTTTATCTTCCCAAAATTTTAAGGTTGTTCCTACCTTTTTACCATATTTATTTATTTTGATGTCATATTTATTAAAAGGTGTTACTAAATGATGTTCTGGTATTCCTTTCCACCAAGATTTTGGATATTTTAAATGTTGGTTTTTTAATTTTGTTTTAAAAAACTTTGACTTGATTGGTCTCCAATATGTTCCTCCAAAACTTCCTAGTTTAAACATTTCTCTAGGAGTTAAATTGGGTCGAAAATCAGGATAATCTGAAAAAAATATCTCTCCATTTACTTTTTTTGGTTTTGTTATTTTATTTTTATTCCTATTTTTTTTTGTTTTATTTTTCTTATTCCTTGATATTCTTCTAGTTCTCATTAATATATTTGTAGATTAAATTTTATTCTTCTTTCTCTTTTTTCTACTCCATTTACCCCCTATTTTTACTTGTTTTACTCGCTTCATGCCTTTTTTATATGTTTTTCTTGCTTTTTTTGCTAATTTATATGCTCTACTATTTTTCTTACAATTTTCTTTTATAATTTTAAAATCAACTGCGGATGCCTTTCCTCCTGTAATTGCACTTGCCATTCTAGCATATCCCCAAGAATGTCCTGTTTGATTAGGACGACTACCACTTGAAAAATAAGCACCTTGTCCCTTTTGAAACATTCTTTTTAATCCCTTCAAACTACATTTAGATGCTTTCGCTAATTCCTTGGATGGCCTTATTTTTTCAATCTTATACATTTTACGCGCCTTAAGTATATGAGGCGATACCTTTGACTTAAATGATTTCACCTTTTTTCTTGTATGATACTTACCTTTTTTATATCCCTTTCTAGATTTTTTTAATTCTCTTTTCTGTTGTTTCTTATCTTTTTTTGATAATTTTTTAGGAACATATCTTTGTGGAACATTTGTCATATATAAATTAATAAGATTTTTTATATATAATTACCATATTTTTGCTGCCTTTGGAGTATAACCTTTGCATTTTTTAACTCCAAATATAAATTTCCAAACACGAAAAGCACTTCCATATTCTCTTTTTTTTTCAAAGAAATAAATAAGACAGCCTATTATAATTATCAATAATACTACGATTAATAAGACTTCTTGTGATATTTTTAATGACTTATCTAGTTTTTCTAATTTTTGTGTCTCTTCTTTCACTATTTTCTTTTTTTCCGCAATATAATGTCTATAATTTGAAATAAAAAATAATACCATTAACAATATTCCAACTATAAAGGTAGGAAGTATATTCATATGTGTAAAGAAATGAAATAATATCCAAACACAAAAAGCTTTGAAAACATTAATAAAAGGGTTTATAACATCTTGATCTCTTTGAGTGAAATCAATTGTGAAATAAATCATAAAAAGAATCAAAATATGTTTTACAAACATATTACCTAATACTTTTTGACTTTGACAGCCTAAAGTTTCTGCCAAAAAATTTCCAGATACAGACAAAACTAATAAGAGGGTTGCTTTAAGGATTGTTTCAAATGCTTCATTAGATAATTTAAAATTTACAATATCATCTACTATATTCATATATATTTTACAAACAAATAAATATTTTGGAGAGATAATTATTTAAATCTTCTATTTCATTATTTTTTATAATGAGTGCAAATAGACTAAGTTGGGACGAGTATTTTGCAAAAATTGTCCAAGTTACAGCGGAACGATCTTCTTGTGAGAGGTTAAATGTAGGGTGTTTGTTAGTTAAGGAAAATAGAATTATTAGTCAAGGGTATAATGGTCATTTACCAGGAGCCCCTCATGATTCTATAGTAAGAAATAATCACGAACAAGCAACTGTTCATGCAGAACAAAATGCAATTTGTGATTGTGCGAAAAGAGGAGTAAGTTGTAAGGACGCGACTGCTTATGTTACACATTATCCTTGTATTATTTGCACTCGACTTTTATTAGCAGCAGGAGTAAGTAATATTAAATATTTAGAAGATTACAAAAACGACGAATTAGTAGAAGTATTTACAAAACAATTAAATGTTCCTGTATTAAAAATTAAATAAATAATGTTAATAATTTATATAAATGGCAAGTTTTGTCGAAGATTATGATAATTCGTGGAGAAAGGCTAGAAAAGTTCAATGGCTTCAGAGAGCGGTGGCTGAACAACCCACTACCGCCATCCTGCGGGATGCAACCACAAACAATTGGTTATGTAGCGGCAAAGATGGTTCAATCTGGAATGATTTTAAAATACCAGGATTAGACGCGGTAGCTTTACAATATGGAAACGCTGGAGATAATGATATGGACCTTGATGATGGTGAAGAAGAGGACGGTTTACCTTTGCAAATTAATCTTCCGCAGGTACCAAGTGACGCACAAGATTATGTACCAACATCACCTGCTTATAGTCCATATATAACTCCAGACGAATTTGACGGAAAATCAAATTCTGGGGGCGTAGCAAATATGTGGGCAGAAGTAGTAGACGCTTTACAAGGATGGGACCCAACTGCATCCCCCGGAAATCAACCACGTGGTTATGCTACTGTTAAGCGTAAATATAGAGAATTCTATAACCAGTATTACGGTGGTCCCCAAGGAATGTCTAAGCATAGTGACCAAGAAGAAAATAAAGATGATGAGGATGAACTTCCTTATTTTCCACCAATGGGAAATAATGATGCAATACCACAACATAATATACAAGCAGACCCTAATCAAGGTTCCGCATTTCAGGACCCGATTGAAATAAATATAAGTGAAGATATTAATCCACCTCCTCAAACAAATGCAATTATGGCTGCGTTTAGTCAAGCAGAAAGAGATCCTAAATTTAGAGAAGCTATGACAAGAGTTAGAGTTGGTTTAGCACAACAACGGCAACAAGCAACTCGAGGAACTCATTCAAATCCATTACGAGCACAACCAGGAGGTATATTGGAAAGTATATCACGCCGTATGGAAAACGCTACAAATTTTTATAATACTTCACAAGAAGCAGCATTATTACTTTGGGGAAGAAATAAACCAGGAGTTGGTGAAATTATTTCCACTACTATCGAGAACGGACAAGGCCCTAATGAATTAATCGGTATTACTCCTGCTGGATTTACCACATATATTGTATGTATAGATGATGGGAATAATTTAACAACTCCTACTATATCAGAATGGGGGGTATATCCAACTTTAGCACAAGAATTAAAAGGTTCAGCTCCTCCTGGGACTATAAATGCAATACAATTAGGCGGTGAAAATGCAAATAAATATATTATTCAATTCCCAATGTCTCATGAAAGACAAAGTCCAGGCAATAATAATCCGGCACTTCAATCAAGAATTAATTTATTATTTTTTATGAATCCAGAAGAATTAAAAAATATAATGACTGAAGGATTATTTCATCGTTTAGAATATTATAGTGATGCATTTCAACCAACATTTAATAGAAGATATGCAGCGTTAAAAGCTGCAAGAGGAGGAGATGGTATAAGTTTTCTCGCAAAATGTGATGTGATGATGAAAGCTGTATTAGAAACGTTTACGACAACAGCAGCTTTTACAGATAACGCAAAAGTTAGACTTGGAAGACCTGACGCGTTATATACATATTTATGTTTTAAATTTTATGTAAATAAAATTATGGAATTAACAAACGAATTAACTATTGTAAATACAAAAATAGAAAATTCAGTACAAGGGAGCGATACAAGGGCTTTAATTAGTACACAACAAACACTTCGCACGAAATTATATAATATAATAAAAGAAATGGATGTTTGGAATTTTATAATGCAAACGACTCCAGCAGGCAAACTACCAACAGATGTAGGATATTGGAATTTTTCTGCATTAGGTATAAGTAGAATTCCAGGGACGGAACAAGTTGCAACATTTACTGAAAATACAAAACCATGGTCTTGCTATCCAAGATTTATGTATCAAACATTTCAACAACTTGAAATAGTTGATGGAAGAAGACCCGGATTTGATGCAGCGCATCAGGATATGGCTATTAATGCACGAGTATTTCAATTTACTGAAGAAATGCCATCAGCATTAGAAATGATTAGATTTAAAAATATGCAAAGTATGTACGAATATGCATTATTAAATCGCGACGAAATGTTACGGATGAATGCCGGTCAGAAATTAGAGATGCTTAGAGATACTTATGCTAATAAACGACAAACTGTAGGTGAAGCTATGAGAGAACAACAACAAAGTGATGACTTATTATGTGTGTATATAGCTAGAGCCGCAGGTATGAGTGAAAATGACTTTCTTCAAATAACTAGTCAGCAAAAGGCAGCGGTGCGAGCACAATCGGCATTATCTGAACTTGAACGAAAAAAACGAGAATCAAGACCAGCATTTTCATTAAATGAAATAGTAGCTTTACCATCACAACAACATCTTCAGTCTTTACGAGATTCTGTAACTGAATCATCTCCCCTAGGTACTCAAGTAAATATTCTTGGACCAAATCCACATATAATAATAACAGCAATTTCTATTCCTCAGCCGGGTCGTATAGTATATTCCTATAGACGAGTAAGTGAACAAGGAACACTCTTGCAAGACTCTCCTGTAGAATCAATAGAAGAATATTATTTATTAGCCTGCGCACCAAATGTAGCACAAGCAAATAAAAATTTAATAAAAAGTGCTATAGAAGCTCTTGATAATCAACAAGACAATCAAACGGGATTATCAATAGAGGATGCTGCAAGAATTCTAGGAGTCCAACAATTTTTACCAAGCGATATTAGTGTAGATATTGATGTTAGATATTATGATGCAAAATTACAAGAATTAGATTATAGAAATTTAATTAATGCGGATGGTACACCTAGTCAAGCAGCTAGAAGAGCAGATGGTATTACTTTATTAATGGCTACAAACTTAAGAGCAGAAAGAGAAGCTTTTCGCGACCAATTTCGTTTATTACAAAATCAAGCACAACTTGTTGCATTAACGGGACAACACGGACAAGAATATTGGAGTGACTCTAATTGGCGACAAGCATATGTTTATCAAAAATATGAATTATATAAAAAAAAATGGAAATCATTACAAAGGTCTTGGAATACAATGGCAAGACTTGATGAAGTTGCAAGACAACCAAATGGTGATAGACCTCCTTTACAAGAATGGGTTAATTATAGGATGGGAAGGATGGATGGGGGAGATGGAAATCCTCTTCCAAATCCTAATAGTGTATTAAGTCTTCCAGTAAGAGTTATTAATACAGGGTTTTGTATATCTGTTTTTGATAAAGTTGTTAGCAGTCTTCCTGATAAATTTAGGGTAGTTGTTTCTTCTTTGCGACAACAGGTATTTGCAGCTGACCAAACTTTAGCTGAAACATGGAATAATGGAAATATGTTATCCTTTGGTGAATGGGCCGCTTTAGATGCTGAATTGCACCAAAGAGCACAATCAGTATCAGCACAGGCTGGATCTTTATTAACTACATATGATCAAGTGTGGTATGATAATTATACGACTGCATTAGAGGAACAAAAACAACAAAAAAAAGATGATGATGATGCATTCAGACTAGAACAACAAGCACAACAAGAACAAGCACAACAACAAGCACGACAACAAGCACAACAACAGGCAGAAACAGCACGACAACAACAACGACAACAGGGACGACAACAAGCAGAAGAAAATATGGGAGCTCCTAGAGGAGATGATGAGGGAAAAAGAGACGAAGAAATGACGGGTGGTAGAAGAAAGAAAAAAACGAAAACAAAATCTAAATATAATAAAATGGGAGGTCGTAAAAAGAAAACTAGAAAGAAGAGAGGGGGCGCTAGTTGTAAAAAAACAAAAGATTGTACTGGAAATAAAATGTGTTTACCAGGAGGAACACAGAATATAGAAGGAGGAGAAGGACAATGTGTACCCAAACCAGTATTTGTTTCTCACATGAAATCTAGAGGACAGAAAAAACGCGATGAAAGAGCTGCTGCAAAAGAAGAAGAACAACCAGAGGTAGACTTAAGTAGTTTAGAACCATCCACTACTACAGAAGCAGAAAAAACAGAAGAAACCACTACAGATGTTCCTGTAACAGAAGCAGAAAAAACAGAAGAAACCACTACAGATGTTCCTGTAACAGAAGCAGAAAAAACAGAAGAAACCACTACAGATGTTCCTGTAACAGAAGCAGAAAAAACAGATGATGCTGCTCAAGAAATAAATGAATTAAATGCATTATCGTTAGAAGATAGTAAAAAAACATTAAAAGAAACATTAACAAAACTTCCAAATATCTGGGAACGGATGGAAAAACGCATTCAATCAATTTCTTCTCAAGAAGGAGCAGGAAAAAAGAAAAGGAAAAAAAGAAGAAAATCTAAAAGAAGAAAATCTAAAAGAAGAAAATCTAAAAGAAGAAAATCCAAACGAAAACGTTCAAGAAAAAGATAATTATCTCTCCAAATTTATAAAGTACAATTAATAATTTATAAATTTAAATTAAATTTCACTTAATTGTTTAATCACCTTTGTAATGAAATAATAGGTTGTACCAAACATTACCGTTTTTACAAAATATCCGGAAAAACTGGGATTACCATCTCTTTGGAATAGAGAGGGTGCATATTTAGATAAGGATTTTTGAAAAATAGGTAATTGAAAAAGAAAAAAAAGAATCATAACCATAAGTGGAGTTTGGAGTTCTTCATACATAATATCCAATCTATCTTGTTCTACTTTTTTATTTTGACTTTGTTTTATTAAATCTTTCATTGAACTTTCTTCCTCGATATAATTTGTATTTGTTGGTTTTGGAATAAAATTTGGTTTAATTTGTTCATCTTGAGTAATATGATTATTATTTGTAGATATTTCTCTATTTGATAATGCAGTAGCTCCTCCTGCTTGTTGTAAACCTTGAACAATTTGATGAATTGATTCTTGAGAAAGTTCTGTTGTAGCATTATGCGGAGGAATTGTTTCTTGTTGTGGTGGATTTGGAATTTTTTTATTGGTTTCTTTTACTTGCATAACAACATTATTTTGAGGTATCTCATTAGGTAAAGAAGCTATTGCAGTAGCCATATAATAATACTTAATATTGCTATATTATGTATTATTACGCAAAATCAATAATTTTTTTTGTATTATCGCATTTCTCAATATTTTCATTAAAAGTATAACATTTATTATCAAATTTAAATATTTGATTTTGTATTTTTTGTATATTAGGTGCCTTGAAAACAATACAATCTCTATCATTACATACTTTTCTAAATAATGTAGCTAATCCTAATCCTAATATAATAGATATAATTGTTTTACCAACATCACCATATATTAATCTTCTTAAATACATATATATATAAACTGATATTATTTACTGAATATTATATGATCGTATTTTACTTACATCATCTGGACATTTAACTTCTTTTGAGGTAAAGTGAAAACAATTATCTGCCTTATCTTTAAAAGATATTTTATTTTCATTATCCGGATTAGGATAAACATATATTACCTGTGTAGGAGGTAGAGTAATATATGCCACAAATAATCCTAATCCCAAACTAATTAAAAATAATGGAATATTTAAAAATTTCATATACATATTTATATTATTATTTATTTTTGATATTCATCAACTTCAAAATCATTATTTTGTATAACTTGATTTTGAATGTCAATATATTTGGATATAAAATGAAAAATGGGCATTTCTTTTTTACTTAATTTATTATTAGATTGTGATATTTTATCTAAATAAACAACTTGATATTTTAGGTTTCGAATTTGTTTTTGTAATGGGATAATAATATTTTTATAATTTTGAATACTATCATTTAATAACGAATTCTCTCCATTTTGGTTATATAGTTTTATGTTTTTTTTAAAATCACTAACATATTGATTAAACTCTTTCTGTTTAATATCTAATTGTTCTTTTCTAGAAACATATAATGGTGTAGATTGATCGGTTATTTCTTCCCCAGTATCTGGATTAATCTGTGGAATTTCGACCATTGATGTATTTCTATCATAATAATCTTGCATTTCGTTTGCAAATGTTAATATTTTTTCTAAATTCTCTTTATTATTTTGAAATTCATTTAATATTACCTCTTCATTATCTAAATCAAATAATAAATCTAATTTATATTCTGTTATTATTCTTTTCTGTAATATTATTTCTTTTCTCAATTGATCTAATTGATTTGGGATATGAAATACAGTGGGTTTTTTTATTTTGATCCTTAAATTGCAAGGATTATCTATGTTTCCGCATTTTGCGTTAAATCCATCAGGACTATTAAAAATAGTTCCACCAGGCTTACCACAATTTAAACATCTCATTTTTGATTTATATTCTTCTATTGCTTTCTTTTTTTCTTTAGAAGAAGCATTTGGATTTTTTTTTAAAAAATTTTTTTTTGAACTTTCTATTTTTTTATCATAATTTCTTTTTAATTTATTTAATTCTTCAAATGCTTCCAAGTATTCTTCCCATTTTTCTTCATCTGTTATTTTTTTTGATTTTTTTGATAAAGAAGGAGGCGATGATTCAGGAAAATCGCCTTGCTGTGCTGGGTCAGCCATTTGTTCTATATCTTTTTCTTTACCTGTTTCAACATCAACGGCAGCTGGAGAAGCTTTAATTTCTTCTTCTTCTGTAATCCAAGGTTCATCTGGACTTGATTCAAATGCATTATCACTCATTTATATTTATGTCTTATAAAAATTTTTATGTAATAATTCAAAAGGACTTTCAAATTTAGGTAAATTAGTTATTTGTTTATTTAATTGTTTAGCCTTTTTAGCTTCTAATTGTCTAACTCTAGTAAGAAAATAATCTCTTTTTAATTGTTTGGTTTTTTTTCTATCTTCATCCGTTGGTCTTGTTTTATATTTATAAAATAATAAGACTGTTACAATAATAATGAAAAATATTAATAATCCTAAATTTATGTATTTATTAAATAGCATATCTTTTTTAAGTTTACAATTTTTTAATGTTTCTTTTAAAAAATATTTTACACCTGGTTCAGTTAATATAGGTTTTGAAATATCCATATAAATATATTATTAAAATATCAAAAAATTTTATACCTATTATCTATAAATGATTTCGCCATTTACTACATTTATTTATTTCGGAATACTAACAACAGTATATTTTGTTATTAAATTTTTATTGACCGAAAAACATGGTTCTAAAAATAAAAGTTTAGGTATAGTATTAGGAAGTGTATATCTAATTTTTATGATTTTGTTTCAACTTTCAACAAATCTTTCAAATGCAAAAGAGAAATGTGGTGGAACGCCTCAAATAATACCAGCTATAAATTATACAATAATGCCAAATTTATTTATATTTGGTGGATTGTTAATGGCAATGATGTTTTTTCCTGGATGGAAAGCACCATTTTCAAATACAATTGGATATTTATGTGTAATGGGTGCAGGAATTAAAGAAATATTTACTAATGTTCTAAAGACAGATAGTAATAATAAACTTTTAAAAATGGTTTATAGAGATCCATCAATGATGATCAATGAAATGACTCCAGAAAATTTTGATTTGTTTATAAGTAAAATGGGTAGTCCTCCAAATTCAATACTTAGTACGTCTTATAAGAAATATATACCTGAATTGTATAATTTAGTAGTTATTAAAGATAAAATAGCTGAATTTTTATGGTATATATTTACAGGATATCTAGTAATACAAAATTCAAATACCTATATAATGTCAATTAAATGTAATAGAAATCCTGATGAATTAGCAGGAAAATTAGGAGATATGTTAGATAATCCAAAAAAGAAAGAGAAACCACAAAAATGGAAACTTGGATATTAAGTTATTAATTATTTATAATTAATTAATTAATAACGAAATTTAGGCATAGCTAAATAATATAAAACAAATAAATAACAAAAAATTGACAATATCAAAGTAAAAAACCAAATAGGTATAACAGTTTTTTTCTTAGATCCTAATCCAAATTGTCTTAAAGATCCATCTTTTTCATATATACAAGCAGGTTCTACCAATTGAATTATACAAAATATTGCAATAAATAAAATTATAGAAACAGAAGTAATATTTCTGCGAATATATTGTCTATACATAATAACTTATATATAGCTTAGTTTTTAATTTCTAAAGAAGATATCTAATTAATAATAATCACCCAAACCATCACCATCTCTATCTCCAAAATCATCATCTTCAGCTAATCCATCTAAATTATTAATTTCACTCTCAATTCTATTAGAAATATCATCTATCTCATACTGATCCAAAACATTTGACATATTAAATAATTCTCCTGCAAATTCACTAACATCATCTAATCCTCCACTTTTCATTTCCATTATAGCATCTTGTTCCATTTTTTCTCTTTCTTTATCATATTGATTTTCATCATATTCAAATATTGCTTTTGTTCTACCTAAACTCCAATTACCCAAAGAACTGTTTTTCATGATATCTTCAATTTCTCGTTCTTCAACAGTTAAATCACCTAATCGTTTAACTATTTGTTCTTTCTCCTTCGTTTTTACTTTTAATACATTTTTATTAATGGATTCTGCGGATATATTTAATAGATTTTTATAATCCTTAATTCTTTTTAAATAAACATTTAATAATTCAAAAGTGGATTTTTCTATCAATTCTCTATCACTTTTTATAATATCTAAATCATCACCATCTTCTGGTTCATCTAAAAATGGTTCTCTTTCGTCATCTTCAAATCTTAAATCGCTATCAAATGCTGAAATATAAAGAGAAAATGAACACAACAAAAAATAATATCCTAATTTTTTTAATATCTTTCCATCAAAAATAGACCCAGTTTTATTTTTACCATTTATAATTCCAGAATAAAATGGTATTGTATTTAATAGTTTTAATATATCTTCATTATTTTTTAATACATATTCTAAAACAGCTTTAATTTTTTTATTTTTATAGAATTTTGAAAGACCTTCTCCATCTTTTATCATAAAATTTATAATTTCTCTTTTATGTCTATCACTTAATTTTTTTGATCCTTTTAACCAATGTTTTGGAACATATCTTTGATTAAAATCAACTTCATTTAAAATAATATTTGGAATTACTTTACATATATTTATTACAACTTGCTTAAGCATTCGAAAAATAATAAACCCTGTCTCATCTTCTTGTGTCATATAATTATTGTCTCCTATTAAATCCCAATTTAAAATAAATTTACTTTGTTTTGTTTTAATTTTTGCAGAAGAAGTTTCTCCACTAGGAGCATATTCAATGATTAAATCTTTTAAATTTCTTGATAATTTTCCTTTTGTTATCATTTTTTCGGTTATTTTAATAGCCATTTCTTGATTAATTTCATTTAAATATCTTGTAAAACTCATAGTAATTTCATCATCTTCTCCTGTAATACTAACATCAAATCTATCTACTATATTTTTTAGATATGTTAATAATTTTGGATGACAAATAATCGAATTTTTCTGCTGTAAATATTCTATACATTTCTCTAATTCTAATTTTTCTGTTGTAATGGGAGGATCTAAATCATATTCTAATATATTTTGTCGGTTTATAATATTTAAAAGAATATTTAATGTATCATTTGAATAATTTAAACTTTCTGCTTCCATTGCAAGTATTTTATCTTTTAAAGAATCGGTTTTTTTATAACTACATTCATTTTTTATACAAATTGTTTTCAAATCATTATTTAATTGAATACCGCTATTAAATTTACAAAATTTTATGAATGCTAGATATATTGTTTCTTTTGAAAATGTTTTTGATACACTAGGATATTTAATTTTTGTATCTTTTTGAATATAGAAAAATGGTCCTTTATGAATATGTTTATATTTATTATATATATTCATCAAATCTTTAATAATCTTATTATGGGTTTTAATAGAATTTTCCTTTTGTGAAAAATATAAATTAGTATTGGGTTCGCCATTATTACAACAAGCATTTTCTAAAAAAGGTATTCCTGCATTTGTTTCTAAAAGTAAAGGTTCTTTATTTATTGCTCTTTGAACGGCTTCAATTATAGAAAAAGAATAGCTTACTATTTTACCATATAATGCCCATAGATGAACAAATTGTTCATAACTACCTTCTTTTATTCTATCCCTTAATGTTTTTTCAAATGTATGTCCAATATTATTTACTTTACTAACAATTACAGGCGTCAATGGTGGTAAAAATGATGACCATTGTTGTACATTAAATTCGGGCGGAATGATCTCTACATTTATATGTTTTTTATTCCAATCCCGTTTTATATTTAACTTATCTTCTACATCTTGTAAAGGCAATATCTTATTTGTCATAAAATCTTTAATTTTTCCTACAAATTTTTCTTGAATTTCAGAATAATTCTTTTTTCTTTTTTTTGCTTTTCCGCTAAGGGCAATAGGTATTATATTCCATGGTCTATCTTTTCTTCTTAATGCAAAGGAAATACAAGATAAATATTCAATAAATGTTAAATCTGAATTTCCGTCTATAGGAAATCCTGAAAAAGATTTTTTACAATCCCCATATACTTTTTTTGTAATAACTCCAGGAATCGCAGTTTGTACTCCAATAATATATGCAGATATGATTGAATATATCAATACTTGATCATGTTTTTTTTCAAAAGTAACCAATTTTTTTCCCAATTTTGATTTTCGGTCATATAATTCTTTATACTGAATTTCATCAGGGACATTTTTATTCATAGATTCCATCACAATTTTAATTATAAAGTTATATTGAGATTTTGTAGATATATATAATTTTTCATCAAAGGTTTTTAAATATTTTTCTACTCTTTTTGCCAAATCGGTAGTATATGTCTGCTTTGCACCTTGAAATCTGGCTTTTCTTAATTTAACTGCCATTTCTTCTTCCATTACTTCTCTAGATTTTATTTTATAACCGTCTTTATCATACCCTTCTGAAAAATCTAATGCAATATCATTTGATAGATAATATCCACTATATTTGTCTACCCATTTATCACCATCATCACTTTTTTCTCCTCTATCTTTTTTAATTTCTTCCAAAGTAATCATATAATTATCAGCATAGAATCCATCTACTAATTTTTCATAAAAAGTAGGAAGTAATTTTATATCAGTATCTATACAATAAAACCAATGTTCATCTTCCTCATTATTGGCTACTCTACAATATTGATCAATAAATTTTTCAATATTTGCAATTTTTTTTATCATATCACTTTCAGACAATATAATATTTCTTAGTGATTCATATGGAGATATTATTATATCTCTTTCTTCTAATGTTGAAGCAATTTTTTTTTGTAATAAATCTCTTTTAATCATTTTATAAATTTTTAATTGTTTTAATGATTCCAAATTTCTAGATCTATATTCATAATTTATAAATAATTCACCTTTTAATTGTTGAATTGATTTAACTAATTCTTCTTCAAATCTTTTTTCAATATCCTCTAATATATTCATTTTTAATATATCTTTAGTACTTTCAAGATTATTACAAGTTTCTTTTATTTTAAAACAATTTGTTTTGATATTACAAAAATTTATTTGATCAACAGATATTCCAGAAAGTGATTTATCATATTTCCAGATATTATCTTGTCTAACATAGTATTTAATATTACCATCTCCTTGTAAATCTAAATAAGCATATTCTCCTTCTTGTACTTCTCTAGAACCATATATCATTGATTGAGCATCAACTTCAGCTTTACTATCTCCAACTCCATTATTTTCCATTAAAAACTCTTTCAATGACTCAATTACTAATTTACTATCATCAGTTGATGCGATTAAATCACTATTATTTCTTTTCCATTCTTCTCCAATATCATAAGGAGTTTCATCATATTTTTTATCTACAAATACAGGAGAATTATTATCTTCAGTCATTTCATCTAAATTAATATATCTTTTAACTAATTTTTTTTGGTCACAATCTTTTGTTTCAGGATTTTCTTCCGCTTGTTCTAGTTTTTGATCTAAGTTACCTAATTCTTGTTCAATCTTTTCTTCAACATCAATTGGTTGTGCAAAAGTAAGTTGACTTAACGATAACGATATATTATATAATCGACCTGCATCAAAATTAATTAATTTAATTAAAGAATCTTCTGTATCAATAGAATCATTTATATTATATTTTTTTTTATCAAAAATATCTTGTTTATCTGTTTTAATTAATTTCGGTAAAATTGTAGATACAAAATAACTTTTATTTTGTCTGATAAATTTTAAATATTCTTTTTGTTGTTTTATCAAAGTTTTTTTATATTTTTGAATTTCTTCAAATATAAATTGTGTTATTGTTTCATATTGTTTATAAGATATATCATCATCATAAATCATAAATGGTTCTAAATATTCTATTACTTTTAAATAAGAAGTTCCGTTTTTTATATATTTTTTAACTATTTCAAATAATATTTTAGTTTTGGGTATCATATTTTCTAAAAATTGCTTATAAATATCATTATTATCATCTAATACTGCTCTATCAATAAATTTTCTTCTTTCTTCAAAACTAAAATAAGTATTATAACCAAATAACTGTTTTTGCATTTTTTCCCATTCTTTTCTAGTATCTGCTCCCCATATATCTTGTTTTTTTTGTTTTAAAAACCATTCTTCTACTGAAGTTAATCCTGTATACTGACCTTCTTTAATTACAGTTTCATCTCCTTCTGCCCATTGTCTTAAAATATTGAAATAAAAATAAGGAAAAAAATGTAAATTAGATTTATTATATATTGATGTATTGGGTAAATTAATATGAGAATAACGGATATATGGTTCTTGTAATTTCATAAACCCTATAATATCAACTGTATCATTTTGGGTTAAAGGAACAATAAATGCTTTACTATGTTTATTTTTAATATCAGGATTTTCTAATCTAGATAAACCTAAATTATATCTATCAATAACATATTTATTATTATATATATTTGCTTCTTTTATCATATGTGATTCAAAATCTTCGAGATTATTAATTAAAACATCCATATTTTCTTTTACATCTTTTTGTATAATAACATTTTCCTTATCATTTGTTTCAATAAAAGGAGTAAAATATGGATTTATATTTTGCATTAAATAAGTATATTTATTTTGAGAATCGGGAACAGTGTTACTTTTGTAATGACCCTGTGCTTCTATTATATTATTTTGAGCAAATTTAAATTGAATTAATTGAGCATCGGTATATGTTTCGTTTGGATCTGATTCTAAATCAAATAATTTATGCGTATTCTTCACTACAGGTAAAATCCAGTATAAATTTTTATTTAAAGATTGTAAATATGATATTAATGGTTTATAATCTGCACCCTTTTTTAAAATACTTTCTGCATTTCCTGTATCATTAAATCTAGAAAATTTTCTTCGTAATTGTTTAAATCTTTCAATTAAATTATGAATATTATTCAAAACCTTTCTAGATCTTTTATTTGTTGGATATTCGGCCAATAATTCATCCAAAATATCTTGAGTTTGAGTTTCAATACCAAACCTTTTTTCACTTTCTTTAACCCTTATCATTTCTGTTATTTCTCCTAAGGATTCGTCTTGTATTTGTATATCATCCAAACTTATAAATAAATCTTTTACATTTTCTTTTATTTCATCGCTATCAACTATCAAATCTAAATCTTCATCTGAATCAAATTCATCATCTATCATTTCTAAAGGACTCTCTTCTTTTTTAATTTCTTCAGGTGGAATAAAATTTGTTATTTTTACAATTGGTAAATCTAATGGTATACCTTTATAGTTAAAATTAATATATATAGTTTGTTCACTGTTATATAAAGATACCTCTATTTCATCCTCATCTAAATCTGTAATTTGTCCATTAATTATAGTAGGAACATCTCCTCCAAATTCAATAGTAATCCAATTATCTGGAACTAAATCATGTTGTCTTGCATACCCTTTAACATTTGGAGTAGCCAATATAATAATTTGTTCTATACTTTCATCATTTAATCTACCATTTGTAATACCAATTTCAAGTTCTTCATTTAAATTTGTATCATTAATTAATTTTATTATATTATTATCTAAATATTCAATGTAATAATTTTTGTCATTAATAATAGAATTAGATGATGCTATTATTTTAAGCATTTGGCCTAATTCTAAAAATAAATTTGATGAGACTTTTTCAGACATTACTTATATTTATACTAGAAATTATCTCTAAGGAGAAATTACATTTATAAATATTATATAAAGAGTTATTTGTATAATATTTAAAATGACTGAACAACCAAGTTACAAGCCAAGTTCTTATGCAGATCTTTCGAAATTAGTAACCAATAGTGAATATGCAAAACAAAAGAATATTAATGTTAAAAAAATTGATCATTTATTTGTATTAAAATATAATAAATCTAAATTAACTACAGAAAATGTAAATACATTAGGATTATTTCGTTCTATTATTGCAGATGAATTTGGTAATATTTTATCATTTTCTCCACCCAAATCACTAGATTTTGATGTTTTTTCACAAACAAATAAATATGAAGACTGTTTTATCCAACATTTTCCTGAAGGAACTATGATAAATGTATTTTTTGATAAATATATTGATGATTGGCAAATTTCAACTAGAAGTTCTATTGGTGCAAAATGCAACTTTAATATGGATAGTAATATTACTTATAGATATATGTTTTTAGATGCAATGAATCATATTGGATTAGAATTTGAGGATTTAAATAAAGATTATTGTTATAGTTTTGTTTTACAACATCCAAAAAATAGAATAGTAGTCCCTGTTAGTGATCCTGCTTTAATTTTGACAAATAAATATAAAATATCTAATAATGAGATCTATAACAAAAATTACTTCATTACACTTCCAAAATTCGCTACATTACAAATGCATAATATTGATGATAAAAAATTTAAAGAGTCTGTTAAATATACTGGAGACAATTGGAGACAATTATCAGAACATTTTTTCTCCAATAATTTACCATATCAATTTCAAGGTGTTGTAATATGGAATAATAAAGGCGAAAGAACCAAAATTCGTAATTCTAATTATGAAATAATTAAACATTTAAAAGGAAATAGTCCAAAATTACAATATCATTATTATTATTTACGACAAACAGGAAATGTTGGTGATTATTTAAAATATTATCCTGAACATAGATCAGAATTTAGTATTTTTAGAAGAGAGTTACATAAATATACAACTCAATTATATCAAAATTATATAAGTTGTTTTATTAAAAAGCAAAAGAAACTTATAGATTTTCCTTATCAATTTAAAACTCATATGTTTAAAATTCATGAGTTATATTTGAATGATTTGAAATTAGATGGAAAATTTGTAAATAAACAAGTAGTGATGGATTATGTAAATACTCTTCCACCACCTAGACTAATGCATGTTATAAATCATATAAAAAAACAGTATGATAAAGATCAAAAGATAGTTACAAGTGATTTGAAGGTATTGATGAAATCATAAATTGTTATTTAAATAAATTAAAGACTAAAAAAGATATAATAAAAATGGAAGAACTTTTATCTTACAAAGGTAAAGTTAGAAATATGTATAATTTGGGAAATAATTATTATTTAATGGAAGCAAGTGATAGAGTTAGTAGTTTTGATAAACATATTGGTATTATTCCTGGAAAGGGTATATTACTTAACAAAATGAGTGCATATTGGTTTAATAAAACGAAACACATAGTAGATAATCATTTATTATCCGATATAACTAAATTTTCATTAGTTAAAAAATGTAATCCAATACACATAGAATTTGTTATACGAGGATATATTACTGGTAATACAACAACTAGTTTATGGCATCATTATAAGAATGGATGTAGAAATTATTGTGGATTGGATATAAAAGAAGGATTAGTAAAAAATCAGAAGTTAGATAAACCAATTATTACACCTACGACAAAATGCGATGAAGATAAACCAATTTCAAAGGAAGAAATATTAAAACAATATTATATAACCTTTGAAGAACTTGAATTTATATATGATAAAGTATACAAACTGTTTGAATTTGGTCAAAAAATAGCAAGTAAAGCGGGATTTATTTTGGTAGATACAAAATATGAATTCGGTAGAGATGAAGATAATAATATTATTTTAATAGATGAACTGCATACTTGTGATAGTAGTAGATATTGGATAGAAAAAAGTTATCAAAATAGATTTGATTCTGGATTAGAACCTGAAAAATTAGATAAAGATTGTGTAAGAGATTGGGTCAAACAGCAATGTGATCCATATAATGATTTTATCCCCCCACTACCAAAATCTGTTATTTCAAAAGCATACAATAGTTACAAATATTTCTATGATACAATTTCAAGTCAATAAATTAAATAATATCTTGATAAAAATATTATTTAATAGTGCTTTTTTTAAAGTTAGAAGTATTCTTTGATATTTGCAAATATTTTTTTACCAACATCTGTTGCAAATTTAATCATAGAATATACATTTTCATCGGTAGGATTACTTCCTGATCCAGTAAATGCAATTCTAATGATGGAATAATCATCGTGAGGATGTTTTTTTATAAAACCAACATATGTTAATTCTGCATCTTTTTTATAATATTGTTCATGCAATATATATTCTATTACTTTACCGATTGTATAATCTTCGCCTTCTAATATTATATCAACTGCATTGTTCATAGCAGTAGAATTTCTATCTAATTTTACTTGATTTGCTTCTATTTTTTCTGCAATTTTATGTAATCGTTTAATAATATTATCACATGCCATATTAACAATTTCTATATTTTTAAATACTCCCACACTTTCTAATTTAAAATCAAAACTGTTGTTAATAAAATATCTTTTTGCTTGTAATGTATACCAATTTTGTCTTTGATAAGCTATTTTGGTTTTACTTAATCCTTTAGTTTCTAATTCTTCGGCAATTTCTTGCCATTGATTGTGCTGTTCGACACTATCTTCTGTATTACCATATGCACAAGTAGATGCAATATTATACATACCATCTTCTTTTGCTGTTGCTGTTTTTAAGCGAGCCTTTAAAGTTATAATTTCACCTGGAATATCATTTGAAATTTTTGGCCTTAATCTTGTGAATAATATAAATTCCTTTGTAATTTTATTTGGAGGGAAAATTTTTTTTGTTTGTTCATCTGTTAAATATTTATCAGTTGTTATATTTTTTATTTTAAAATCAGCTGAAGTTACATATTGCATAGAATCAGTAACATTGTTCTTATTTAATTCTATAATTAAATTATCAATATCTTCTTTTCCCTTAATATGAATTGGAATACATCCTAATCTTTGTTTTAAAATTTCATTATGAAATCGTGTTGTATTTGATATAATATTAATATTATTATTATCCGTATTAAACACAACAGTCTCAAGATCTGATAATATAACTCGTCGTAATGCATTAATTATACTAACATTTGTATTTTCTATAGTAAATTTCATAATACCTTTGTTTTCTTCACTATGTTTTACAATTGGTAAATTTATAACAGTTGTACTAGGAGATTGGTTATCATCCAAATCAAGACTTGGAGTTGTTTTTGGAGATGCAATACTTGCCATATTAATATATTATAAACATAATATTTTAAATTAATTTCAATTTTAAATAAGTTATAATTTTTGTAACGAAAACTTTAGATATATAAATGAGTAGTGTTTTATATTACAGTAAATATTGTGAAAATTGTAAAAAATTATTATACGAATTAGGAAAAACAAAAATACAAAATAATATTCATTTTTTATCAATCGATAAAAGAATTAGAAAAGAAGATAAACTATATATTATATTGGAAAATGGTAAAGAAATATTTATGCCTCCAAATATAAGAAGTGTTCCTACTTTATTATTATTGAATAAAGGAAATAAAATACTTGTAGGTGATGATGTTTCTAACTATTTTCGACCTCAAATTATGGGAGAAAAAACAAAGGCAATACCTAATAATTTAGAACCTTTAGCATTTTCTGGTTATGAAATGGGAACTAGTATGAGTGATACATATTCATATTTAGATCAAAGTGCTGATGAAATGAATGCGAAAGGTGAAGGAGGCTTACGGCAAATGCATAGTTTTGTAAGATTAAATCATAATGATAAAATTAATACTCCTCCTGAAGATTATGAACCTGATAAAGTAGGTCAGGTAGATATGGGAAAGTTACAAGCAGAAAGAGAAGCAGAAATTGCTCAAAATTCTGCCGCACATCAATTTTAAATATTTTTAGTTAATAATATTTAAAAATAATAACACAATAAATAATAAATGTCTGTATTAAAAGCTTTCAATAATCATCTTTTAGAATTTGTTGAAGATGTTATAAGAATTTTCCCTACTAATTTAGATATTAAAACAGGAAAAACATTTATAGAAGGTATTAAAAGAGTTAATCCTAAAAAAATTATTACATATTGGCGTGATAATATATTAATGTTATATGAAAAAGAAATATTAGATGGAGATATTTCATTTTTTATTAATAAAGATTATAAAAATGATATTGGAGCAGAGGTACAAACTTTAAAAGTATTAGAAGATATCAGAAAATTAGTAAAAAATACAACTAAAGATAATAAAGATAAAGCTATGAAATATATACAAAATTTAACAAAATTATGTAAATTATATTTTATGGATTAGTTTAATTTAAACATTAAATTTAAATTAAATATACAATGACAGATAATGTTCCAGATGAATTTCAAAAAGTCGCTAAGGATTTTTATCGAGATATTTTAACTACATTTCCTGAATGTAAAGAAAAATTAGGCCCTAGTGAAATTAGTTTTTTAACAGGAGATGGGGATGCATTAATTCTTTATTCTTACTGTAAAAAAGTTTATCCAGAAAGATTTTTTGATATTTTATATCAAAATCAAGATATTTTTAGTGATAATGAAATAAATACCAAATTTTTACCAAATATAGAATTTAAGAATTTATGGAAAGAAGATATTAGTGAAAATACAAGAGATGTTATATGGAAATATTTACAATTAATTTTATTTTCAGTATCAAAAGGATTAGAAGATAGTGAATCATTTGGAGATACTGCAAAATTATTTGAGGCAATTAATGAAGATGACTTAAAAGTAAAATTGGAAGAAACAATGAAGGAAATGAATAATATGTTTAAAGATGCAAGTAATAATATGTTTGAAGGATTATCTGGAGAAACTTTTGATATGTCTGGAATCAATATGGAAGATATGCCAAATCCAGAAGAAATGCAAGATCATATAAATGGGTTATTGGGCGGTAAATTAGGAAGACTTGCACATGAAATAGCAGAAGAAACTGCTAATGAATTAAATGTTGATATGGAAGATGCTACAAATGTATCTGATGTATTTCAAAAATTATTCAAAAACCCGGGTAAACTAATTAATATGGTTAAAAAGGTAGGATCAAAATTAGATTCTAAGTTAAAGTCTGGAGAAATAAAAGAGAGTGAATTGATGCAAGAAGCATCTGAGTTAATGGAAAAAATGAAAAATATGCCAGGAATGAAAAATATGGATAAAATATTAGGTAAAATGGGATTACCAACCGGTGGAAAAAATAGTAAAGTAAGTATGGGATCATTTCAATCACAAATGAAAGCAAACATTGGACGAGCAAAACAAAAAGAAAGAATGTTAAAAAAATTAGAAGAACGAAAAAAACAAAGAGAAGCAGAAGAACAAAAAAAATATACTACATCTACTTGGGGTGATAATGAAAAAGTAGAAAAATCTTCTAGAACAGGTGCTATTAAAAAGAGAAAAAAGAAAAAGAAAAAGAAGAAAAAGAAAAATTAAAAAATAACTATTTACTATATATCAAATGGTTAGTTTTTGGTTAGAAAATCCGAACACTTTATTAAATAAAAATTATATCACAGAAATATGGCCAGAGAGTGATTTTAATTTAGCACGCAAATTAAATGCTATAACAAGATTAATTATAATATTAGCTATTTTAGGATATTTTTTAACAAAGTCACTTTATATTCCTGTATCAGCAATTGTTAGTTTAATAGTTTTAGTTATTATATTTAAAAATAAAAATACAAATGAAAAAGAAAACTTTGTTGCTACTTTTAAAAAAAGAGATGAAGCTATAAAAGATTTAGATAATATATTAGAAAAGGAATTTACTATGCCTACCAAAAAAAATCCAGCTATGAATATTTTAATGAATGAATTTACAGAAAATCCCAATAGAAAACCTGCTGCTCCTGCTTATAATGATGTTGTACAGGAAAAAATGAACTCAACGGCACAATCAAAGAATGAACGATTATTTAAAAATTTAGGCGATAATTTATCATTTGAAAATTCTATGAGAAATTTTTATGCAATGCCAAATACTCAAATACCAAATAATCAAAAGGATTTTGCTTTATTTTGTTACGGTAATATGCCTTCTTGTAAAGAAGGTGATAATTTACAATGTTCAAAAAATAATGCTCTTTTTAGAACAACATAATTTTTTAAAATAAAATTATCTTAAGTAAAATATATAGAATGGCTAGTGTATATAACTTTACTTTTGATAATTTAACTGGTATTAATAATGATTCTTGTTGCATATCTGAAAAAGAAATGCAAAATCAAAACTTTGGAAATTATAGTGTACAAAGTTATTTTTTACCAAATTGCGGTATGAAAAACCCTATTGAATTTGCTACAAGTCAACCTAATGTTTTTTATACAGGATCTCATACAGTTGGTTTAGGAGGTTGTAATGTTGATAGTGATTCTAATCTTAGAATCGGTACTATTCAAACAAATCCAAAATGCAGAATTAGCTTACAACAAAGACCATTTTTAACTGTTCCCTTTTTAGGAAGAGGCCCTTCTAGACCTGTAGAAGAATCAAAATTACAACAAGGACTTTACTCTGGTGATAAAAAATCTTGTAAAAATCTTACTGAAAAAACACTTGTAACCCCTCAAGAACTTGTTCCTTCATTAAAAGCAAGTATTCAAAACCCTGCTAATTTATGTGAAGGAGTAGCAGCAGATGGATGGATTAGAGGAGGTCTTCCATCAAGAGAATTATCTAGGGATCAAGATTATTTTTCAAAATGCAATTAAACATTATTGAATAAATATAATTATATGTATAATTATTCAATAAACACAACTTATTTAGATATTGAAGATGAAAATCAAGATACACAATATCGTAAAGAACTTTTAGACGCTTTTAATATTACAGAATATAGACACGAAACTATAATGAAGGCTATGAAAAATATATTTAACAAATACAAAAACAATAAACAAATTAAAGAAATTTTAATCACTTTAACCAAGAATGAAACCACCTTCCCAATTGAATTAACTCAAGAAACTGCATTTATGATGTTATTTTCCTTTCAAAATTTCTATTTTTTTCATAAAGCTTTATGCAATTTGGAGAGAAATTTATCTATAAATACAGAACTTTATGATAAAATAATTAAAAATTTACAAAAAAAATAGTTTGTAATTATATATGGCATCACTTAAAAATTCACCAGGATTATATTGCTTAGAACAAAAAGCATTTGAAGATCAAATTCAATATAGGGGATATACCTACAGTCAAATACCAGTCAACAGCAAATTACCTGGTTTAGGAATAAATGTAGGTAATATGAGGGGAGGGTATTTTAATAATGTTCTTTCTAATAATGCATCAAATATTGAAAGTCATTTGTTTGGTATTAAACAAATAGATTTAACAAAACCCAAAACCCCTTTTGTTGCACAATTAAATACATTATCTGAAAAAAAATTCTTTAAAACTCCTAGGGATAAGGTTTTTATACCAGAACCATTAGTTATTATTAAAAATCAAAGACCAGTTGGACCTTTTTCAGGCGTATAAATTTATATAATATATTGATTTATTATATAAATGTCAACCAATGATCATCTTGATACAACACGAGAGCGCTATATTAGTCATAAGTTATATTTAAAGAGACGTACTGCAAATAGATATTATAATTTAGGATATATGATGTATAAAACAATATTTATTGCTACTCCAGAACCTATACCAGCTGGATCTGAAAAATATGTCAATTCTACCAATGCAAATGTTAAAGATGCAATTCAAAATTTTGAAGTGGCTTTATTATTTAATTCCAATGATATTGACGCAAAGGAAAGAAAAAAAACATTATGTGCATTTTTTGGACCAGGCATTACATCTGATCCAACAGGAACAGGAAAAGGTCAAAAAATAACTCAATCTGACTTAATTTCTATGACAACTAATGCAAAAAGAATTCATAAGAATTGTGCCTGTTAGATTATTTAATTTATAAATATGAATAAAATAATCGAAATTGTATATATATATTATGTCATTTTCAAATTATGGTAGTTATATTTCAGGCAGAAGAGCATATAGATCAGGAGAATCTTGTATTGCAGAAGGACCAAAAGGAGAAAAAGGAGATGCAAGTGGTGTTAAAGGTGATACAGGTTCGACTGGACCAACCGGACCATCTGGACCAACAGGTAAAGGTTATACTGCTATGGGTACATATACATTTTCTATGTATTTAACTGGAAACAGCGTTGATGATGAGTGGGATGATGACGGTAAACCACCAAGTTCAGGTGTAGATTGGTCAGGATTTACGGGTTCATTTAAAGATCTTGAATTTATTACTCCAGGAGCTTTTTGTGCGCTTTCGTTCGGGTCACCATCCCAACTATCCGCATATTCACCGTTCTCGTTTCCTATAGTAGATGCCACTAATACATTGACGGGCCCCGGTACCCCTAATCGTACAGCACATAATTGTTTATATGCATATGTTTTACCTGCTTCAGGTCAATTATTAGGTTTTACAGTGGATTTAGTTGAAGATGCAACAAACAAGACCGAATTTTATTGTTTTATTTGGGATCCAAATAACACTGGGGGAGGGGCTGCTTCCTTTTGCACCCAAATTACTGGACCATCAACTCCAGAAAAGTTTGCTAGTGCTTATACATTTGAGGAGGAAAGTAAAGTAGTATGTAAAGCAGGACAATATCTTTTTGCAGTTCAAAGAGTTCCTAACGGAGCAAAAAAATTAGTTCATCTTACTGCATATATTAGATTTGATGATTAACTAATTATATAATTATATAAAAGTATTTAAATTATATAATTTATTAATATTCATATGGAAGAATCCCAAGATAGTATAGAAGAATTAAAGAAAAAGAATTTAATATTGCAAAATTTAGTTGATGCATTAAAAAAAGATAAATGTAATGAATTAACTCATATTAGAAAAAATGTTTTTGAAACAGGTGAAAGGCCTCCTACAGCAGTAATACTTACAATTGACAATTTCTATAATAATCCAATGGAAACTAGAAAACATATTTTAACTCAAGAATTCAAAATAAGAGGAAATTATCCTGGACAAAGAACTAAATCATATGCAACAATAGAGATGAAAGAACAATTTCAAAAATGGCTATATCCTTTTGGTGGAAAAATTACCGAATGGCCAATGGAAGAAGACAGTTATAATGGTTCATTTCAATATACTACATCAAGAGATAGATCTTGGTTTCACGTAGATTCTTGGAATAGTTGGGCGGCTGTATTATATTTAACCCCTAATGCACCATTAAATTCAGGAACTGGATTATATAGATATAAAGATGGAACACGGTTTGACACAGAGCAACCATTAAGAGATAATAAGAAAGATATGGATACAGCATCTCAAGATGTAACAAAATGGGAACTTGTTGATAAAGTTGGAAATATTTTTAATAGATTAATCATTTTTAATGCACATCATTTTCATTCTAGTATGGATTATTTTGGAACCACTAAAGAAGATGGTAGATTGTTTCAAGTATTTTTTTTTTCGACTGAAAAACAGCAATGTTAATATATAATTTTATTACATTATAAATAAAATTATTTTCTTGTTTTTCTCCTCCGTCTTTTTCTTTTCTTTCGTCTTTTTCTTGTTTTTCTTTGACCTCCTTTCTTTGGTGATGGACTTTTAACGCGGTTTATTTCATTCTGCATAACTTTAACCATATTTCTACTAGCAGTCAAACGAAATAATTCTTGTAATTGCCAGAACCAACTTAGCAATTTTTCATCATAAATACTTTCTGCGGGTTTTCCTCTCTTACGGTTTTCTTTTGCTATTTTTATTCTGTCTTCAAATTCTACAGATGCATATAATAAATTACCTATTAATTTTTCTGCTGAATAGATAGGAATACCTTCTATTGTAGTTGATACATCACACGGTCCTCCTCTCCATTCTTTTTTTTGTTTTTCCGTTTGCCACAAGACATTAACAAATGTTATCTCTGCAATTGGTTCTCTTTCATCAATTTGACGACCCCCAACAGATATTTTTCTACCAGTTGGTATCGTAATTTTTAAAGCAACATTACCATCATTTAACATTTCATTTGCTTTACCTGCATCTACTCTCCATACCTTATCTATAGGATCGAAAACCTCAAACATTTCTTCAAGGGATTCTCCGCGGGATTTTTCTAAGACCTCTTTAACTATTTTTCTCATTTTATAAATGGGCATTTCAGCGTTACAAACTTTCATATCAATATCTTCTGTATTATAATGATTTTTTGATAGCAAACGAGTAGCAAATCCCCCTGTTAATACTAAAGACAACCCCTGCTTATGCAATTCTGGAATTAAATATGTTTTAATATATCTAATTATTTCTTCTTGATGTTGTTTAACTATTGCCATTTTCCTTTCCCTTTTTTCTCTTTCAATAGAAAATATTCCCTTTTCTTGTAGATATCGATATAACTTTACAACTCTGCTTATAATCATTCCTTCTCTAAATGTGCCAATCTTGTACACATCAACCTTACCCGACATTTCTTTATCCCCAACTGAACCTTCCCATGATACAGTACTTGCAGTTTCACTTGCAGTTTCTTCGGCTGCTATTCTTTTTTCTTCTTTTTCTAGTCTGTAAAGCTCCTGCGCTCTTAATCGCAATGCTTCTTCTTCTGCTTTTTTAGCTGCCCGTTTTGCCTCTTTTTTTCTAGTTTTTTGTCTTTTTTTCTTTTCTCTCCTTTTTCTGCTTTTCTCTTTCTTTCTGATTTCTTCTTCTTTTTGTCTTTCTTCTTCTTTTAATAATTCATCTCCTTTTGCTAGAGCCTCTTCTTCTTCTTCTTCTTCTTCTTCTTTTGCAGTCTTAAACCAACTATCTGTATCTTCTTCTTCTTTTCCTTCTAGATATGATACCAACCCTGATAATGTTTCTAACCAAGTGAAACTTTCTACTTTTAAAAATTGTATTCTTTTAGAACGTTTTTGCTCTTTATCAGTCATTTGCGATTTTGGTCGCGCTGGAATCACTGGAGGTCCTAATATTTCAACAGCTGTATTATATATAACAGCAAGTTCCTTTTCAGTTAACTCTGTATCCGTAGTTTCTTTCATATGTTCAAATAATTCTCTCAATGATTCTTTTCGGAATTTCTGTATTTCTATTAATGAAGCCTTCCACTTATCTTGTAATGAACCCATTATTGCGTGCAATTTAATAAGTTCTTTTTCATATGATGCTATATGCTTTTTGTGGGCATCTTTAATCTGACTCTGCACTTCCGCATCCATAAGCACTCGTTCTGCCCAATTTGATTTTATGAATACTTCTTCAAGTGATAGTTCCTTCGAAGCATTTATTAAATCTAATTGTTGTTTTTTTAAAACATTAGGAAGTTCTTCTTCTACGGCTTTATGTTTTTTACGATTATCATTTAATTCATATAATAATTTTTTTGATTCATTATCTAATTTTACATATTCAGGAATATTAATTTGAAAAAAATCATCAAAACTCTTTAATAAAATTGCCGCATAATTTAAAACACTTTCCTGCTCTAAATCTTCTCGTGGTTCAAAAAAAGCTGTTGGATTTTCATCTTTATAAACTAAATCAACTTCAACAGAAAATTCTGGAAGTTCAGCATGATATTCAAATATTGTCTTCATATTTAGTCCCTTTAATATTTGTATTATTTTCTCAATATTTGGTTTGCGTCCCTCTTTAGGTTCACCACATAAAGCACACTCTGGGCCGCTCATTTCCTCATCGCAATTATCACAAATCCAATTTTCATTTTCAGTTAATGATGTCATATATAATATATTAATATAAATATTCAATTATCCATACTGGTATCAAATAAACAACAGCATTCATATTCATCAAAGATAAAACAAATGAAATACCTAATGCTAGATATATAAACCATTGTGGAATTTTTACATAATGACGTAGGATCAAAACAAAAATTAAGGCAAAAATAGCAATTTGTCCAAAAGGGCAAATTCTCACACCATATTCATCTCCTACTAAATGTTCAAACCACCATCCTTCTGGACTGCGTAAAACATTAAAATCTATACTTGTTTTGAAAAATAAAAACATAAACCCCAAATAAAGTGATTCTAAAATAGATATCTTTAGTGAAGACATATATAATTTTATTATATATTAAATAAAATTATAGTTAAGTGCTACCTTATTATTTCAAATTATGCCCAACTTTGAAGTGATTGTGAATAAGGATTATTATTAAAAGCCTGAACCATTCCCGGATTATTTCGTTGACAATTAACAGCTCTTTCTCTAGTATGTTTTCCAGAAAGTTGACCGACTGTTTGTTGAGAAGGTGCGCATTTTGGCATATTTGGAATAATTTCAGCAGGGGCAGTTGCAGTATTAGAAAAAGTGGAAATATTTTGCATATGAGAACTCAAACTTGCATTACCAATATTATATCTATTCACTTTACTAAGAATTTGTTTATTTGGATTTAATCTGGCATTATAGTCTGCATCATATGGTCTAGGTTGAGCGTGATGAGATTGTCCACCAACATTATTATAATATTCGTGGCTGGTTGTATCTCTTTCTTGTGGTACAGGTCTGTCGTTTTGAACAAGATATCCGTTAGCATCGTGAGCTCCACCCATCATAAGATGTTTGGTATTTTCTGTTTGTTCTCTAATTGTTGGAGCTGGAGCGTCATTAGGATTCCATACTGGTTCTGCATGATTACCATTAATTCCTTGGACATTACCCATTGGCCTCATATTTCCTATAACATTTTGTTTTCTAGTAGGTCGTAATAGATCCATTAATGGCGCAGTTAATGCACTAACAATAGAACCAGCTGCACCCATTTCTGTTCGTTGACCTGTTATTGTTCGGGCATTTGCTGGAGCAGTATAACCAGCCTTACCATAATCTTTATTAGTTGCTCCCCATCCACCTTGTTTTGTTGCTGGTCCTGTATTTTCAGTATCTAAAGTAATTTTGTGAGATTTTCTAAAATGACCTGGTTGATAAGTGCCTTCACCTTCTCTGTCTCCTGCATTACCAAAATATTCTCTAGTAGTTGTTGTTCTATTTTCAGGTTGTAATACAACAGCACTTCTAACAGTTTGTGCTTTTTCTGCTCCAGTAGTAGTAAACCATCTACTTGATGAATTTTCATAATATGTATCTGGTCTATTTTTAAATTGTTGATAAACAGATGGTTTGCGTTTTCCATCAGGACCTGTTATTTGATTATGAACCATATCAGTTGCTGATTTAGCTGATCCATCGCCTACATATGCTCCTAATACCTGTCCAGCGTATGTTACTTTTGGATTAGTAGATGCTCTTAATTGATCTACTGTTTTTGGCAATTGAGCCGATCGTGCCTCCATTCCAGAATTAAATCCTCCTGATCCTTCACTGCTAAATCCTTTTCCTAAACCTGGACCAACGCTAATTTCTTCCCAAGGTTTTACATTATTCATTTTAGATGTCAAAACAGATCGTTGTCTATGCATCATAAATTCACTTTGATTTGGGGCTCCATTAATATGTGACATATTTGCTTGAGGTTTGAAAAGGGGAGCAATACCTTCTTTTTGTTTTTGTTGACTACCAGATCCAGTATAAAGATCTAATACACTTTCATATCCTTTACCAGTGTTATTTTGTGTAATTTTGGATCCAAAAAAAGGTACCATATTATTATGTTCTATGTCTTTGGTATGCATAGATTCGCCTGTTAATGATGTAAATTCATTAATGTGTTGTTCATTTTCTTTTAAAGCTTTTTTATATCCAGTTGGTTGATATAGATTATCATTTGCATTTTTATAACCTTGATAAGTCTGAACATTTGTTTCATTTAATAAATCCTTTCTATGATCTACTGGATAATTAATTATTTTATTTTTAACATTAGGCAACGATTTATTATGAAATGCCTCTTTTTTTTCTTTTTCATTATCTTTATTGGAAATAATATACATAACTCCTAGAACTGCAATAGGTATCGCTACTTCGGCCATTTATATATAAGTAATATATATTTTAAATGCTAAAATACATATTTATTTTTCTTTAAGACAAGGTATTTTTGGAACAAAATTATCTCTTTCTAAAAGTCTAGTATTTAAATTATTATGAAATCTCATACAAACATTTTCTTGAGGATCCCAAAATAACGGATACTCTCTATTTTGAGGCAAAGCTCTATATTTCCAAGAAGGATGAGTAACTCTAGATTGATCTGTTAAAGCATCTCCGCATATTGGATATTCGTTTTTTTCTCTAATTGGAACTCCTTTATTTTTATATGTATTATTTGAACAAAATTTAGTTAATTTTCTAGTTCTTCCTGTTAAATCACTATCAATATCAATTGGTGCACCATTTATAACACTTTCTAAATTTGCTCCCCATTTTTGCATTCTAATTTGTGGATCATTAAAAAAACAAGGTGTTGTTCCATTACCTGGAACATTTAAACTATATCTACCTGGTCCTGTTGCCTGTTGTATATTTTTTTTTGTTCTACAATCATCATAATTAAATCTTGTAAATGCCATCTTATATTATTAATATATATAAATATTTAAAACTTCATAAATTATTTGTTATATGAATAACCAAACAATATGCTTAAATATGATAGTTAAAAATGAAGAAAATATAATTATAAATACATTAAATAACATTATTGAAAAAATTAATATTCATTATTGGGTAATTTGTGATACAGGATCAACAGATAAAACACCAGAATTAATTATAAATTTTTTTAAAGAAAAGGATATTAGTGGAGAATTAATACTTGATACTTGGAAAAATTTTGGATATAATAGAACAAAAGCATTAGAATATGCTTATAACAAAACTGATTTTGTATTTATATTTGATGCGGATGATAGAATAGTCGGAGATTTAATATTACCAAAATTAAAAAAAAATTATGCGTATAGATTACAATTTGGAAATGGAATGCAATTTAAAAGAGTATCTTTATTATGTAATAATATCAAATGGTATTATTCTGGTGTAATTCATGAAATAATTGATACAAAACAAAATTATTTTTTAGAAACTATAAACGGTAATTATCATATAGCAGTAAATGTTGAAGTTAGTGATAGAAATAAAAAAGGTAAAAAAAAATTTTATAATGATGCACAATTATTAATAAAGGAATGGACAAATAAAATAGAAAGAAGATCTAGAATTGGATTTTATATTGCAGAATGTTTTAGATTCGCAGGAAAACAATATTGGAATAAATCAATAGAATGGTATAAAAAATGTATTAATGAAAAAAAACAATGGGAACAGGAAAAATATTGGAGTTGTTATCAACTAGGAAAATTATATTTTGAATTAAATGAATATGAAAAATCTTGGTATTATTTTTTTTATTCATATAATTTCGATACAAGTAGACGAGAAGCGTTTTATGAATTAATATTAAAATGTAGAGAAGAAAAAAATTTTAAATTAGGAGAAAAAATATATAATATGTTAACTCCTATTAATGAAAATGATAAAAATAATAAGTTATTTGTTATAAACCATATATATGACCATTCGTTATATTCTGAGATGTCAATTATATATTTTTATTTAAATAAACATCAAGAATGTATCAAAATGTTTAAAAATCTTTTTATGGCAAATTATACAATTCCTGTATATATTAATATGACATCTCACAATTTAAAATTATATATATCACATATAGATAAAACTGATAGTGAATTTTATAATAAATTTATTAGATATGCTGAAAAATTTGAAATAGATCCTATTTTAATAACTAAATTAAATAAACTATTTATAGAATAAAATTTACTATAAATTATAATGAATATTTTAATTTATGGTGGAAAGGGTTGGATTGGTAGTCAATTTTGCGAATCTCTTAGACTTATTAATTTTAAATACACTGTTTCGAATACTCGAGTAAATACTATAGAAGATGTTATGAATGATTTAAATAATAATCCTGAAACTACACATGTAATATCTTTTATAGGTAGAACACATGGAAAAATAAATGGGAAAACATACTCTACAATTGATTACTTAGAACAACCTGGAAAAATAAAAGATAATGTTCGAGATAATTTATTTGTACCATTAATTATAGCAGAAGCTTGTAAAAAATATAGTAAAAATAATCGATTTGTTCATTATACATATTTGGGAACAGGTTGCATATTTACTTATGATAAAGAACATAAATATGAAAAAGAAGAAAACGGTTTTAAAGAAGAGGATACACCTAATTTTTTTGGTTCTGGATATTCAGTTGTAAAAGGTACGACAGACAAATTAATGAATTTAATGAATAGTAATAATTGTTTGAATTTAAGAATAAGAATGCCTATAACAGGTAAAGATAATCCTAGAAATTTTATTACAAAAATAACACATTATGAAAAAATATGCTCAATTAAAAACTCTATGACTGTATTACCAGAATTCATACCAATAATAATAGATATGATGAAGAAACAAATAACTGGAACAGTGAATTTAACAAATCCTGGGTTGATTAGTCATAATGAAATATTAGAAATGTATAAAGAGTATGTTGACCCAAATTTCACTTGGAAAAATTTTACAATTGAAGAACAAGCCGAAATTCTAGCTAGTGAAAGAAGTAATAATTATTTAGATACTACTAGATTACAAACTTTATATCCAAATGTTAAAAATATTAAGGATTCTGTTAGATGTATTTTAAAAGATTATGTTAAGAAAACCAACTTACAAATGGGAATAAAAGAAAATAATATGAAACACGTAAATAATTTATTAGTAACAGGGGGATGTGGTTTTATAGGATCGAATTTTATTAATATATTATATGATAAATATTCCCATATTAATATAATAAATATTGATGCCTTGTATTATTGTGCCGATATAAATAATGTTAAAGAGAATGTGCGAAATAGCGATAGATATACTTTGATAAAGGGTAACATTTGTTCTCAAGACTTGTTAAAACATATACTTGAATTTTATAATATAGATACTGTTATTCATTTTGCAGCTCAATCTCATGTTCAAACTTCATTTACTGATTCTTTACAATATACAAAAGATAATGTAATAGGGACTCATACTTTATTAGAATGTTGCAGAATTTATAATAAAATAAATAGGTTTATTCATGTATCAACAGATGAAGTATATGGTGAATCATTGTTAGATGTAACAGAAGACAAAAAAACAGAACAGTCTTTATTATGTCCAACAAATCCGTATGCTGCATCAAAAGCAGCAGCAGAATCATTCGCACAATCCTATATTAAATCTTTCAATATGCCCATAATTATTACTAGAGGCAATAATGTATATGGACCAAATCAATATCCCGAAAAAGTAATTCCAAAATTTATTAAGCAATTAAAAAATGGAGAGAAATTAACAATTCAAGGAAATGGAACTTGTGTTAGAGGATTTTTACATGTAAAAGATACAGTTAATGCGTTTATAAAAATATTAGAACAAGGTAAAATAGGAGAAATTTATAATATAGGTTGTGATGAAGATATGGAAATTAGTATATTAGATTTGGCTAAGAAATTACATAAATTATTTAATAATAAAAGACATTTTCAAGAGAGTGTTAATTATATAAAAGATCGCCCATTCAATGATCAGAGATATTATATATCTAATGAAAAATTAAAAAAAATGGGATGGACAATTAATATTAATTTGGAAAATGGATTAAAAGATTTAATTAAATAGTGTAATATAATGAATAAATATCCATTTGTATATTTATTAAGAGATACTAAATTCGTAGATATAGATGATTTTTTTGAAAAAAATAAAAAAAAATTAAGTTGCACACTCGAAATTATATCATTAAAAGATATAAAAAAATTAAATAACTTATTTGATACCAATCATCATATTTTAATTACTTATGGAGATACAGAAAAAATATATTATAACACAGTTATGTCAAATATAGCAGGTAGAATGAGAAATAGATGGCTTCATATGAAATCTATTACTGACATCGCTAATTTTAATTTTCGAGTAAATAGTTGTTATATTAACGAGGTGATAAAAAAAAGAGAGTTAACTAGACCCAAATTTTCTGTTTTTACAACTTGTTATAAATCTTATGATAAAATAAAAAGAGCATATTCAGGGTTAAGTAAACAAACTTTTCTAGATTGGGAATGGGTAATTTTAGATGATTCCCCTGAAGATGGACATTTTTTCTATATTAGAGAATTTTGTAAAAAGGATAAAAGAATAAGATTATATAAAAGAGATTATAACAGTGGTAATATAGGAAATGTTAAAAATGAAGCGGTTGGTTTATGTAGAGGAAGATATGTTCTAGAATTAGATCATGATGATATAATATTACCAGATTTATTAAGGGATGCGTTTAATATTTTTGAGTCAGATAAAGAAATAGGATTTGTATATGCTGATTTTACAAATATTATGGAGAATGGTGGAGATTATGAGTATGGAGATTATTTTGGTAAAGGATACTGTGGATATTATTTACAAAAATATAATAATTCCTGGAGATATATATGTTCACATCCAGGAATAAATAATATAACTTCTAGTCATTTAGTATGTTTACCAAATCATCCACGAATTTGGAAACGAAAAACTTTATTAGAATTGGGAAATTATAGTGAATTTTTACCAATTTGTGATGATTTTGAAATATTATTAAGAACTGTTTGCAATACAAAAATAGCAAAACTTCATAAGCTTGGATATGTTCAATTTATGAATAACAATAATAATAATTTTTCTTTAATTAGAAATAAAGAAATAAATAGATTAGGTCCATTTCATATACAACCTCAATTTTATAAAAAATATAATGTAAATGAAATAATGAAAACAAAAAATGCATATGAAAATGAAAAATATATATATTCGGGAAAAACGCAAATATGGAAGCGAAAAAAAGATTGGACTTATAATATATGTAATATTACTGTTAATCCTGATTTTGACAAACAATATTGTTTACTAGGTATAAATATATTATATAATGAAAAAATAAAAGAATTATATAAAAATCCAAAAAATGATTTTATGGTTTTATGTAATTCTGAACTCAGTAAAAAAAAAGATTTAACACAAACATTGGACAAATTAGGGTTTGATAGAATGAAATGTTATTCTTTAAAGGCTACAGATCAAGAGTTAATAAATTATTTTCATTTAATATGTAAATATACAGATAATTATGAAATATTTTCTGGTAATGAATCTACATTAAAAATTGTAGAAATTAAAGATAATTTTACAGAGACTAATAATTTTCCCACCAGATATAGTATAATAAATAATAGTATTGATAATCACACATCATATTTGGAAATTGGGGTAGAAAGTGGATTTACATTTCAAAATGTAAATATAGATAATAAAAAAGGTGTAGATCCCGATCCAAAATGTAAGGATGATAGAATAATAAAAAAAACGAGTGATGATTTTTTTGTAGATAACAAAGATAAATATGATATAATATTTATAGATGGAATGCATCAATCAGATTATGTATTGAGAGATTTTAATAATTCAGTTGATTGTTTAAATGAAAATGGATATATATATTTAGATGATGTGTTACCCTTAAATGAGCGTGAACAACATAAAATTCCAATCAAACATGTTTATGAAAAGGGAATATTAAAATATAGAGAATCTTGGACAGGTGATGTATGGAAATTTGTATATTACTTGATTAAACATAAAGAAAAACAAATAAATTTTAAATTATTTACTCATAAAAATTATAGAGGAGTTTTAAAAATAAAAATAAAAAATAAATTTGAAATCTCTCCAACAATAATCAGTGATATAGAAAAATATGATTATAATACTGATTTTGAAAATTATAAAAATATATTAATGAATAAAATGGATATGTCAACAAAAAATACTCATTAAATATAGATATAATATATAAGTATAATATATATTATGGCAAGTTTAACTATAGGTGAATCAATATTTAAATACTATCCTGAATCTTGGACACCAAATAAAAGTGATGAAAGAAAACGCGTCCGTGTAAAATGGAAAAACGATGCAAATAGATATGATAGTTATAAAGGAATAATACAAAAGGTATCAGGAAAGAAAATTAAAATATTATTTGATGATGGGAGTAGTTTTAATGGAAATCCAAATAAAAGAAGTGATAATCCTATACAAAATGGATATATTATGATAAAAGAGATTAAAATAATGGATCCAGAAAAGTACAGTGGGTTTGAAAAACACGCAATAGGAATTGAATTAGAAAAAGATAGCTTAGGAGGAGCGGCGTTTAGAGAAAAATATGGCATTAAAAAACCTCCAGTTCATCTTGGTAAACCATTAAACACACAAGTTCCTATTGGTAGTAATTATCAAGCTAATATTCCTCCAAAACAAGGTGGTAGAAGACATAAAAGAAGGAAAACTAGAAAAAAACAAAAGGGTGGAGAGAGAACACCAGGGAATTGGATAAAATATAATGAAATACTACCAACTGATATATGTATTAGATGTAATGAA
>Ga0315330_10000064_pt1 | contig 51685 bp, 76 predicted proteins | sample M140m34915metaG_FD_203453 | JGI IMG/M metagenome (GOLD analysis project Ga0315330, IMG submission 203453) | Ammonia-oxidizing marine archaeal communities from Monterey Bay, California, United States - M1 40m 34915 | ecosystem: Environmental > Aquatic > Marine > Intertidal zone | place: USA...
AAAAAGGCCAAGGAAGAAGCCAATAAAAAGGCCAAGGAAGAAGCTAATAGAAAAGCTAAGGAAGAAGCCAATAAAAAGGCCAAGGAAGAAGCTAATAGAAAAGCTAAGGAAGAAGCCAATAAAAAGGTTAAGAAAGAAGCTAATAGAAAAGCTAAAGAAGAAGCCAATAAAAAGGCTAAGGAAGAAGCTAATAGAAAAGCTAAAGAAGAAGCCAATAAAAAGGCTAAGGAAGAAGCTAATAGAAAAGCTAAAGAAGAAGCCAATAAAAAGGCTAAGGAAGAAGCCAATAAAAAGGCTAAGGAAGAAGCTATAAAAGCATTAGAAAAAGCAAAGATAAATAGACAAGAAGAACTTGCCAAAAAAAGAGAGAGTAATGCAGCTGCTGCTCAAAATAATATTAAAGCTAAAAAAGGCAACAAAAAAATAAGAAAAGAGACGAGAATGATGAAAAAAACACAATTCAAAAAAAAACCCGAACCAAGGGGTAGATTGAGAGGGGGTGCACCAGCGAGTGGAGTTACTTGGAATAAATTTACAAAACGTTTTGAAAAGAATAAATTTAAAAATGCTTCAAATAAACCATTAAATAATGAAGAAAATGTTCCAATTTTCCAAAATGCATCAAACGCGCCTCTCCCAAATAAAAGAACCAAAATTCAAAAGATTTCAAATACAGTTGGGAATACTGTAAAAAAATCTGGTCCCGTTCTTAAAAAGACCGTTAAGAATGCAGCTGTAGCTACAGCTTTAGCTGCTGCTCCAGTTGGTAAGCAAGTAGCTAAACAGGCTGCTACAAGTTCAGGTGTTGGTTTAGGCACTGCCGTCGCTGCTGTCGGTGCTACTGCTGGTGCTGCGTATTTAGCAAAACGCAAAGGGAGGGGTGGTAGAGCGACACGAACACGAACACAAACATTAGAACAGGCAGGTGCAGCTGGTAGGAAGCAGGTCAAATCTAGAAAAGGATTACTTTCAGAAGTTCACTTGAAATTCTATAAAAACCAGGTGAAGCGAAATAATCCAACTGCGCGAGGAAGAGAATTAACTAAACTAGTAGATGAATTGATATGGCAAAAAATACAAAACAAGAGTATAAATAACAACGCGAAGAATCCAAATATTGCTGGAGGATTCGCGGGTAGATAAATAAAAATATTTTTATAAATTAATGAAGAAAGCTAAGGTTATAATTCCATTGGGAAATAACACTCTTCTATCTGACCATGGATACAAAGGTGTTATTGACAAGTCACCATTGGCGAGACACAGAGCGTTGATGCGTGTTATTAGGGATGGTGAGCCATGGTTGGGTCTTTTTAGAAAGTTGAATGTATTGATGATATTGTTCAAAAATAAGAATCCTAAACTTTCTAAAATTTTTAAACAAGATAGGGATTGGGTTAGAGATAAGTTTAAAGCCAAGCGTCCATAAAGATCTAAGATGGATTGCTCCGTATGTTGTGATAAATACAATTTAAATAATCACAAAAAGATATCGTGTTCATACTGTGATTATTCATGTTGTCGAAGTTGTGTTCAGTCTTATTTAACATCTACCATGCAAGATGCGCATTGTATGAATTGTAAGAATTTGTGGAATAGAGAATTTTTGAATGAACATTGTACAAAAAGTTTTTGTAATGGTCTTTATAGAAAGCATCGTGAAAAGATATTGTTAGAAAGAGAAAAAATATTAATGCCGGCAACCCAAGAATATGTTTCTAGGGAAATAAAAGCCCGGAGATTGGAATCAAAAATAAATCATATGACAAAGGAAATAAATACTTTGTATCAAAAGCGAGCCATTCTCATGGACAATGTAAATATTGTTAGGAATACAAGTGTTCCATTAGAAGAAGATGGTGAGCGCAGGAAATTTGTTAGAAAATGTCCTATTGATGAATGCCGTGGTTTTTTAAGCACTAAATGGAAATGTGGTGTTTGTGATTCAACTATTTGTAACAAGTGCAACGAAAAAAAGGATGAAAATCATGAGTGTAATCCAGAGGCTGTTAAAACAATGGAACTTTTGAAGAAAGATACAAAAGGTTGTCCTTCTTGTGGAACAATGATTACATTTATAGAGGGGTGTCGTCAGATGTGGTGTCCCTCATGTCATACTGCGTTTGACTGGCAAACTCTTAGAATTGATACAGGTAGAATACATAACCCCCATTATTATGAATTTAGGATGAAATCTGGTATTAGCGGAAGAGAGCACGGTGATATACCATGTGGAGGAGTTCCAGATGTATATGAAATATGTGGTGCTTTGGGAATTTCTCATAGATATTTGATTGAGAGACAAACATTAAATTTCCCACAAAAAAGAATTATAACAATTCATAGAACAATAATTCATATTGAAAGAATAGAACTCAGATATTATTATAACTTGGAAGAAGAGAATAATAGGGATTTAAGAGTTTCTTATATGTTGGGTGAATTATCAGAGACTGATTATAAAAAGAAAATCCAACGACGAGAAAAATCTCATGAAAAGAAGAGAGATATTCACAATGTTTTGAGAATGTTTATAGATACAACTGGTGATTTGTTAAGACAATTTGTTATTGATAAAAATAAATTCGATGAGATATACGAATTATTGGCTAAGTTGGTTGGTTATACATCTAGGGAGTTGTATAATATTAGTAAGAGATACAACTGTGTTGTTCCTTATTTTACAGAGGATTGGTCGATTAGAAAATAATATTTTGTAATGTTAAAATGCGAACTACAATTTTTGTAATTGTGTTAATAATTTTTATATTGTTATTACTTCCCACATATAGAAAACCTAAGGTGTATCATGGATTGATTACAGAAGAAGAAAGACGACACATTATTGAAAAGGCTAGAACTAGATTAAAGTCTTCAACTGTATCTAATCATAAAAACATAAGAATTGACGAAAAAATTAGAGTAAGTGAAACTGCCTTTTTGAGTCACAAAGATGATCCAATTGTTGAGCGTGTCATGCGTCGTTGTTTGAAAAATTGTGACAGACCATTGTCTAACTGTGAAAGTCTTCAAGTAGTGCGATATAAACCCGGTGGATTTTATATTCCCCACAATGATGCTTTTGAACGAGGAGAATTAGATTACAAAAATAATAGAAAACACACTTTCCTCATAGCGTTGAATGATGACTATGAGGGAGGTGAAACTGATTTTCCAAATTTGGATAAAAAATATAAATTACAAGCTGGTGATGTATTAAGGTTTAATAATTTGGACAATTATGGACTTGTTACATCAAAAGCTTTACATGGTGGTACACCTGTAAAAAAAGGTGAGAAATGGATCTGTAATGTTTGGGTTCACACTCATCCATATGGTTTGTGATTCATCGATAAATAGACCATTACTGGAAATAATTTAGCCATTAGTTCAGTTTGTTCTCTGTCTTCTTTTTGGAATTTATCTGGGTCTTTGAAACCTTCGAACAATGTTTCAAAACCTTTCCTAAAATGATACAGGGATGCTCTGCACACGTACAAGTATTTATTCATTACACTATAATCTAAGCTAATCTTTAAATTGTTGGAATAAATTCCCACTTTAACTCTTCACATATTTTTCTAAACAAGACATCTTGGTTGTATAATTTTTCTTTTGATTTTAACAATGGAAAATATTGTAGATATTCGTCTTCCCCCAAGAGTTCACAAAATTTATATAAAACATATGAGTATGAAAGAAAATTTTTTCTTTCGGGTGGACAATTTTTTTCAAATGGTCCTTGAATATCTTTGAACATTATTCTCAACCTCTCTTCTAATTCTTGTGGCATATTTGGTGCATTTATACCATTTAGAATATTTGTTATATATGGAACATGTTCATAATATTTATTTAATTTTAATTTTTTTAGAAGACCTCTTATTTTAGCATGTGTAATATCTTCTAATTTTTTAATTTTTAATTTTTTCAATTCTATTCTCAAATTGTCAATGACTTCGGGAGGTATGTTTGTCATTTCTTGAGCTTGGAATTGAGACAACCATTCATTAAAATGATTTTCTCTTTTGTATGAATAATTAATTATTTTTTCGGTTGATTCTTGTTCTTCTCTATATGTGAGTTCTTCACTTAACATAATATCAACAACTTTACCACAGTCTCCGCATACAACATCTGTTGTTTCTGCAAAGTACAAAAGATTTGCCGTTTTACAGTCTTCACAATCTTCAACTTTTTTTGATGTGTTCCTGTCTACATTCATATTTTCAACATCTGCGAGGTAATCTAAATAAATATCTTTTCTCTCTAGACCTTTTGTTTCTTTACAATTAAAAACATTATCCCTAGAAACAGTTTCATCTTGTTCTTCTGCGTGTCTAGACATATAAGGCATACACTTTATTATATAATCTGCCATTTCTGATTCATATATTATTTTATTTGAAGGGTCATGTAAAATCTTTTTTTCAAAATCTTCTAATTTGTTATTGTATCTACTTAAAAAATTACCTTCCATTATTTAGTAATGTCTATCAAACTTTTAACCCCCGTTATCTTAAAAGCCTATGAAATATATAGTCGTCTTTTCAAACACAAAAATTATGAAATTATCTATCGTTCTCTAACATACGAAACTGATCCAGATTCTGAACAATATTTTATATCAAGTGATTTCTGGCAAAATGAATCTCAATATTGGTCTTATTATAACACGAGTCATTATGTTGACATAACAAACAAGGATATATCAAATGTTCCTGTTCCCTCAAATGTAAAAAATTGTATGATTTGCACAAAATATTATTATAACAACAAGGTTTACAAATATGTAACCCGTGGTATATCTCAATGTTGGCCACCGGAGGATCCCTCAAGTGGTATTTTTCTTCCAATTGTTCGTGCCTCCTTGATAAACCAAGAATGTGACACTGCGAGAGATGTCACAGAAAAAATCAAGAGGTATGCTGGTCCTAAGAGTAACTTTTACGGAAAAGCTATTCTTATCCAGGATATATTTTCCTATGATGAAGAGACAATGAAGAAGGAGTATCCTTATTTAGTTATTTCTGATGCGATGAGAAATACAAAGGCATTTAAAACTGATCATTCCGTTGACTTAGTAGCCAAGTAGAATCTTAGTTCACCTAGGTTTGCAATACTATATTTAAGAACCAAAAACCTATTTCCCTCTTCCTGCATTAATTGTAACATCGCACACATACTTGTGGCTTTTGTGAATATATTCAAATATCTCAATGAATATTCACCGCATAGTTCTTTCTCTACTTTTTCTATGCATTCAATGGATGTTTCTTGGTTTGCAAAGTCACCTGAACACGCTAGGGACATAGTATTTCCAACTCTTCTTATACGTATATCAGTTCCTATATTGCTCATATCCCTACATATTCTTTGAAAGTCAACGGATGAGATGGATGTGGTGACAGTCATTGGTATTTCTGGAACTTCATATATGTTTTCATTAATATCCAATAGTTTCAATTCAAATTTAGTTTTTGTTTTTTTATTTTCACTGACAATTTCTATATTCATAAATTCTTTTGAATATATAGAAAGTTTCAAAATATCATTATTTGTAATAGACTTTAAAAGTTTAAAAGTATTTGAAATATTCACACCAGCGACGATTGGGTCTTTGCATTCATATTCTTCAAAATTTTCTGCCGAAAGTCTCAAATCAATGAGAGATGTTCTCGCAGTATCTAAAGTAGTGACAAAAACACCCTCGGGTTTAAAATATATATTAACATCATTCAGAATTCCTGACAACACCTCAAAGCATGACTTTATTGCTGACGCTTGTATAGTTGTAAGATTCATCTAGTAAAAAATAACTTTAAATCTTTAATTGTTTTGATGGGTCAGCGTCTGAGTATGCTTCCTTAACATCTCTTGATATGAGAGCTTCTAACTTTGATGTCATTGCTGGTTGTAGTGATTGTCCATAGTTATTTATATCAAAACCAATGTCTGAAATATCATCACCATCAATTGATGAAAAGTTTCCTAACCCCCCACCTGAAAAATTATAATTTGATAGTTCTTTGTTTGGTAGTAAAGATTGTAAATAATTTTCAATTTCCTTACCTGTCAATACTTTACCGTTTTTTGTAAGCATAGTTGGAACGGATTTAACATAACTTTTTAATGATGCAGGTATACCCTGAGTATTAATGTTGTGAAATTTAATCATTCCATTAAATTGTGGATGTTTATCTAAATATGCAATAAGATCATTACAGTGGTTACACTTGGGACTGAATACAAGTACACAAGACATCTCTTGTATTAATTAATTTTTTATTTGTAAAAAAAAATAACGCATAATAGTAAATGAATAATCTCGTTTTTCTTGGTCTCATCCTGGTAGTCTTGATAATTATGACCCAGAAGGAGGGCTTTGTAGAGAGGTTTGGATTTTCAGGTCACAAAAAAGAAGCTCAATATTTATTGATTGATGACAAACTCACCGACACCCAAGGTTTGGAGGAGGTTTCAGTTAAGGTGGGTCCACACCACCTTCAAGAAATTATTTTGAATGCGAACAAATACATTCAAGAAAAGATTGATGATTGTTGTTACATTATTGAAACATCTGACATCAGACAATATGATGGCCCAATGAAGAAGATAGTTCGTGTCATGTTCATGTGTGTTCGTAATAAAGGGTATGCTTATGGTTTTGCTGTAACTGTGGATGCTGATTACAACACTGCCAAAATAATTGGTGCTCGCACCCAACCTCTCGGTATTGATGCCCCAAGCGATGTCTCTGCTTACACAACAGACGGCACAGCTAGAGAGTTTACTAAATACCAGGTGATTAAGGAGAAAACTGCCTTGTCTCGTGGATATTTTGACGAAGTTGCGTGGAAGACTGAAAGAAATAAAGTAGTTAAGATGTAAGAAACTATGAAATGTTGCGAGTAAGCGACGTTCAAAAAGTTGATTATGAAAGAAAACGAATTCGTAAAGAGATTTATCAGAAAATATACGATCAGTTTTGTAGAAAAATAAAATTAAGTACGGAAATGGGTTATAAATGTGCTTTATTAACTGTTCCTTCCGTTGTTTTTGGATATCCAACATTTGACAGGGGTGTTGCAGCAGAGTATTTAAGGAGGCAATTCAAAAATGGCGGTTTTGAAAGTACTTTAGCTGACACTTATTCTATTTATGTTGCGTGGAACATACAGAAGAAGCACTCCAAAAAAGTTGTTCACCCAGAACCGGAAGAAGAGGATGATTTTGAGATGCCTACACTTGTAAACCTTAAAAAAGCCGCCGCTAAATATAAACGATAATAGGTGCGTAATGAACCCTCAAAAAAAACACGCTTTTATGATAAATGGATCAGAACCTCAGTGTATTGGTAGAAGCTAAAGATGAATACCAGAACATAATGGTTACTGTCATGACTGAACCTATGATAAAAGTGTTTCATGAAATGTTTATGGAAGCTCAAAGAATGTCTAAGGGTAGAAAAGTTCTTCAAATGTTCCAAAGTTTGTTGAAGGAAGTTCCAAGTTGGTCTAATACAATGTCTCGCACCAGAGCATCTGAAATTGAATCAACTTATTCATCTTTCGGTGAACTTTTGGCTGCTGTATTGGTGAGTAATGTTAAGATTTTGTCTGCTGTTCGTATTCAAGCCGGAAACAGAAAGCTGTCCCTAAAACTCCCAACAAACGATGTCTTTATTCAAACTGTTTACAATAATGCTGCGAAAGATTTGTATGATGATCCATATGTATTTACAGCAACTCAATCTGAATATGAAAGAAACAAACAATTAGACGACCGTTTTCGTAAGATTATTATACAAACAATTAAGCAGAGTATTCCAGTTCAAGAGATTCTTTCTACATACATGACACCCCAAGAAAGTGGTGGAGCTGAGTTAGATGTTGAAGAAAGTGATCCCGTGGATGACGATGACTTGGAACAAAGTTACGTTGAAGAAAAACCAGAGGGTGAAGAGGGTGAGGCGACCGAGGGAGGCGTTCCATCCCCACCACCATTGGACGAGTATCCAAATGGTGCTCCAGTTGATGAAGCATCAGAAGAACTTAAAGATATTGGAGAAGACAACGAAGAATCAACAGAACCCGACCCCTCAAATGTTCCATTTGAAACAGAAGTTGGTGTCAAGTCAATTCCAACTACTGACACTCCAGAAGAAGATGATGAAGATGAAAGTTTATTTGATGATGCCCCTGACGCGCGCACAAAAAAACCCCAATATATATAAATGGAATTGAGTGAGACTCTCCGAGATCCCATGGGTGCCGCCATGGTGGCGGCTGGTTTGACTGCCGCTTATATTTACCTTAAGCAACAACTTAATAATGAACCACAAAAAGAACTAAATGCTTACCTCAAGCCAGCTGTTCTTAATGCTGTCATGGTTTACTTTATAATAGACCAAGGCATATCTCAACGCGAAATAATATCTACAGAGCCATTCTAAACTTAAAGATTTTACCTAATGTATATATATAAAAATGGCTTCTGTTTCAGCATTCAACGATATGATGGGACAATTTATTGCTGAGCTTCACAAGGCTTTTCCCCAAGAGGGAAGCATTAAAAAGTTCATGACATCGTTTGAACTTCTCCGTGACACCAACGGTCGTAAGGTTGTTGAGGGATACATGACTGGTATTGCACCATTTGCTAGTAAGATTTCTAACAAGGACGAAAGTTTCATTTTTGAAGATCTTCCAAACATTGAATTGTTGAAAGATTTGAAATTTGCTTCATTGTGGGAAAAAGCTTCTCCCAAGACGAAAGATGCGATTTGGCAATACATGCAAACCCTTTACATGCTTGGAACCGCCATTAGTGCTGTTCCACAAGATACTTTGAATGTGATTGAAAATCTTGCCAAGGATGCAGCCGATAAGATTCAGGGTGGTGAGATAGATGAGTCTGCCCTTCAAAAAATGATGGCTGGATTTCTTGGTGGAATGATGAAAAAATAAATAGATAGTATATAATAAATGGAAGTGGAACCCCAAGAAAAGACTTGGTTCGATGATCCAGCTATATTTTTTGATGTGAATAGAGTGCTCAGCTTTTGGCCAGTTGCTTCTCAAACATCAGAACAACGAGTCAATGCTACATCAAGATTTATCGTGTATGCAGTATGCTTAATATATTTGTTAAAACGCGACATTAGAATTTTTGTATTGGGAATTATGATGCTTGCTATACTTTACATTATGTATAAATCAAAAATGATAAAAGAAAACATGTTCAGACCCCCCGGATCAGACGACCAAGTCCGTGGAAATTGTCAAGTTCCTACTTATGACAATCCCATGGGTAATGTATTGATGTCTGACTACGCCAATCCTAACAGGCCACCAGCGTGTTATTCAGAAAGCGTGGCTCCAATGATAAAACAAGCATTGGATGATACATTGCCTTTTGATGCTGGTCGCTCAAGATCCCCATTACCATCTCAGCAGAGGGCTGCCGCTGCCAGGCAGTTTGTTTCTTCACCCGTGACTACCATTCCAGGTGACCAAACTGGATTTGCCGAATGGTTGTATGGACCCAAATTTGGGGCTATTTGTAAGAGTGATGGTTCAGTATGCAGCCCAGATGCCCGGGGTGTACAACTCAACCAACTTCGTGGTCTTGATTGGGCTGGTAATAAGCGTAATTAAATCTTAGTAAATAGTAATAATGTCATTTCAGCTACAACCAGATATACAAAGGCTTGAAGACAATGCTGTCCCTGAGCGAAGTGCCGTGGATACAGTGTTCACTTACCCAGAATCTACTAGCAAAAACTACGGGGATTACTCCTCCAGACCAAACACTATGTTGTATGGAACAGCACCATATATGGCTGGTAAAGGTTCACCTGCTGCGCATATACAAGTGTCAGATGAACTCCGACCTCAGTCAACAACTCGTTTTGGTAAAATTGTAGTGAACAACTACGAAAAACAATTTTTCCCAATTGACAACTCAATGCCAACTCCTCCTCTCCCCAGTTTATATGAACCACGAAGCTCTCGCGCGGAACTCCAGAATGACTTGTTTGATATGCGATATAATAAAAATATCAACAACTAATAAATGGCAGATCCAGTCTCCGTTTTAGCGCTAATGGGCTTGGTGTATACCGGAAAAAAATTAGCTGAACAGCCCGCGAATAACCAACCAATGGTGGTTAAGGGAACACCGGTGTCTAGGGCACCAGTAAATCCTTCAACTGATTATTCACGATCTGAAAATGAGGCTAATCTTAACACCGATTTCATGATAAACAGCGAAGAAAGAGAACTCTCCAGTCCCGAACAAATGCCAGTTTTTGCCGACATTGCTAAACAAGAAAAAAGTAGTGGGGGTGAAGTTTTGGATATGAAAGATCGTTTTGTTACTGATTTACAGGTGCATAATAATCTTTCACCAATACCACAGCAGAAAGTTGGTCCAGGTTTGGGTGTCAATTCCGACGTTCCCGCGGTCGGTGGTTTCCAACAAATGTTCCGTGCCATGCCAGAAAATGTCGGGGCTTATAGACTCACCACACTCCCCGGTAGATCTGGTCCAGCTAGAGATATATCAGGCGGAAGAGGTCAACTCCCATCACAAATTGGTCACAACAAGCCAGAACGCACTGCTTACCTTCCAGAACGCCGTCCACCTGTTTTTGGACGCGGTCAAGGACAAGGTGGTTCTCTCAACGGTGTTACAGTCCGAGAAGAATACGAAAAAACAAAGAGATCAACAAATCGTTCCCAAACTGGCACAAGAACAGATGGTTTGGAGTTTGCTTCCGCCAAGCGTGTTGTTCCCCATGGAACAATCGCCCAAGATCCAACTCGCAACAAATCAGATGTCGCCGATGGACAATACAAATACATGGACAATATTCAACCAGGCATTTCAAGCTTCTATGGTGGTTATGAAAACTCTACACTCGTTGCCGCTGCAGGTAATAAAATCAGAACACCAGAAGAACTCTCCAAATATGGTCTCAGACTTAGTGAGCGTCGCGCTACAACTGAATACCGCAAACCAAACTCTGGTCGTATGAATGTGCGTGGTAATCCACTCCAAGCCTATGGTATGGTTACCGCTGTGCGTACCGACAATGGTCGCATGGATGGACGCTTGGGACCAGTGGCAGGTGGATGGACACAACAATATGTCAAACCAAGACACCAAGATCTCAACCCATACAAGGGCAATAAGAACCATCGTCTTGACCTTGGCATCGCTAAGCGACAATTGGCCGACAACCCCCTCGCTCACAGCCTTTACAAGTAAAAACTTAATTCATTTTTTAGTAAATAAAATCAGTCATTAAAATTATATCCCTAAATTTTAATGGGTGACTACATCTTAGACATAGATAGTGGTGATAGAAATACAAATCTATTTCCAGATGTATCAAATTTGGAAATATATTTGGAAAATGAAATATATGATGTTTCCAAAATTAGTTTAATCTCAGGAAACATACCAACACCTCAATTGACTATTTGTGAAACAAACAAACAATTTGATGTAAATGGCTCAACAATCACTCTCAGTGAAAAGAATTATACTGATGGTACAACATTAGCCGCTGATCTAAAAACAAAACTAGCTGCAACCCCCGTATCAAATGTAGTTTACAATAGTGATACAGATTCTCTCACATTTAGTGGTTCCTCAGCATTTACTTTTAAATTTAAAACAGGAACAAATGGTTCAGATATAAATAATCCATTGACAACACCACATGAAGTTTTGGGATTTCCTGCTTCAGATGTCTCTTCAAGTGGAAATGTCATTCAATCTGGTGCTATAAATTTAAATGGACCTAATGCATTGTTGTTGAGACTTACATGTGGTTCAGATGTTTACTCTAAAGACATTTATTACAATAATCCACACTATACAGGCAAAATTCATTTACAACAAGGAGATTCATCTAAATTCGTAAATTCGGATGATTTGGTTGAGTATGATTTCAATTCTGGGGTTCAAAGCACCCTTCAAAATTTAAGACTTGAGTTTTTGTATTCAAGTGGAGGAAAACTTGTTCCATATGACTTTAGGAATTCAAATTACAGTTTAAAATTCAAAATTAAATGTTCCAAAGAAAAGATTGTATCAAAGGTAAAGAGAGATGTTTCTTTACCACCACCAATCAGCATCCCAGAATTTGATGATGTTGATAGATGGGATTGGCATAGATATAGAGTATATCTCGCAATCGCTATAATTGTTATAATGGGTATTTTTACAATTTATGTGACCAGACCCAAAGCAAAACCAGTTCCTACTAATACACCATCTACCGGGTGACGGCGTAGATTGGTTGGTCTGGGCGCTTGACATTCTTGTTGAGACCGCGCACAACCAAGAAAACGGCAATTGAAAGGATAGTGGTGAGGAGAGCAGTCAATGCGTAGTGCGCACCACCGTTGTTCTTCACACGGACAATCGCTTGGACGAGGAATCGAACAAGGTCCATCCATGAGAGAGCAGCGGCAAAGGCGAAACCACCAACAATCGCGTTGAGGGATTGAAGCTCAAGTTCGGAGGCAACTGTCTTAACAACTTCTTGCGCTGAAGATGACATTTTATATATTATAATTTAGAAAATTATTCTGGTAGAAATTCTTCTTTGGTCATTACACTCTTAAAAGTTTTTTTGTTTTTTTTTATTTGAGGAACATAATCATCTATAAATGAATATTCACTACACTCACTCACTGAATCTTCATCTATATATTTAAAATCCTTATTCAAAGTCAGATTCCACCCCTCCGGTGCACTAGACTGCAAACTCATTATTATCTAATGCACTTTTTAATATTTCCTGAACGGGACTTTCTGGTTTCCAATTTTTCCATTCATCCACCGCGGTGTTTATTCTATTCATCATGGAATCTTCACCGGTATACCGAGTAAATGTTGGTAATTGATCCACAGGTACAACTTCAATATCCTCATCCTCATCTTCATCTTCTGGAAATTCTAAACCATTTTCGCCGATCCTAGCATCCCCCTCTGGTCCAAAAATTGAACCAGACTGTTGTCCAACCTTGTGCATTATACAATATTTCATGGCATATTCAATATCTTCATCCAACATGACATCCCTACCACACGCTTTAGAATACTGTGCCCCCAAAACGATCCCCTGTTCGAAAACAGGCTGAATTAAACCCAACATGGTGTTTATCATTTCACCACCGTAGTCTTGGGATTGTCCACTTAAATCAAAACCTGTCCTCATTGTTTTTAATAATATGTGAGTTAATTGTTTATGTTGCTTCAGACATGAATCCATTTTCAAAGCTAAACATCTTTAAACCAGTGTAATAAACATATAAGATATATGTCTCATCTAATCTATTCACATTAGAATGCCCATAACCATCGGTTGAATATGAACCACCAAACATTTTAACATCCAAAAATGTTTTATCGGAATTGAAATTTGAAAAATCTAAATTACCAGTTGGATCAGAATTCATGGGTGTCATGGCAAATGAATATGTGTAAATGTTTTTCTCTGGACATGTCAACCGAGCCTGTAAAGGAATGTAATATTTGAAATATTTATGGTCAGCCACCGAAACATTTGGAAGATCCAAACCATTTAAATATATTTTACATTCTTTCAATCGTTCAAAACGATATCTACTATCAATCAAATTGATTCCATCAGAAACATATTTGTCTGTATATTCTTGAATGAATAATGGATCACCGGAACTCACCTCAATTGGCAATTTATATTCATATTTCTTCCTTCTCAAAAACCAATGAATAGCTTTAACTGGAATACTAGGAACCAAGTTTGTTCTAATAGTTGGATCACCCAAACTAGTCTCAATAGTAGGATTTTTAAACACAAGATTGGCCAATAAATCATACTTTTTTCTCAAGTAAAACAAACGATCTTCGGGTGAAAGTGTAATTTCTTCAGTGATAATTTTAAAATTATCCAAAGTTGGAAATTCAAAATCTGTCACTCTTATAAACTTTGGTTCAGATTTAGCAAAAGATGTTTTGGGTTTGCTAAAAAACCAGATAGGATTGAATTCTATTTCAAGAATAATTTTTTGTTTATACATTGCACATAATGGGAGATATGGTTTATTTGGTTTATTTACATCGTATTCTGATTTTGCATACTTTCTTGAAAAGAAAAAACGCAAAGGAATAAGTGTTGTAATAGTAGAAAGGGCACCAGCAGCGTTTTTTATAGATTCCTCCTCGTTTCTTTTCCAAGATATAGGGTGCATCATTCTATTTAACAAATAATCATTTGCAGATTTTTCACTTGTCTCCAAATACATTTCATTATAAATAACCTGCCAGTCATCGTAAATCTTTTCAACTTCAAGACCATCAACTTTGAATGCAATAGATTTAAATAAACTATTACCAACATACCGACTATAAATACATCTTGGAAGCTCCACTGATAAATACATATTAGCAAGTAAATCACCCATAGATTGTGGATTTAAAGTTACTTTGACTACATTACCCTCCTGTCCAAATGGCCAATACTTTTGTTTTGTTTTATTATCAATTTTTGTACTCCTATAAAAACGAGTGTAATCTGTATGTCGTATCTCTTCATATTTAAAAAGTGATTTCTCAATATTTTCTTCAACTAGGTGAACATCTTGTCCACCAATGGCGTTTAGTGCTATGACACCAGCTGTACTTGGTCCGTACACGTCACACATAGTCTAGTATAAGTTGTTATTTTTAATTTCTTTAATAATCATATGGTTGAGCCTAAACAATCTCAATGGTGTTCCAAACAAGAAGCACTCGTATATAAATGGGCTGAAAGAGCCGCAGGATACAGATGGCTTCACAACAATGCTAGAATTAGGCTTAAAAAAATATCAAACCGACTAACCCTACCAAGTATTATCATATCAAGTATAACAGGGGTCGGTGGTTTTGCTGTATTAAGTCCAGATGAACCAGAACCAGATAAAAGGTTGACGATTATTCTATTCCAATACTTTTTTGCCACACTAAACATTATAAGTGGCATACTTACATCCATCGCGAAATTCAGTCAAAGTCAAAAACTTTCTGAGGCACACTCCTTCATGTGTATTCAATACGCAAAATTCTACAGAAGTATTGATTTAGAACTCTCCCTTGACCCAAAAGATAGAGTGTCAGTCTTAGATTTTGTCAATAAATGTAAAGAAGAGTATGATAGACTACTCTCAGAATCTCCAGATATACCAACAGAAAGTATTGAAGATTTCAATAAAGAATTCCCAAATAAAGTAAATAAACCAGATATTTGTAATGGTCTAAGTGTAATAGATGTCTGTAAATTTGAACCAGGTGAAAGTATAAAAACTAAACCATCTCTAGTTCTATCACCTGGTTTAAGTATGGGTCCAACTGGAAGAGCGAACATGGAATCAGGTAAAGTATTAGACCAATTATAACTTAAAGCGAATGATATAGTATAATATGGGAAGCAGGAAGCTCTCCCGAACTCAAATTGAAGCTCCTATAGTGAATTGGTTATCACATAGTCCTTATAATAGCTTAAATTATGCTTAAATATGAGTAAAATCATATATATGGAAGACTAAATGCTGGGATCAATACCCAGTAGGAGTAACTTACTTTTTAGATATGTAGCCCATATGTAAAAAGTAATTGATTAATTAAAATTATAATTTATTGAACTGTACACCCTTTAGAATTTGGTGCTCGTTTTCTATTATTTATATAGTTTCTATTTAATAAATTCATTATATATGGAGAAACATTCTTTCTATTAGCCATATTTAATAACCTTCTTTTATAATTGTTATACATGTTTCCATTTGGAGTATCAGTTGAACTTATAATAGTCATTATTTTAGTTTGTAATAATCCCATGACATCGTTAATATACATGTTCACATTTGTTCCTTTAGCCAAATCTCCAACCATTCCATGTATTTCATTCATACAAGCCATAATTAATAAATATTGACCATAAGTAATTTGAGTAATTAATTTAAATTCATTTCTTTGAGTATTATTATTACTACCTATATAATAAGGAAACCAATCTTTATCATTTATTCTCATCATTAGATCAAAATGAAAATCTTTTATTTCTCCTTTTATATGTTTAAAAAATAGTATGTCATACATTGTTTTGTTTTCTCCATAGTATTTCATTATTTGTTTTCTTTCAAATCTAAATCTCTTACTATCAAAATTATTAATTATTTTTTTATTAAAATTTTTATAAATATTATTTTTATTTTTATTGTGATATGGTATTACATATTTTTTAGTTATTGGTAATGCAGTCCTAGGTGATAAAGGAAATCTAGATTTTTCTATGAGTTTATTTAAATATTCCTTTTCGTAAACATATTTTATATTACCTTTATCAAGTATTGTATCAGTTAATATAAAAACTGGATTATTTAATTTATTTATATTTTTAACATTAAATGGTTTGTTTATATTTTTGTTTTTATTATTTGACATAAATTTTTCCATTAATTTTGACAATTCATTTGGTTTGAGATTACGACTCAACTTTTCTTTTTCTTTTTTTAGTGCGGCTAAATATTTTTTTGTTCCTGGACTACCTGGAGGAGTTCTTAAAGAATTGTTGTTTTGGTTTTCCATCCTTAATTAATACTGTCAAAAAAATAATAACCAGGAATAATAAAATGAAATTGACTAAATCATTTAGTTTTGAAAATGCGTTACATTTTGCTAAATTATCTGAACTTGCATACGAAAAATCAGAAGAAACCTTCAAGAAAGAAACCAAGCCAATGGGTTACAAAAATATCAAATACTTTGATGTATATGGAGCAGAATGCTTTGGGTTAGAAGCAGACGAGCACATTGTTCTGACTTTTCGTGGAACAGAGGCAACAACAAAAAATGATGTGTGTGCTGATTTAAATATTTTACTCAGACCTGATTATGATGGATTACAAAAGGGTAGAGTTCATAGTGGTTTTAGGGATGAAGTTGATACTCTTTGGCCTGACATCACAGATTGGCTCAAAACAATAAGAACAAAACAAATTTATACTTGTGGACACTCATTAGGTGGTGCAATGAGTGGCATTGCTGCGAGTAGATTACCTGGTGCTATTTGTTACAATTACGGGTGCCCTAGAATTGGAACAAATAAGTGGAGAAAGGCTTTTGAAGAAAATCACAAAATGTTTAGGTTTGTAAATGATAGAGATATAGTTCCAAGAATACCACCAACTTGGATGCGTTATAGACACACTGGTGATTTATTCTTTATTGACAAGAAAGGAAAAATTTTAGAAAATCCAAACAAATTTAAACAATTTACAACTGGTCTCACAAATATGTGTATGAATCCACTCAGAATAACACAAGGTATTTCAGACCACTCTATGAAAGATTATGTTAAATTTATAAGTGATTGGGTTGAAAGAAAATAATATTATTATATCATAGATGAGTAACATAAAAACTGCAAAAAATTTAATGAAAGGGGTTTTTGAAATGCATGGAAAAAAAATAAATAATATATATTCATTAAAAAAATTAAAAAATAAAATTGTCTCAATTATTCCAAAAATTTCAAATCAAGAAATTAGACGTGATCTAAGAAAATCAAGAGAATACTTATCACTAAAAATTAGAAAGACTAAATTGAGGTTGAATGGTAGAACAAATAATGTTTCAAGCATAATAAGAAGACTCGTTAAAATACAAAAAACCAAAACTAATAATGTAGAAGAACTTGAAAAATTATTAAATGAAAAAAATAAAATAAAAAATATTCTTATGAAAAATTATAATTATACTAATAATAGTTTTGAAAATCTTCTTAAAAATATAAAAAATATGGGGGCTAATGATACAAATAGTGCATATTTGTCATTTTTAGTTATAAAAGAGGAATTTAATAGTAAAAAAGGTGAAAAAGTTACAATAAATAATTTAGAAATACAAAGAGAAAAGCTTAGAAAATTAAAGGAATATATGCCACAAAATAAAATATCTGAATTTTCAGATTTATTAAAATGTATTACGGATAAAATAAGTGGTGCTAAAAAAGTTATTAAAAGGAAACAAATTAACAATAACAATAATATGAACAATAACACGAATGCAATAGGTATGTTGTTAGAACAAGAGTTCAAGAAAAATAATCCAAATATTAATAGAATACCATCTTCTTCTATTAAGCAATTAAAACCAGGTAAATATAAAATCACAAAAAATAATATTACTAAAATGTAAATGGGACGAGCTATAACTACAGTTTTTCCAGAGGCGATAATTGTTGGTTTATTGAGTTATGTTGGGTATTATATGCTAAAAGCTTCGGGTGCGTCTATTGCACTTTCTAGTTTCCTTGTTGGATTTTTGTTGCACTTGTTGTTTGAATATTCACCTTTTGGAAACATAAATGAAATATGGTGTCGTGCGACATTTAAATAAGTTCAACTGGATAGTATTTCATACTGTCGTGTTGGTTCAAGGCCGATTGAACGGCAGGACATGGAATGCTTACAGAAACACATTGCATCAAAAACATACGAGCATCGTGTTCAGTATCATTTAAAATATCATAAAGTTCATGTTGGGACTTTCTAAACATATCACACTTAATTGAAGAGCCCATTGATAAATAATCATATGCGTGCTTAATTGGGATAGGCTTACTTCGAAGAATACTAATTCCTTCCAGTATAACGGTGGCAAAGACGAAACGAAGTGCGTTTCTCGCAACCTGCTCGTTATAGTGTGAATTCGTTGAAGACTGCATTGCAATATATTTTCTGTAATTTGTGAAATCCACAAATTCATTAGAAGAATTAATTACAGGACATGGAATTTTAGATTCAAAAGAAAATTCCTTAAATCTTTGATCGTTAATCATTTGAGTGGTGGCATTGAAAGTTCTCACAACTCTACCATCAATATCAGAACCATAACAACTTTTGATAAAATCAATCATTTTAGATGATTCATAACTCCCATAAGAAAATACATCATGAAGTCCTTGAATCATTGTATCATTCATTGCATTTTGAATCATCATAACATATTGAGAAGTTTCTGCCTTTTCACCAGTATAAGTGCAAGTGTGAAATGCATCAGCCAAAAAAGGGAGTTCGTTATTGAATACATCCCTATTTCCACTAAAAATAGCACAGGCGTCAGATACTGCTCCAGAGATATACTTAATTTTTCTTTGTTTGAAAATATTTTCCTTCAAACGAATATTTTTGTAATAGTCGCGAGAAAGGTCAATAAAAGTATCTCCCTTTTGGAGGTTTGTAGAAATGTTTTGAAGATACAAAGTTGAATCTTCAGTGGATACGATAGTTCTGGGAGTTTTCATATCCTTCACATAATTAACAAAGTTCGGATTTCTGTTTGCAGTGATAAAAGGAACATTGTTCTTCTTATTCAGTTTAAACAGGACTTGCCTGGTAATCAAATCAGAACCAACAATAGCGTGAGACATTTCAGTTTGTATATATTTTCATTACAAACTAAAGCTTTATACGACTTCTAAGTCTTCCCAACTCTTTAAGGAAAAGTCAGCATATTCATATTCTTCATACCATGGATAAACTGGATCATTTGTAAAATTGTATGGTTTTATACCTGCCCTTGCACTTTCCAAACACACTTTAGAATCATCATCAATCATTGTGTCAATATTTAGAGAACGGAAAATATCAACTTTAGAAACTTCGTGGTGAGTATAACTGTTTGTCAATACAACATCATCAAAAATACCTGGATAATGTTTTTCAATCCAGTCTTCGGTTCTTTGTCTTACATAATATTGTCTTCCAGAGACAATATAAAGTTTTGAACATTTATTTCTCAATTCCAAAAGTTTTTCTTGAGAACCTTTCATTGGTTCCAAATCATGGAACTCTTGGGAATTATAAAAATCAATAACCATTATCTTTGAACGAGCCTCGGTTATGTCAAATATGTTCCTATAGACATATCTAAACTTTTTATATGGCAGTTCCATCTTGTGGAACTTTGCCATGTTTGGAAGAAAATGAAGAAGGGTCTCATCTATATCTACAGCAACTCGGTTCATGTTGCTAAATTATATTCTCTACTCTTTAATAATGACATTCGCAGTTGTTGATTATGAAAGAATGAAGAGACTTCAACCTCCACCCAGGGCTATAAAGTTTGATTTAAATACTCTTAGTGTTATTATTATAATACTTATGTCTATGTATCTCTATAAAAGATATGTCACAATTAAGCAATCTCGTGAACAATTCCATGTTTAATACATTCAGCTGAATCAATGAAGACATCTCTTTTCATCATTTTTTTAAATATTTTATCGGGTATTTTAGTTTTTTTTCGATAAACTGTTTCAATTCTCTTCATAAACTTAGAACAATTGTCACACTCAGCCTTGAGTTCTTGGAATTTTCCCCAAAACTGACCAGTTGTTATTTGGTGAATCAAAACAAATGCATCTTTACCCATGCGACGCTCATGACCAGCAAGCAAAAGGAAAGTTGCTGCACTGCAACAACTTCCTTGAACCTCTGTTATTACCTTCACACGGGATTTTTCAATAATGTTCATAGCAGCGATTCCAGAAAACAAATCACCACCACCACTGTTAATGGTAATTTTAATACATGGCTTAGCACACGGATTATCCACATACCTTTTCAATGTTTCATTTTCAAGTTTTTTAAACGCTTCCAAAAAATCTAAAATAGATTCTTCAGTAATGTCACTAAAAAACAATATTTCATTTCCAATAACCCTAGGGGAAAGAACAACTGTTTCTTCTAATTCTTCAGACATTTCTTAATGTTATTCACGTCCCTTTGCTTTAATTTATTTTGTATACAAATATGATTAATAATATCAAAATCTTGAGGTGTAATATCATATTCTTTTAATAGTTCTACGTTTCCTTCTTTAGCATAAATTTTGAGAAGATGTAAATATTCTTTATGCATACCAACTGGTCCTTTTTGTAATATTTCTGCAATTTTTCTTCTTCGCATCTTTTGGTTTCCTGCTTTAGACCAAGAACTCCCAGCTCTTATTTTGTCCTTTTCTAGGGGGGTTCCAAAATAAAATTTAGGAATTGAAACAACTTCATTCACAAAATATTTCATTGAATCCCAATTTCCATCGTATATGGAAAAATCATATGAATCAGCACAGGAAAGAGAATTCATTATTTTAGCCATATTACATCCCTCTGAATCTAAATAATTTTCATGAATTGTAGACCAAAAATTACCATGTTCTTGTAAACTTTCTCTAACTTTTATGTCATCATTTTGACATAAAACATCTGCTATATATTCTTTTGTTGTAAAGAATTTATCTTTTTCATATTTTAAAAAATCTTTGTAAGTGAAAAAATCTCTGATATTACCATCACACTTTTCTGCAACAGATGTATAATCTTTTGTATTATTAGTGAGAGATAATAGTTCTTCTATAGTTGGTTTATCTATTATAATATTTTCAAACCCTGGAATTAAATGAAATTTTTGAGATTCCACAATAAATGAACCGTTTGTTTTCTTATGACCATCACTTACTTCATCAACTATTTTTTTAAAAACTAAATCATCTTCATAATTATCTATAAATATATGTGAAACTCCATTTCCACATAAATAATAAAATCTAGTGGTAGTTGAATCCAAATCTAAAAACTTTGTTCCCTCTAGAACACTTCTAATTAAATGTGTTTTACCTACACCAAGTGCTCCACTTACAAACACATTTTTGTTTTCCTTAACGATTTGTTCTAACTTTTCTCTTGCCTTTGAATGCAGAGTATTTTGTGGCATTTTTTTATCGCACTTTAAATTAATGAACCGATCCATGGATGAAATTACAAATCAGGCAATAGATATGGCGTTAAAGAGCGAGTCTTTAAATGATAAAGTTCTTAAACCTTTAAGAAAGAAAATAATGCCATATCTCGCGTGTTTTGTCGCATTCAATATTATATTATTGGTATTGCTTATCTATATTCTTAATCTTCTTTGGGGGATTCTTCGGTGACTGGTTCAGATGGTGCATCCTCAACGGGAACTGATGTCTCTTCAACTGGGACTTGTGGTTCTTCAGTCACAATCTCAGAAAGTTCTACACCAGACATTCTCTCAGTCTTTGCTTTAAAGTCCTTCATCACCTTGCTTTGAAGAGAAACAAATCCTGTTTTCTTCAAATCTTCTAATTCTTCCTTAACTGACTTAGCGGTGCTTGGTTGTTGAGAAGCTGGTGCAAATTCACTAACTTTAAAACCTGTTCTTTTTTTCAACTCACCCCCCAATGCACGAGTGATGTCATCTTTCATTCTACCTTCGTTAAATATTTGCTTAGCTTTCATGGAAGTTTCCAAAATAGCCTTGTATGGTTCAATTGGTTGGATATGCATAATCTCTGGTTTGAAAATCTTGGAATTTCTGAATTCCTTCTCGAATTCATCTAAGATGGGTGTTGGTATTGGTGGTGACTGTTCTATCAAACGGTCATATTCCGCGCGCATCAATTCTACCATATCACGACCATCCATGGAACGCTCACTCAAGGGGAGAGCTAATTCCAAACGAATAGTTCTTGACAATTTACCATAAGATTGGGAAGCAACACGGTGGCTTTCCATCAATTCGTTAATCTTCAAAAACTGCATGATAGTGGCAATGAGACCTGCAATAAGGTTCATACCACCTATAATAGAAGGCACCATAGGTCTAATACTTTCAGGAAATTGTTCTTGTGCGAAATTCGCTGTCCCTGTAATTGTTGATAGAACAATAACGGGCAATGTAAAACGCATTGATGATTTTTTATACAAGAGGAAAGCTCTGTAGTTCATGAACCTATAACACGCAGCAGCTTCACCCCAAACACGCAATATATTTTCTTGTGCCTTATACCACTCTCTTGTTCGGGCGGCAACTTTTTTTTCTTGCTCCATTCTTTTCTGAGTTATAATAAATGAACATTATTTTCTTCATTCATTTAATTATTCTTCTAATTGGAATACTTATACCATTTGTGGGACAGCCGAGACAATTAAGAGCTTTTTCAATCGTTATGGTTATTATATTTTTCCATTGGATGATGAATGATGATACTTGTGCTTTAACACAGTTGGAGGCAAAAATAACTGGTAAAGATCCTTCACAAACTTTTACTTCAAAAATAATTAGTCCAATTTACAAACTTGATAACAATAAATCAAAAGAATTAATTAAAACTATTTTTTTCCTCCTTTGGATGTTCACCCAATGGAGGCTCGGTAGGCTTCGTATAAAGGAATTCGCTGAAAACTGATCTTTCAACCAAATCATTTCTTTTAAATAATTGTGTATTCTTATGATTTTGAAATATAATCATACAAATTGCATCTGCTATATCATGCTTTCTGTCTAATTTCATATAATATTCATCTTGTTTCATATATGGATATGCAATCTTTTCGGTGTATTCTTTCCTACTTTCATAGTCCAAATGTCCAAAACCAAAAAATGAATGCATTGCATTTGGTGAAACTAAAATTGATTTGTTTCTATATATATAATTAATGAGACATTCAATATTTGTAAATCCACCAGGTGGTTGTCTTTCTATAACAATTTGATCTGCTTGGTCAAATAAATATTTATGTTGATCCAACATTAATGGAACTAAATCAACTATGTCATTAGAATTAATATATTTATAATCTTCTAATGAAACTTTTTTAGCATAAATTATATCAATGTCAGTTTTACTACATTCAGCTAAAACTAAAGCTAAGTTATGATATCCTATATCTATGCCTAATATATTCATACCTATTTAAAGAACAATTATTTTCTTTAAGGCACCAAACACTCCTAAAACATCAAAAGCTAAATATTTGAAATACAGCGATATAAAAAAACATAAACCCAAAAAAACAAAAAAATAAAATCTTATATAATTTAAATGAATAAGAGTGATAAACAACAACTTGCAATCATTGTGCTTATTTTTATTTTGGTTGTTGCATTGTCAATAATTATATATATGACCAGAACATTTACAAGAGAAACTGTAAAAATTGTTCCAATGCCAATTCAAACTCAGGAACCAAGACCAAGGTTTGAACCGGGTTTTACAAAAGATAGACCAGATACTAGGAATACACCAGAGTTCCGAGGGCCACCATTGAAACACTACAAACCAGGTCAAGTTCAACAAGTTGGTATTTTATTTGACACATTAACAAAGGATACTCTTCCCTTATTTGGAAAAGAAACACCCTATCGTCGTGATAGTTATATGTATTATGCTACAGACAATGGATCCCTAGGTTCCAACGCAATGATGTCTTTACCCCTTGTGATTAATGGCCGCGACTGTGATGATCAACATGTTGGATGTAATGAACTTTATGGTGGTGAAACGGTTTCAGTGTTTGGTAAAGATAATCAATACGAAGCCAAAATTTATCGCACAGAAAACTTTTATTAAGTGAACTTTTTCTTATTCAACTTAATTGTTTTTGATTCAACTTTATTATTTGGATGAACATTAGTTTTTTTTGGCTTTCCAAATTTACTTATCATTTCTTGTATTTCTTGTCTTTGCTTCTCTACACTTTTTCTAGTCTTTTTTACAGGACTCTTACGGAGGTTTGTTAAATTTAACCAATAATTATTATTATTCATTTTATAATAATTAAATATTTTTTTATTATAAAATGTGGATGGTATATCATTACACTTGGTGTCCATTTTGTAAAGCCGCAATAAAAATGTTGAAAGACAAAAATCAAAAAGTAAAAATGATAAATATTGATAATTACGGTGGAAAAGATAGAGTCATTAAAAATTTAAAAAATACAGGTCTCATATCTGAAAAAAATAAACACAACACAGCGCCAATTATATTTAAGAACTATAAATTTGTCGGGGGTCTCAGAGAGCTAAAAAAATTATATAAATAAATAGTAGATGTCTTCAAGTACAGGCAGTGAAATTAATAAATTACTAAAAGAGGTTGATTTTACTAAAATATCACAACCATCTACTAGTTTATCACCGGGTCATAGATCAAAAAGACCTAAATTTCCAGAGTCTTCTCCTACTAGAAGCACTGCCCGTTCTAAAAAAATGAAATCACCTGGACCACCAACTATAAATACAACCCCTGCACGCGAAACAAAAAACATAAAGAAACCCTTTGTTCAAAAATACAGTCGTCATAGAACTGGAACTAAGACCAATGAAATACCAAGTTGGTTAGAAAATATTTTTAATAAAAAGTGATATTAAACTTTTTGGTCATTAATTTTTTGGCGCCATTCATAGATGGAATACTCCAAATGAGCCAACGAGACCAAAAACCCGCAGTTTTTATTCCTGAAGGCTTCCAATTTTCAAGGTGTGAATTGGAAACATTCAATAAACTATTGAGAACGCGTTTTGGGTTCTTTTCTTTTTTGAGGGACGCTGAGATGTATGGCGATGCTCCATGTCTTATGAGATATGAACGCATTCTGAGAGGGTTCTTGTGAAGTGTGAAATCACTGTATCCCTTACCACCAAAATCAACCGTATCTCCATCTTCAAAAATTACACGATATTTCTTTTTAGGATTAGGACTTTTTATGAGTTTAACTCTCATACCTATTTTATTACAACATTAAATTCTGAAAAACAAAACATCTATTGAATATACAATTATATATGTTAATGAAACAATGAGTGAATACAACTCTTTGAACATGAGTGCAAAACTTAATAGACCCCAAGAAAACATGTAATTTATGGAAAATGTAATGGGTGCATATTCTCCGTTCATTGACAATCCAACTCCTAGGGATAGTGCCAAGTGAAAAAATGAGAGGTATGAAAAAATAACGAAATGAGCGCACCCCAAGAGTGCAAAAAAATGTATAAGTGTTAATTTAACAGTCCAATTCCAAGCTTCTGGTTTTAAAAATAAACCTCTTGTTGCGGAGCCAGGTCTAGGGATAAGTTCAACGGCTATTTCAACATTCTCATCATAAATGTGTGCCAACGCCAGACTGTTATCAGGATGTCTAACATATCTCCATATATTCATAAGCTATATTATTCTCTTGCTTTTAACTTTCAATGATTTCATTCCCAAGTTGGAATTCTCAATAAATCTAATAACCAATTCAACATTTGTTTATACTCAATCTTAATTTTTAAATAAAGGAAAATTATTTAAAACTTAAGTCTGTTAAGTGCGCTTAAGTGCCTCTCCTTAACCGCTCGGACACCCTGACTTTATATAAAGGTTGTCAAGGACGGGATTCGAACCCGCGAGGTCATCGACCAAAGCATCCCTCAAGTCACTCTCATACATTAATTTCGTTAAACCTTTAAGCCTCCAAATGTTTTCTACATCTGGCAGTATACATGTCTGTATCTCCCACAAGTATGAGGTCTTGGTTTGAAACTGTCCTCACTGTGAATGGACCTAGGGTTCCATTGTTGCACTTGGTGCAGAGTGCTTTTAATTTTTTCACAGTGTCAGCCATTGGTATGCAATCAAGCATTTCTCCAAATTTTCTTTGTTTGTAATCACCGTCTAGACCAGCCATTAAAACATTTTTGTTTTGGAGAAGACATTCTTCTGTAAATGCTTTGAGATTGACAAAGAATTGTGCTTCATCAATTGCAATAACCTCTGCTTGTTGGAAGAGGGGTTCATTGAGGATTGATAATAATGAATTTGTTTTCAAACATTTAAAAGTGACATTATCGTGTGTTTTTAAAACTTCTTCATTTGACCTTGTATCTTGTGAAGAATTAATGACTAATATTTTAGAACCAATTATTTTATATCTTTTTAGTTGTCTTATGAGTTCGGATGTTTTACCCGAAAACATATTACCCATTATTATATCAAGACTCATTTTCCCTCTCTAAATCTATGCTGTTATTTTTAATTTCATCTTCGGGCTGCAGCATTTCTACAACAACATCATAGAGTAAGTTGAGTAATGCACCTTTATAGACTAGAAACCCAAGAAGTGTTGCCGTGTAATCAAAGTCAAACGCAAATGGTGCGTGATTCCATATGGCTTCAAACATAAAATTTCCTACTGGAACAAGTAATTCATTTGGAAATGGTGAAGCTGTTTCAATATTATCTACTCTTCTTGTTAATGTATTCAAGTAAACCATGGACGAAATGGTTCCGAGCATAGCCGAAACACCTTCTTCCGCTCCTTTACATACAAAGTATCCTGAGGTGAGTGCAAATCCATATTGAAAGGTGCTTTTTTTAATTCTTTTTTTTAGAGAATTATAATTTGTTGGAGTTTTACAAACAATGTTCATTACAAATTAATTGTTTTTCATTTTTAAGTTCTCTATAATAAGAATAAAAAGAACCACTTTCTTTTTCTGGATTCTGTTTCTGTTTTAGTTTCTGGTGGTTCAATAAAATGTTCTTGAGGAACTTCTCTAATGCCTTTACTATCTGCTTCTCCATAATGTCTATCAAAAAAACAAGGATAATGTCGTGTGCTATATACACGATTTTTAAACAATAATTTACCATTCATATAAGCTGTAATCATATAAGACCAGGTTCCAACTCTAAGTTTTTTTACCATTCCAGGTAATACTTTAACAGTTTGAATATCATCATGATCTCCATTTTCAAATTCTAACCCAGCATTTGCATTCATTGCACCCAAGTTCATACTACGAAGGAAAGTCCCTTTTCTATCCTTAATATCTAATTCAATAAAATATTTACTTTTGTTATATATTCTAATTGTTTTAGAAGGAATCCATTTTTGTTTAATTATCCCTGGCTGAGTGGAATATACCGCATCTGCGTCGCGAACAATATCTTTGGCACAGCACTTACATACCATTTATTGATACATACATTTTTTAATGAGAATGATGATTTTCATTAAAAAGTGTTGTTAAATCTAAACCCTAATTTAGTGATTAATTTGAGAAGGCAACGCCAGCCATACCGTTTTTAATACGTAAAATATTGTAGTTCACAGCGTACACTCGGTTATTATTGGTGGCACCGTATTGTGGGCTTGAGAATGTCAATTTGGCTGTATCGAGACGAGAGAAGTTAATTGAGCCAGTTGGTTGGGATTTGGCAAGGTTGAGGCAGAATGGCCATGTGAAAACTGGTGCGGCATTTAGACAAGAATCTGGGAGAGCCTGGCAGTGCATCTTTGGAACAACTGTATGGTGGAATTCTGGTGTTGTTCCTTCAAATAGCGCGGTGCCGTTGATGTAGAGAGAAGAATCATTGAAAGTGAATGATGTATCCCAAGTTGAGGAGTAATCACTTTGAGCACCAGACACGTAGTGAATCGCCTTGACTGGGTGGTTAAAGTATGTTAAATCAAATTCTGTGTCTGTATTTGAGCTCACTGGTTGGTGTTGAACTTGGGTGATGAGAATTTCATGTGGTTGTTCTGTGAGGAACTTGCGTTCATCTGTATCCAAGTAAGCATACATGGCATACACTTTTGGTGTAGAACCAACTAGAAGGCCTGGACGACACTTAACTCGGACTTCAACTTCGTGAAACTGTAGGGCAGCCAATGGAAGAGCCTTAGTCCAATCCTGGGTGAAAAAGAATGGAATCACATAGCTGTCACCAGCACCTGTGCCACCTTTGGCGTTTTCAGCCACTTTGTTGGCTGTGATCGCGGTTGATGATTGTGCCTGGGTTTCGTTATACAAAACATTATGAACACCTTGGACAAACAAAGAATCCATGGTGACAACTTGTTGTCCTCCAATCATCAAAGTAAATTCAGATGGTGTAGTATTAGAGCTGAAGAAACCGTTACTGTTTTCTTCAACGCTTCCAATGGCATCAGCTTCAATCCAGATATAAGTCAAAAGATCCCCCTTGGACTTGATTGGAATTGTAACTTCTGAATTTCCAGTGAAAGAACCGATGTAATCAATGCGCTCTGGCTTGAGAGAAAAATTGGTATGGCGTTTATAGTTTTGTCTAAAAAATGACACTTGGGGATCCCCTGTTATATAGGCATCCTGGACTCCCTTGGAAACGAGGCTTATTAAAGCTGACATTTATTAATTCTTTACATTTTATTTTCGCTTAAAAATTTCAATCCAACTTATAGTAAGTATGGTGACATTTCAGGCACTTACCTGGGAAGCTAGAGATGAAGACGATGTTCATATTATAAGCATCTTTGGTAGAACAGAAGATGGTGCGTCTGTGTGTGTATCCACAAAATTTGAACCATTTTTCTATGTTAAACTTAAAGAAAATGAAGGCAGAAATGGAGCTCAAGTTTTGTTTAACAAATTGAAGAAGATTTGTCCTGGATGTCTAGAGAGATTTGCTATGTCCCAAGCTACTGATGTTTGGGGTTTCCAAAACGGAAAGAAATCTACATTCATTAAACTCTTTTTCAAATCTCTCAAATCGTGTAAATATGTTAATAGCATTCTACGAAGAGCACTTCCTGATGAATTGCGACCTAGAAGAGTGTATGAATCAAACCTTGAACCAATGCTTAGATTTATGCATTTGTCTGGAATCAAATCAACGGGTTGGATAGATGCGAGTGAATCATGCATACAAGGAGGATATGCACACACAGATATTGATTTGTTTTGCACTGATTGGAAAAAGCTCAAAGGCATAGACAAAGACGATGTAGCACCATTTATATATGCTTCCTTGGATATTGAATGTAACAGTTCCACGGGTAAATTTCCAGATCCAGACATCCAAGGGGACAGCGTATTTCAAATAGCTATTTCACTCATTAAATATGGTGAGACAGAACCATATAATAAGACTTGTTTGTGTTATAAAAACACTGATCCAAACTTGGAGGGTTCTCATATTATCAGTTATGACACCGAAAAGGAGTTATTGATGGGTTTTAGAGAGTTTTTACTCAGACACGATGTTGATACAATCACAGGTTGGAACTTATTTGGTTTTGACATGAATTATATCTACACTAGGGGTATTGTTTGTGGGTGTCCCCGTATTTTCTTCAACTTGGGTAAGTTGAAAGATCATCACAGTAAGATTGTAGAAAAAAATCTATCATCCAGTGCCCTGGGTCACAACGTGTTAAAACTCCTCAAAATGCCAGGTAGATTTATTTTTGATTTATTTTTTGAGGTCAAAAAAGGATACAAACTTGATTCATACAAACTAAACTCTGTATCCAAACTCTATCTCAATGGCGAAGAAAAGATTGATATGCCAGCAAAGGAGATGTTTGCGCGTTTTATTGAAGCTGATCCAATCAAGTTGAGAGAAGTCGCCGAATATTGTATTCAAGATACTCTTCTTCCAATCAAACTTGACAAGAAACTTTGTATCCTTACAAACTTGTTAGAAATGGCTAAAGCAACTTGGGTGCCTATTGATTACCTCTCTGAGAGGGGACAACAGATCAAGGTATTTTCACAACTTGCTAAAAAGGCTAAGGAATTAGGTTTTATTATTCCTGTTATACGACACGAAAAAGAACCAGAAGCGTCATATGTGGGTGCAACAGTTTTGGAAGCCCATAAAGGAGCATACTACAAGCCTATCACTGCACTGGATTTTGAGGGACTGTATCCAAGTATCATGATGGCTCATAATCTATGTTATTCGTCATTAGTTATGGATCCAAAATATGAGAATATTTCAGGTGTAGAGTATGAGACTTTTAAAGTTGGTGACATTACATATAAATTTGCTCAGAATGTTGATTCCCTTCTTCCGAGTATTCTTAAGGAGTTGAAGATGTTCAGAAAACAGGCGAAGCGAGATATGGCTGCAGCTACAGGACATATGAAAGAGGTCTACAACGGAAAACAACTCGCGTATAAAGTAAGTATGAATAGTGTCTATGGTTTCACAGGAGCTGGGCGAGGAATGCTTCCATGTGTGCCAATTGCTTCTTCTGTCACTCTTATGGGTCGTTCTATGATTGATATGACTAAGAACTATGTTGAAAAGAACTTCCCTGGTTCAAAGGTTCGTTATGGTGATTCAGTATCTGGAGACACCCCTATTGTAGTTCGTAAAGATGGTATTGTAGCATGTATTGAGATTCAAAAATTGTGTTCCAAGTATTCACAATATGGAGATAAGGAATATGGTCCTACAGAAGGCTTAGATGTATGGACTGAAAAAGGTTGGACACCAATTGAAAGAGCAATTAGACACAAAACCACAAAGAAAATGTATCGCGTTTCAACTGGATTAGGTATTGTTGATGTGACAGAAGACCACAGTCTTTTGGATAAACACGCTACTATTATTAAACCAACTGAATTGAATATTGGTTCAGAATTACTTCATGCAGATAGTTCAAAGATCAAGTATTCTAATGTGTCAGTTGATTTGGATGTCAAGTCTATTGAATTAATGGGTAAATACTACGCGCGGGGTGAGATAGACCACGTGTCTTCAATGATTTTGAATGGTCCAGATGAGTATGTGGATCATTTTATTTGTGGTTTCTTTTCAGAAAATCTATATTTTGAGTTTGAAACAAAAGTCAAATGTGCTGAGATGTATTTGTTGTGTCGTCGTTCTAAGCACCCAATGATTTTTTATTTCAAAAATGGAAAGTATTGTATTGAATACGGAAACAATCAAAAAAATGCAAAGAGGATTAAGTCTATTGAGTATTTGGGTGAAACAGAGCAATATGTGTATGACCTAACTACAAAGTCTCACCATTTCCATGTTGGACCAGGTGAGATTGTAGTTCATAACACAGATTCTGTAATGGTTGAATTTGATGTGGGTGATAGGACTGGTGAAGATGCAATTGCATACAGTTGGGAGTTGGGTGAGAGAGCTGCGGGTGAATGCACTAAATTATTCAAAGCTCCTAATAATTTAGAACTTGAAAAAGTATATTGCCCTTATTTCTTGTATTCAAAGAAGCGTTATGCAGCTAAATTATGGACTAAGGGCAAGGATGAAAAAATGAAAATGGATTATATTGATATTAAGGGTCTTCAAGTTGTGCGTCGTGATAATACTCCATATGTTAGGGAAGTATGTAAAGAATTATTGGATGTTTTGTTGTCCACAAGTGATCCAGAGCCAGCTAAGGCTTTAGCACATCAGAGAGCAGTGGAGCTTTTAGATGGTTCTGTTGAAAACGAAAAACTTTTATTATCCCAACAATTGGGTGATAAATACAAAAACAACAATTTAGCACACGTCGCAGTTAGGGACAAGATGAGAGAGCGTCGTCCAGGTTCAGAGCCTCAATCTGGAGACAGAATTCCATATTTATTGATTGACACAGGAGACCCTCGCGCCAAAGCATATGAGAAATCAGAGGATCCTGCTTGGGTAAAGGAACACAATTTACCAATTGATTATCAATATTATTTCAATAACAAATTCTTGAATCCAATATGTGATTTAATTGAACCCTTGGTTGAAAATCCTAAAGATGATATATTTGGTGATTTGATAGTTAAGAAGGTTAGAGGAAAGAAGAAGTTAGTTCCAGATAAAAACCAACCAAGCGTGTTAGACATATTTAAAAAATGGGAGCTAATGAATAGTAAGGCATGACAGTATTTGATGAGCTTGAAAGACTTGTTGATGGAGAAGTCGAAAGACGAATGACCCTGAGACTTACAAAATACGCTGAGAGAGTATCAGCAGTGCATGGAATTCCCTTACGAATTCTCCTTCGGGATATGCCAACTGGCAATGAAGGGGATGATAGATGTCAGGGTTTACTCAAAGACGGCAAAAGATGCTCTAGGAGATCTAAAACGGACGGGTATTGTTTGACACATATTCATCAGAAAAAATCTGTGGAACCTATACAGATTGTTTCAGATGTGCAACATAATCACTCATTCCCACCTGTATTTAAACATGATTGTCCAGCGTGTCAAAAGACACAGCAAGATACGGCTATGAGGCCTAACTTTTTACCAGGATTCCCTACTTCTTAAGGATGTGTTTATTATCTTCAATATAACTGATTATATCGTTGACAATACACCATCTGAGAAAGTTCAATTGACTAACAGTTGTAGAAATTGTTTCCTTCCCAGGTAATGCAAAATCAATTCTCTCGGTTCGGCAAAATGGATCAAAGGCGCGTTTGCTGTATCCATCAAGTGACGCCTTATATTGAATATGAACAGGAAAGTCTTTACCATCTCTCGTTTTATACCTTGTCTGATTAGATTTAGCGTAGTTCGTTATAAACCACTCAATGTTCCGCAAGGACACCCCCCTTCTGTGGTGTATAACATCTAGCAATTTGTCCGCGTTATTAGAAACACTGTAAAATTTATTGAGAGAATTTAACAATAATTGTTGAGACTGAGTAATCATTACAATCTATTATACACTATTCTTTAAATATTTATCTAACCTTAGGTTCCAACGATCTATTTGTTCTTTTGTCCGAGTATATATTTTGGGTAATATTTGCCTTTTTGGTTTCATCCCTGTTTCTCTTTCTCTTATCACCCTAGGGTTGAAATGTAATTTATTCTCAAAACATCCCAAACAAACTCTTTTTACTTTTTGTCCATAGAATTTCAACATAGATACATTGTAATCTAAATCAATTGGGTTATCCACAAAAAATTTCATGCTTCTCAACATTGTTTGAATACACTCATAATCATCAAAATATACATCAACAGGGCGACCGCACTGAAAGCACTGTCTTTCCCATTTGAATGACATATAATAGTATTATTTTATTTCTTTATTACAGAATGCTTTGGCAAATTATTATCATCCTTGTGTTGATTCTTATGATTATGAGAAGTAGTCAGCCATCTGTCATTGAGAAACTTGTTAAACAGACAGCAAAGTATGCAACATTGGCACAACAAAGTGATGCCCCACTTATTGCTATTATGCACGCAAATTATGCAATGGCACATCTTGAATTTTTAACAAGTATTGCTTCACACAGACAGATAAACAGAACAACTGGTATAGATGTAAAAGTATTTGTTGAACATGTCATGAAAGTTCAAGAAGAAATTACAAAAAAAGTTGTTCAAAAAATACCATCTCTCCAAGGTGAAATAGATCTATACCTATCTTCTATCGCGGGTAATAGTTAAAAATATAGTTTCAATTATAAATAAAAGATGTTCTCTCCTCAAATTATTTTAATCACATATATGTTTTTCCAATACCTAAGTTTTATTACTTTGTGGATAGAACATAACAGACTTAAGAATGAACTGGTTGAAAGAACCTCTTCGTTGGGAAGTTGTGAAGGAGCAATCTGGGAACATGAGGACGAAGGTGAAGAAGTTTCATCCACCCCAACAGAAACCAGTGGATGCTCCTGCTTTGGGAGAAAACGAAAAACTCCAAAGAGCTCTGGAAAGGATGAGAAAAAGCAGGACTGAGTGTGAAGACAAAAGAAATTCTAGACAAACACAAATTGTTAGAAGATAAATTTATTTTTATATTATATATATTAAATGAAGTTACAATCATCTATAATTGCCATGGCATTGTTTATCGCCATAACATATGCTGCCCCCCTGGTTATAAAAAAACCAACTAATGTTAAACCAATAGATGACCTTGTCAAGATGTCAATAGTTCAGAGGGAATACATGATGACTGGAACCATTTTGATTGGTCTCATCGCTTTCCTCACTGACTATTTCATGAAAAGGCAAGCCTAAATTGCTCCCTAATCTTATCAGGATTCAACAATTCCTTCGTGTGGCTGTGTTCCGCATGACGCAATCGTTTATCATACGCATCTTGCATAAATTCTTGAAGTTGGGAAAAGTCTGGGTCACCCCATTCCATACCCTTTTGGAACAAGAAATCATCATTTGGGAGAGTTGTCATTCCACATTTAATAGTGTAATCACTCTTAATGTATTCACCAGCTGCACCATATTCTGGTAAAATAACAGGTTTTCCGTGAAGAGCTGCTTCCACAGCTCCCATTCCAATACCCTCAGAATGACTAAAGGCAACATAACAATCACCCTCGGCGTGTATTTTGTCCATATCTTCATCTGACAATAATTGGTTAATCACAGTGACCCGAGGGATATTTATTTGAATTGGTTGATTACATGTTGCTTTTATCAATAAATGTGTATCTGGATTATTCATTCGAACAAATGCTTCCAAAATTTTGTTAAATTGTTTTCTTTGATCAGCAACATTACCAATGTGATAAAAAATATATGGTTTGTTTTCTGTTATGATTGGTGGTAAATTCCTAATTGTGACATGTGCATGTATCAAGAAAAATTCAGTTTCTGGAAATTGTCTTGAAAAAATACGCTTACAGAATTCACTCGCGACAGCAACTTTATCAAAAAGTTTAAACAATTTACCATAATCTGGGTGCACTGTTTCTGTTTCACAAATTGACATACATACCAAATTTTTACAAATCTGTCGCAACCTTGGAATAACATTTATCCAATGAGGAACTGGAAGTGCGAAAATAAACATATTGTCAGATGGTTTAATTGGGTGTTGTCCCATAATTGTATAGGGGCACCCCAATAGTTCCGCGTATTTATTACATAATTGGCCGATGCCTGAGTTAAGACCTGGGCCAATTACTTGGATATTCATACTATTATAAAAAAGCTATAAATCTTTAATTAAATTATCTTCTAGCACCACCAACTTGTTGGAAACCATTTTTACAACCTGCGGCTGAAACTGGATCCCACCGAATTTTAACCCAAGCATTCTTAGTGCATTTATGCCACTCCCTGGATTTTACTCTATCCCCAGCCTTGGCACAAAGTTTGACTTCTGTTCCCTTTCTTCTTGGGGAACCTCTTTCTTTCACTTGGGCTCCGTATCGTTGTTCATCGTTTATCCACAATCCTATACCACCAGTTCTCTTACCACCACAAGCCTTGTTCCATTCACCAAAGACGGTAAGAGTTCCAACTTTCCCTGGCTCACCTGGTAGAATTGTTTCACTCAGTTCCCCAATGGAACGAGTGGAGTTTGGAGCTCCCAAATTTTTGGTTACATCTAAACCACAAAATTCACGGTTAATGTCTCCAGTTTTGTTTGGACACGCCTTGCCACCATATTGTGGGTTTCTAGCAATAGAGTAAGTTTGTATCTTCTGACCTATTTCACCACCGTTAGTGCATTCAGTCCAAGCAGTCCAAGTGCCAGAGCAATCAATAGGACATGGAGATGTATCACATTCTTCAGTTTCCTTATCACCAGTCTTATGAGGACAGGCTCTACCACCGTGAGCTGGTGGAGTTGTAATCTTGTATTCTCTTACCTTAGTTGGTTTTTGATTTGGGCTACCGAGTGTATCCCAGCATTTACCAGAACCTGAACTACAAGGACCCCATGCGCTCCAATCACCTACACAATCAACGGGACATTCTTGTGTGTTACATTTCTTCTTTTCTTCTTGGTTGTCATCAACTGGATAACCATCGTATTCACAAGCTTTACCACCATTTTCAGCAATTTGTGATACTTTATAATATTTGTATTTAAAACCTGTGCCACAAGTCTTATCACATTCACCCCATTCACCCCATTCACCCACACAATCTTTAGGACATCCTTGTTCATTACAGGCTTGATTTTCTTCGTCACCAGTTTCATTTGGACACTCTTGACCACCAAATTGGGGATCTTGAGTAATAGTGTAAGTGCGCTTTTGTGTGCCACCTCCACATTCTTTATCACATTCACTCCATTCACCCCAAGAACCCACGCAATTTATTGGTTCTGGTGGTGGTGGGGCTTCTGGTTCACCCTCTTCATCCTCTTCACCCTCTTCACCCTCTTCGCCTTCATCTGTGGGTTCATCAGTTTCTTCATCTTCGTCCATTACAGCACCAACCCCTGCAGCGGCATCACTGCGAGAAGAAGAAGCTGATTTCTTTATAGCAGTAGCTGTTTGGGTTTCTCCATCATCCCCCTCATCACTACTAAATACAGTCAATCTAAGTGCAACAAATGTCACGACACCTATAAGCAATAAAATACTAATTAGTGTTACTGGATTCACAGCCATATAATTTACCTAGACATTTTTTTGTCTGGTGAAAAATAAGTATCCAGCCCCTAGCATAAAAACACATAACATCAAATATACAAATGGATATTTTTTCTTCTGTGCTTCTTCCGTCTCTTTTTGAGTTGGAATTTTTACAACATTTGCATTGAGTTCATCAATTTTTTTATTAAGTTGGGTTAATGCCTGAAGCATTTGAACTTCTCTATCTGGTGGTTTTTGTCTTACATCTATTGTTGTGACTTCCACAATCATGTAAAAATAACACGCTGCTCTCAACGGAATATAATCATCGTCTGCTTGATATTCTCGTATCCTAAAATTTAATTTCTGCATTGATATGGGATTAAAATAATTAGTTTTTCTGTGATGTGGTTGCCATTGTTTATCTCTTACAATAATATCATTAGTAGAACCAGTAAAATTTCTATCAAGAGCCATTCTAGCCAACACATGTCCTTCTCTTTCATCTAAAAGTTGTGCTCTTTTTGGTATATCATCACACATGATGTTTATAAATTTTGCACCATTTGTAAAACCAGCATCGTTTCTACCAACATTTGTTATGTAAAAATCAACTAATTTGAAACCAATAACTTTTGACATATCTTCCATATGTAAATTTGATTCCAAACTCAAATCAAGTGTAAAATCACCATTTATGACATTTACCATTTCTGAATCAATAATAATGTATTGTGTCTTTTTAGGAAGTTCGTTTAAGTCTAGCTTCATCTGTAATCTATCAATATAAAAATTAGACACTCTTTTCAGCAAATGTATTCGCATCTTGCGTCACTCTGGATTTACCTATTGATACTTTATTTGAAATTTAAACCCAAACCCCCATATTATGTTAAACAACATCTTGAAGAAACTACGACAAATAGGATGTGGTTAATGCTCCCTAACTTTGTTAAAAAATCATGGTTGGATTTGGATTTGTTCTTTCATAACCTAAGTAAAAGAATGAGTCACCGGTACAGTAAAAAAAGAGACTAAATGACCGACTTCATACCCCTCGTTACCGATGATCAAAGAATTGCATTTTGCCGGGCAACTGAAAAACTGTGTCCAGATGTTCAACGCGTTATTTGGGACATGTATATGAAGACATTTGAACCCGTGTGCCCACCTACTCCCAAAAAAATAAGGGTATTCATAGAGAATGATGAATTTTTTTATTAATATATTACAGAATGAAAACAAGAACAGGGAAAATTTCAAAAAAATCAAAATCAAAACCAAAAAAGAGAAGCAATGTAAATACTTCATTTTTAAATTTTTTAAACAATATTCAGATGACAACACCTAACCGCGCGAAAAAAGCAATTTCAAATGCAAAACAAACACTTTCTACTTCTCCATTAAAGAAAAGTAATCGTTATTCTATACCAAACAATAATAATTTTATGGTTCAAATAAAAAATATAAAAACTCCACCAAAAGGTGCTAAACCAAAAAACAATATAGAATATATTCTAAATACAACCAATCACCATAAAATGGCTTCTAATTTTTTCAATATTTTACCAAAAAATAAGAAATCAAACAACATAAGAGAAATGAATAATTTATATAAGAAATTGACAAATAATGTTAGAAACATTACACCAATAAAATCAAAATTGAGATCTGCTGTCACCACCCCACAAAACACGCCTATAAAACCACTACCTAAATCACCAACAAACCGTAAAAAAAATAATATAATGTTGAGTGCAAAAAAGAAAAAATAATTACATATATAAATGGTCAATCGTTCAAATTTGTTGGCTTTGACAGACACATGGAAAGCCGAGAATAAAGAAATTAATATACCTAAACCCAAAGTCAGAGAAAAAAGTAAAAAAATACAGCCTCATAATATCGTTTTTATGTCTGAATTATACTCAAGTGGAAACAAGATTATGAAAAAGAAAGACGAACCCAAAAAACAATATTTTGGTTTCCTAACAAATAACAACTTAAGAGATAGAGCCGCTTAAATGTCAGTTGAAATGTCTTATACTGTTTTTGATACGGAGACCACCGGTCTTCCCAAAACACGACAACCGCCAACAAAAGAAAACTTGGAATGTTGGGACGAGTGTCGTATTTTGTCTATCGCCGCGATTACATATTCTTCCCGAGGTAGGGAACTTTCTCGTTTTTACACAGTTATTAAACCAGATGGTTTCAAGGTTGCCGCCACCGAAGTTCATGGGATTACTGAAGAAGAAGCAAACACGAATGGTATTCAATTTGAAGAAGCATATAAAAAATTTATTGAGATGACCCACAATTCAAACAAAATCATTGGTCACAATCTAAAGTTTGATATTGGTGTTTTAAAAGCCGAAACTATTCGGAGAAATCTTGACTTTTCTCCAATTGAAAAACTTACACCAGTGTGTACTTTGGATCTTGTAAAGAAGTGGTATGGAAAACCAAAGAAATTGATTGTTATTTATGAGGAACTTTTTGGGAAAGAATTTGAAGGAGCTCACAATGCACTGTTTGATACACAAGCATGTGCCGAGGTATATGCAGTAATCAAAGACGATCCAAGAAAATACAAACCAATTGAAAGAAAAAAGATTATTATAAAGGCTTCCGAAGTTGCTGCTTGTATAGGTAAAAACTATTACAAAAAGCCACAAGAAGTTTTGGATGATATGTGGAAAAAGTATTCACCCGAAACATTCAAAGGAAAAACAAAGGATGACTATGCAATGGAAGCTATTGAATCTGATCAAAGGGCTACAGAATTATTTAAGGAAATTGAAGAAGCGAGACCTAAAAATTCTTCGGAGGTTTCAAAAATTATTGATGAAGTTTCCCTTCGTTTGAAGGTTGCGTCAACTTTACAATTAAGAGATTTTTACAATGTGAAAGACTTTTTCAGAAAAACTTTGTTCACATCTTTTGGAACTAGAAATGAAGCCAATACGGCAAATGCTGATTCTGCAGAATTATATGAAGATGATACTTTTTACAAATACAAAGTATGTGAAATTGAGGGAACTACATATGAAATTGTTGGGAGAATTGACCGTTTTGAAATTGGTGATTATAATCAAAAGATTTTGGTTGAAATTAAAAACAGAACTAGAACCCTCTTCAATACAGTGAAAGATTATGAGGCTATTCAAGTTCAAACTTATTTACAGATGGTCAAATTAAATATGGCTCGTCTCATTGAGCAACATAATGACGAGCGAAAAAGTTATATTATTATGAGAGATGATGAAAAATGGGATAGAGAAATTATTCCCGGTCTCAAGGAATTTTGTAAAGTGTTTCACGCCAACCTAAGTCAATGAAAAAATATCTTAACTTTAACAAGAAAATGTTTGAAAAGGTAGTAACTTTTTTAAGATTTTTATTTGATGAAGAACTCCATTACTCTCCTCCACCAACTCCACCCCCATCTACAACTAAAATGGAATATGCTATAAATGAAGCTGGTGAAGAGATTTTAATAGAATACATTCACATACTTTCAAATAAATATCTAGCATAATAATATAGTTAAAATGTGTGTATCAAAATTTGTAATGTTACTCATGAACTCAAGAAATCAGGCTCATATGTTCCACTTAACAACTAATTCATATGCTCAGCATAAAGCTCTCCAAAAATACTATGAAGGTATTGTGCCACTCCTTGACAGCTACGCGGAAACATACATTGGAACACTAAATGGACGTATGACATTAAATCAACCAAATTATCGTTATATTAAAGACCCTAAAAAGGCTAAGAAATATTTCCAAGACTTGTTGGGTCGTATTAAGAAGATAAAACTCCCAAAAGATAATGCCCTTAAAAATATTCAAGATGATATAGAGGGTTTAATTAAATCTACAATCTACATGTTAAAATTAAAGTAAAAAGAACACCTAAGTTACACTCACATTCTCAGAGATACAATTCAAATTTACCTCTGACGATGGAAGCCCAGCTTACTCAACTTACTCAATTGGTTCAATCCCTCCACGAAAAGTTGGATGGTGTGATTGAAGAAAACAAACAACTCCGTTCTTTATTTGAAAGTGGCTCAAGGGTCACTAAAAAGAAGGTTTCTCGCGATGAAAGACAACAATGTTGTGGTCTTACCGCAAAAGGCACTCAATGTAAAAACAAAAGTATTGAGAACGGCAAGTGTAAAATGCATTTGAACCAAGATTCTCAGCAGTCTCAACCCAAACCAAAGAAGCAAAAAAAGCAGAAACCTCCTCCCCCTAGGCACACGCATCTCCCTGGCGAGGCTCCCACTAGTTATTGCAAACTTTGTGAGACCCATGGTGATATTCTTGACCCAACTTTGCCAGATCGGAGATTTATCATGACTGAAACTATCAACGAAGATGTTGCCGGTCCATCTCTTGTTCCCGAACCAGTTTCTTCTCCAGTTGTTACTCAATCTTCACCAGTGCGTGTTTTGGAAAATATTGATGACGAAAATAACAATGAAGATGAAGGAGATCAAGATCTTATTTCTCAACTCAGAAATCTCACTGTTCGGCAATCTAATTGGGCAGATGTGGATGATGATGACTTCTTTGAAACTTCTTAAAGTTTTACAACCATCTTTCTATATGTATGAAATTATAAGTGATGTGGAAACAAAAATAAAAATCATACAAATCTATGGCAATTTTTTGTTAAAGTTGTATGATTTTTTTGGAGATGAAACTGCGATTGTTATATTTATGACAATGGTTGATATGTTTTTGTTTACTTTTTCAAACATATATGTGCTCATATTTTGTGGACTTTTTACAAATAATAATTTAATAACTTTCAAACCAGTTATAGAACATATTTCATACACATCTCCCTTAACCCTTAAGAGAGAATATACTGTTTTGACATATGTATTTGGTATAACATATTTGAGAGACATCATGGACATGTTATTGACATCATGTGTCAGACTATTTTTGAAATTTTGTTTTTTGGGTGGAATGCAGTTATATAAAAGATTAGATGGAATGTATAGTAATGTTAGAACTTGAATGTGCTCAAGAAATAATGAATGCTCTTGGTTCGGGGTATAACGAATGTGTGTATCATAAAGCTTTTGAAGTATGTCTCCGAAACAGGGGTGTTGATTATGAGAGTGAAAGGATAGTTCCTATAACTTTTAATAATCATGTTATCGGAAATTTACGCAGTGACCTCATCATTGGGGACACAGTTGTAGAACTCAAATCAACACGAACCCTCAACGACGCGATGCGAATACAACTTAGGAATTATTTGAATTTAACAGGTCTTAAAAAAGGAATACTCATTAATTTTCCCCTAGGGGCAAGTGAAATTCAAAGTGAAATAATATTATTATAATTCAGATGATATTTATATTCATTGGAATAATTGTAATGATGGTAATGTATCTATTTTTGGGGAAAGAATTTTATGGGGTCACATATATTGAAAACTTTTTTACAGAAGATGAATTCAAAATAATTAAGAGTGAATGCAAAAAATTAGAACAACTTCTCACAAAAGAAAATTATACAACTGCCGAGGGTAGATTAACAACAATTGTTCCAAAAGACACTGGAATAACTAAATTGTGTGAACACCAACAAACAAAGAAAAAATTAAAACTCCCCGAAAATACTTTTCCAAGTGATGTTCCAATTGAATATAGAAAATATCCAGTTGGGAGTTCCATGGATTGGCACAATGATACACTTTTATACACAAAACCTCAATATGAAGTTGTTTATACAGTAAAAAATACATCAAATTCTAAAACTTGTTGGTTTGATCCTAAAGTTCATAAAGTAAAAGAAATAACAACTAAACCAAACAGTGCTATTGTCATAAAAGCGGACGATGTTCAACATTGTGTTACGCCAATTTGTGAAGGCGAAAGAGACATACTAAAATTTGCCTATACCGAGACCTTAGAAAAGGCACCTGGTTATTTTGATAATGCAGTGAATTTAACAACCTAAGTCATACGAGATTTATTTTAAGGTAAATCAAAAAAATGGACGCCATTCGCGAGGTCCTCGCCCTCTTGGACAACAACTCTGAGGCTCTCCCCGAGGGAGATTACCTCAATGCATGCAACAGGCTCAAAGAAATCTACAAGGAGATGGAAGACATGCCCTTGTATGACACTGTATCTGACAATAGTTCTGAAGAGCAAGAACGCCCACCTCAACGAGTTCCACGACTCATGTTTTCTGAAACTGAAATTCATAAGCGTATTAAATATCATCAAAAAATGATTAAGGAACACAAGGATTTTAAATGCTTGACCAAAAGACTTAAAATATTGGCTATGCAGCAGTATGCAAGGTTCAATGGTGTGGATCAAGAAAATGTTGATGAAGTAATTGAACTTGTCAAGAGAGATTTTGGTGATAATGAAAAACAAAAGCGCGAAAGGTTTTACTTGCCATACCTTGATTTTGCAAATTCAAACATGGCTAGTATTAGAGCGATGCACACAGCTGAAATTGAAGAGCTGAGACAACTTTTCTAAGACCATGATAAACGCTCTTTGAGACGCCTTAGAAGGTAAGGTGTAAGTTCCAATAAACTCCCATATGGAATATAACGGTAATCTACTCGCCTATGTTCATCCATGCCCATTAGATTAGCGGTGTAATACCTATCTTTTTCAAATTTCTTTGCAATTCTTAGAGACACTGCATTATGTGTCGCAACTACTGTATGCACATGGGGAGACACACAAGCGTAGTGTAAAGATTTATTGTATTCGTGGTCTACCTCATCTTTATTATAAAATAAACAACCCTGTTTATTCAGATATGCTCCCCGAACTATTTTAGCACCGAGCATATATTTTTTATTATGTGCATCTTCGATATCGTGTAATAATTCATCGAGGGCTTTTCTTCTATACATTTGATATGTTTGATAAACATGTGCATCGTGTTTAGTATTATATTCCTCCATAAGACATTTAACTATTGAAGGATATAATACATCTTCTGCGTCTATTAAAATTTTTATATCTCTATCAACTGCATCTTTTACTATTTTAACTGCACTGAGATACGCTTTGTCAGGACTTTCTCTAGAACCAAAACTTGTGAGTTTTAGAGCACACATGGAACCCTGTGGAAATACATCTAACATTTTTCTTGTTATGTCTTCTACATGTTTTGCTTCCCTAATGGAACAGTTTTCTTTAGCGTAGTCCATTATTAGTCTTTCACCCCTAGATCTATATTTGAGAATTACATTGCCTAATTCTTTGAATGTAGAAGCATATTTAAACATCTAAAGTAATTCAACAAAAAAGAATACCTAAGTTTGTCCTGAATAATCTCAAACCCAAGAATGGAACATCTTACAAAGATACAGGGTTTCATTGAAAAACATGCTGATACAATTCCCGAGGGAGAATATTTGGAATTATGCAATGCAACTAGGGATTTGTTTAGATATAAAACAGATTCATATGTTTTTAATCACGAATATCAGGTTATAGAAGATGGAGAATACGAAGACAAAACGAGTGAATATTTTAACAATTTGTATAAAGAAAAGATGAGAAATTATGAAAGAAAAGTTCTTAATAATTATGCATACATGTTAGAATGTGAATTAAGAGAACTTCAAGAACTCAAAAGAATAACAAAGTCTATAAAGAGTAAGGTTGTCAAACATTATTGTCGTATTCACAATATTACATTAGAAGAATATACTCCCGAGTGTTTGAAGAAAGAACAAGAAGAGGCAGGATATTGTTTTCCAGATTATAAAAACTTTGAAGGGGGTTTTAATAATTTGTGTAAATCATATATGGGAATACATAATAAATTTATGGAAGAATGTTCTGAAAAATTATCGGATAAAATTGATGATTTATATGATCAAATGGATAGACTTCCCTAGGGCATTATACAAAATCCATCTGATTCTAGGGAGCATACAATTTCATAGACTTCTTTTCCATCAATAATTTCCTTTTCAATGAGAATATTTTTAAGTGATTCTAGAGCAGATCTTTTTTGTAACAACATTTCAAGAACTTCATGATAACATTCCTTGACCAATCCATCTATTTCCAAATCTACATGTCTCGCTGATTCCTGACTTAAATTGTTATAGTCATAATTGTTTTGACCAAATCCGTATATTGTTATCATTTGTCTCGCAAGTTGATATGCTTGGGCGTAGTCTGCAGATGCTCCGTTTGTAATTTCTTCTTTGCCATAAACAATTTCTTCGGCGACTCTCCCACCCAATGCAACTTTGATTTGGTTTTTAAAATAACTTTTAGGGAACAATCCACCTTCAACTCTTGGTTGGAAGAAGGTCACACCACCTGCAGAACCTCGGGGTATTATTGAAACTTTTCTAACCATGTCAAATTGTGGCAATGATGCTCCAACAATAGCATGCCCCCCTTCGTGGTAAGCAACAAGTTCCTTTTGAAGTGAAGAGAATTTAGTATCTCCCTTGGAACCCACAACAATTCTTTGGAAAACATCTTCAATTATTTCTTTTGAAATAACTCCTTTCATTCCATCCCTAACAGCACGAATGGCACATTCATTCATTAGGTTTGAAAGGTCAGCTCCAGTGAAACCAATTGTTTTTTTAGCGACATCTTCAAGAGAAACACTTTTATCTAGTTTTTTATCTTTTGTATGAACTTTTAAAATTCTTTCACGACCCTCTGAACTTGGAAGAGAAACTTCAATCTTACGGTCAAAACGACCTGGGCGAATAAGAGCGTCATCTAGTATATCAATTCTGTTAGTAGCTGCTATGACAACGATTTGGGTGTCCTTTTCAAAACCATCCATTTCGGTCAAAAGTTGATTAATAGTTTGTTCTCTTTCTTCATTATTATTGAAACCATTAGCAGATCTTTTTTTACCAATAGCATCAATTTCATCAATGAATACAATACATGGCTGATTTTGTTTAGCGAGTTCAAATAAATCACGAACTCTCTTGGCACCAACACCAATAAACATTTCAACGAACGAAGAACCAGAGCATGCGATAAATGGAACTGATGATTCACCCGCAATAGCTCTCGCTAAAAGTGTTTTACCTGTTCCTGGTAGTCCGCTTAGTATGGCACCCTTGGGTATTTTAGCTCCCGAACCATTGTATTGTTCTGGGTTCTTCAAAAAATCTACAATTTCTTCAAGTTCGTAACGAGCATTGTCAATGCCCTCTACATCAGAAAATCTTGTTTCAATTTCAGTATCCATATCAGCTTTCTTTTGTTCCATCCCTGGCATACCTGGTGGTCCACCACCACCCAAGGACATAAACACCCTGAAGAAAAAGTAAATAAACAAGGGTAAAAACAATAAAGAGTAGTCAAAGGATACAGGGTTAGACATATCAACCAAAACATCAGCTTCTGTATTTGTTAGGAGTTTCCAAAGTTCTTGGTTTTGCATGATTTGTGAATCACCCAAGTTTCCTTCGTCATCTAAATAGACAGCTTGACTTTTATTTGGACTTATAACAACCTGCTCAATTTCATTACTTTTTATTTTTTTTACAAATTCACTATATGATGCACGCTTTTGTTTAGGTTTTTCGAACTTCACCGAAGGTGCTATTTGTGAGGCGGCTTTACCGATGCCCAACATCTTGTAATAAGGATATTTTTTTTATTTAAACATTTCCAGCTATTTTACCCATGTATAAATCAACTTCACCAACAAATTCAGGACATGCTCCATATGCTTGACGAGACACGGAATCTTGTATTTTAGATAAATGTTGTTTATATTCTTGAACATCTACACCCGTAGCGTTAAATATTTCCCTGTCAGTGGCAATATCTTTAGCCGCGTAAAAATAAGCAGCTGCGTAGTTAATATGTAAAACAGCTATTAAAGGACTTTCATCTTGTTGAGCTGCAATACTAATAATAATATAATAACAATCAACAGGATGCTTATCATATTATTATCTGATATATTAGTATAATGGACGGAAGTGCTTCCAACCGAATGTACCAGAACCTTGTTGTGAGGGGACGATGTCTCAAAAATAAAATACAGACAGGGGACTATGAATTTTACTATGCGAATTCACACCACGGTATGATGATTAATAAAAAAACTAACCAAGTTACAATTGGGACTGTTAGGGCTCCAGATATTTTTTACAAACCTCAGTTCTGTTCTATTTCAGGGGTTAATTGTATAGAAACATCATCTGCTGTTTCTACTTCTGAAAAAGCTAAATTTATGAGTTTTGTCAGACAATCTAACATTGATTTGTGAGGACCACGAACTTGTTCGGGATTCATTATTAAATAAAGAATTCTTTGATTGTCATCTTCATCCCTTGGTCTTGAAAAATCTTTCTTTTTAATGTAATCAGCAATAATATATATAACAGCGTCTAAATGCTCTTCCAATGCCATGTGCATCCAAGAGTCAGAGGGAGTTCCAAATTGAGTAGTGTCATCATCCACTCTTACACCATGACCGTATCTTTGCTTACCCAAGGAAAGGCGTTCTAAAATCAATAACTCCAGATCCATTGTGTATATTATTGTTTAATTCTTTAATATTTAGGTTATATAGTATGAGAACTACCCTGTTTCGTATGAGGCGTCTCATAAATCCATTAACAAACAAGGAAACTAGAAAAAGTTTATTGGGACACGCTATAAAAAGTGAGAAATTTCAGAGAGAGAGAATAGAAAAATCAACTGGTATTAATTGTGAAAATATAAAAGGATATCGTATTAATCAAAGGTTCAAATATATGGAAATAAAACCACAACCTTTTAAAGAATTTTATGGTTTTGATTATACAGAAGATTTTGATGGATTACAATTATTTGGAAATAAAAAAGTTTTTGTAAATTTTAAAAATGTGTGTGGGTCAGGTGGTTCTCAAAATAGAACAATGAGAGAAGTATATCATTTTATTGAAGCACAATGTAAAACAATAAGTAATTTTAATAATGGTAGTGTTTTACTTTATGATGATGAAAATACTATGACAGCCGTGACAGATGTATATTTTGCAAATATATTAGATGGCGATGAGATAGAAAAAAATTTTAATAAATATTCATATTTATTTGTTCATTATGCAGTCTATGCCCAAGATAGAATATTTGTTGGGACATCTGATGAATATGAAAAATGGTTTATAAAAAATATTAGACATCATGAATAAAAATAAAAATATTATTATTATTTAAGATGACTGAAAGAAGATCTACAATATTGAAAGAAAAGAAAAATAAAAAAAATAATATCAATGCTGCTTCTAGTTCTCCCAAAAAGAAATTTAAACCACTTGAAACTTTGATTCATGTGAGAGTGCAAGAAATTGAAGATAATGTTGGTAAATTTCCAAATTATATGAAATTTATAAAAGACCTTGAAAAACAATATAAAAAGGTATGGCTAGAATATGTTAAAAATAGTGAAAAATTAATGTTAAATCTTTTTGCAAAGGGACACAAATATTAAAATTCTGTGATGATATTATCGTAATCAAAAGCGCACCCTAGGCGATTTTCACAAAAATTTTTTACATCAAATATTTCTAACTCATCAACATTAAGTTCCTTTGGGAATGCAGTGAATTCATTGTCTAACATAAATAGTTCTTTTATATTAGATAACTTTGCAATTTCTGGTGCAATTGTTTCTATCTTATTATCTGTCAAATTCATTTTTTTTATGTTTTTCATATTTTCTATTTCTGGTGGAACAGATTTAATTTTATTTCCATCCAAAAGTAATTCTTCTATACTTTCATTAAACAGAATTCCTTTTGGGATCTTTTCCAATTTATTGTCACCACAACAGAATACTTTCAAATTATTTAAGTTTTTTAACTCTTCGGGGATTTCAGATATTTTATTTACATTTATATTTATATCTTCCAAGTTTGACATTTCAAGTAATTCACTTGGAAATTCTTTAAACTTATTTGAACACAAATTAATTTTTTTCAATTTTGTGAGATTTTTAATTTCTGTGGGAATTGTTTTTAATATGTTAAAACTTAAATTTAAATTTTCAAGATTAACTAATTGAAAAACATTTGATGGTATTTCATTTATCATATATCTATTATGATTCAATACCAAATTTGTTGTTGTTTCAACTGGGTATTCTTTTCCTAAAATTTCAACACTCATGTTTATATAAAGTATCTAGATTTTAAATTCACACATAAAGCGTAGGATTTATATAATTGTATAAAACAAAATGTTCGCCTTGACTACCAAGTGTACATTGTCTCCAGTTGTTTGCTCTTCTAAGAAGAAGCTCGCTAAGAAATTTAAGAAGTTTGGGAAGCGTATGTATCAAGAGCGTCAGCTTGACCTTGAGAGATACGGACAGCGTTTGAAGGATATTTCTGTTGAAGAACGCAAGCGCACCCAACAACTTTTTGAGGAACATCGTCGTTTCATCCAAAAGAACCTCGTTGATTCATACGATGAGGATGAGCCCACTGCTATTGATTTTTTCGAGAAGTAAGGGCAAACCATGCAGCTAATGTCGCAAAAAATACAAGCACATATTGATTTTGTTGCTCCAAAGCAACGAGAGTGCATAATATACTATATTGAGCATACCGTATCTCCCTCCTCGTCTTCTTCAACGACCTCTTTACAGCTGCTCTGGATTTCTCCAAACTCAGAACAGCCGTGCTTAGATTTTTGACCCTCGTAGGCATTTCAGCCACCGTTTTAACCATTGATTGTATGTCAATACTTTGTGAAACTTCGTTTTTAATAATTGGTTCTAAATATGTAAAGTAATTAAATTCTGGATCCAATTCTAAACAAATACCTTCAACTATAGAGAAAGCTTTTGCTAAGTATATGAAACTTGATGGTATGACAAATGGTTTTTCTTTAGCTAGTTCCATAAGTATTTCATCATTCACAATGTCTTCTGCTAAATTCTTTGGGTCTAATTTTTCCATGTATGACAAAATGGATTCAAAGAATATTTCAATGTCCCCAAGTTCTGTTTGTGGAATAATAATTTTTAAGTCTACAAGTTTTTGAACAATACTTTTTGTGTCTCTTTCAACAATGTGTACTAGTAATTCCATGAAACCATTTTTGAGTTCATCACTTATTGGAACACAAAGTCCAAAGTCATAATAGACAAGTTTTCCTTCTGGTGAAAATCCAACATTACCTGGGTGTGGGTCTGCATGAAAAAATCCATCGTCCATTGTTTGTTTTACATAACTTGTTATGAGTGCTTCACAAATTTTCTTTTTATTGACACCTTTTGTTTGAATATTATTTAGTTTTTCTGAGGGAACATATTCCATGACAAGAATGTCTTCGGTACAATATTCTTCATACACTTTTGGAACTATTATCCAAGGAACATCTTTAAAATTATTATAGAACTGAATTGCATTTTCTTTTTCTTTGACATAGTCTGTTTCACTGATAAGATTATCAATGGCTTCATCAAGAATAACCCCTGATCCTGTTCCCGTGTCAATATTAATTCTTTCCAAAAATTCTACAATGTCTTTGATATTATCTGTATCGTTTGTCATAATTTCTTTCATGTTTGGTCTCTTGACTTTGACAATGACTTCTTGATTATTTTCTTTGAGAGTTGCTCTATAGACTTGTCCTATACTAGCACATTTGAAAGGTGTAGTCATATCAATGTGTGAAAATATATCATATGGTATTTTTGAATCGTCATACTCCACAACAGTGACGTCGTCCTGGAGGGATTCAAGTTCTTTGACGAATTCCAGGGGGTAAAGGTCTCCTCTTGTTGAGATGAATTGTCCTATCTTTATAAAAGTGGGTCCCAGTTCAAGGAGTTCTTGTTTGGTGAATCGTCCAAGTTCGGCTTTATCTTTCATGGTTGCATTTTTGAATAAGAACTGCGCGGCGAATTTCCAAGTCTTTACCTTCCGTGTTTTAGGGGACCTGATAGTATTGATGGGTCGTGAGCTGGCGAATGCCAACATTTAAATAAACAGATATATTAAAATATATGGATTTGGAACAGGGCATCAAGGCTCTATCAATTTTTGGTAATGCCTTAATACTCATTGATAGTATTAAAAGAACTATTAATAATAGATGAGTCATGATGTTCTCCCTCTCGTTGGTGGAATGGTTCTCTTATTTTTTGGGGGATTGGTAGTATGCACCTCAACAGGAAGAAGAATGGATGAGGGTCGTCTGGCCGGAGCAATCAGAAGTTCAATGAGCCAAAGACAAAATTTAGATGTATAGTATAAAAGAATGGAGACTTGGAAAATAGTATTGCTTGTAATCTTAGTAATTATTGGAACATTTTTTGGATTAAAAATGTTATATGATATGATTTCAAATTCTGGGAATGGATTGGGCAATTATTTTTATCTAACTATGTAATATACAATGTCTACACCTCAACCCCCCAGGAATCAGAAACAGTTTCAACGGGGGCCTTGGTAGGTATAATACTAGGTGTCTTCTGCTTTTTGTTTGTTATGGGATATTTTTTGGGTCCCTCCCTGTCACTCATTTTTATGCGCTAAAATAACTTAAAGAAATTCCAGTATACTATTATATACGCTCTCATAGTGGGAGCTTATCTGGTCGTACGCAAACTGGTTAGCGGACAGATTGTAGCATAAGTTATGTAAGTATCGTAAAAGATATCAGTATTCTGTTGTATGCACGTTCGAATCGTGCCGATCAGACCATTC
>Ga0315330_10000065_pt1 | contig 51603 bp, 51 predicted proteins | sample M140m34915metaG_FD_203453 | JGI IMG/M metagenome (GOLD analysis project Ga0315330, IMG submission 203453) | Ammonia-oxidizing marine archaeal communities from Monterey Bay, California, United States - M1 40m 34915 | ecosystem: Environmental > Aquatic > Marine > Intertidal zone | place: USA...
TGGAATCCAAATTACTGAATTTAGCAATAAATGGAGACAGGAGAAGTCTAGGAAAAATTCTTACAAAAATAGAATCTGGATTTGAACCTAATATCTCTCTACAAAAACCCTGGACGCTTGGAGTTACTGGCCCTCCGGGGGCCGGGAAATCAACATTAATAGGCGCTTTGATATCTAGATGGATTAAGAAAGGTGAAAAAATAGCGGTTTTAGCAGTTGATCCATCTTCTCCAAAATCAGGCGGGGCACTTTTAGCGGATAGAATTAGAATGCAGGGATCTGAAAAATCTGATTCAATTTTTATAAGATCTATAGCATCCCGTAATCATCCGGGAGGATTATCTCTATTCATAGGACATATGATAAATGTTTTATCGGCTTCTGGATGGTCAAAAATAATTATTGAAACTGTAGGTTCCGGTCAATCTCAAACTAGAATAGTTGCCTTTGCAGACCGTATACTATTGGTCGAAGGCCCAGATAGAGGGGATATAATACAAGCCGAAAAAGCAGGCATTTTAGAATTAGCCGACATAGTTGCGGTTAACAAATCAGATATACCCAATTCAGAGTTAGCATATAACTCATTAAATTCTTCATTATCCCTAGATAAATATAATTCAATTATTACACACCTTGTTTCAGCATTAAATGGGGACGGTATTGATGATTTACTTTCTACAATTGATGAATGCCCAAAATCTTCAGAAAGAGAAATTCTTAGGCAGAAAGAAAGACTTCTGTCGTTTTGGGATTCTCGTCTTTTGAATTATGACGGATTAAATGAACTTCTTGTTAACTTATCTACCGGAAGTATAACACTTGATGAAGCAGTGGGCATTATTGATAAGAGATAAATGGGGAACTAATATGGATGAAGAATTAGCAAACAATCTAACTATAGATCACGTTTCTCACTCCATAGGAGGTTTGGGAGGTCATGCTTTTCGTAGAATAACTCATATTTCCATGTTTATTATTCCTCTCTTATATTATCAAAGTGGAAATGAAATAGCTGCATATTTTAATATCAATCCACAACAATTTGTTAGTTTGGTTTGTATTACTATTTTACTAATAGAAGCTATTAGATTAAAATCGGGGTTAGTAATTATTGGCCAAAGAGAATACGAATCCAATCAAATTTCGGCTTTGGCATGGGGGGCCCTCTCTGTTTCTCTAGTATTTCTGATAGTTCCAGAGCAAAATTATGATGGTTTGAAATCAGGTATGTATGGGATTCCTCTGATTTTTGGACTTACATTTGTAGATCCTTTAATGGGAGAGATTAAAAGGCAGAAAAAAGACATTAAAATGGCCATAATAGCCGGATTATTTTGTTCATATTCTATATGGTTAGGGTGCAGTTTATGGATAGATACACCTCTAATAATATCTATTCTTTTGGCGCCTTTGACTGTACTTGGAGAAATACCCCAAGTAAAATACATTGATGATAATGCTACAATGATTTTATTCCCTCTGGCTGCATTAATGATATTACTGCCTTTTGTGTAGATTTTTACCCGTCATCTTTACATTGCAATTAACCTCCGATTAAATGTTGACTATGGTGCCTGAAGATAATGAGTCTGAATTATCACAAAATGTATATTTACTAATATGGGCCTTGGCCTCATTCGTTTCTATGGTTATTTTCATAAGATTTTTCTAACCTTTTTTTACTTATCAGATTATTTTGATAAGCATATGTTTATTTATTTTTGAATATTGGTAATAATATGTGTGGCATTATTGGATTGTTGGGCAATTCGGATAATTCAGTTGCCAATTCTATGCTTTCGTCTCTATCACATCGTGGCCCCAATGGAATGGAAATATTCTCTGACATTATCTCTAATGGCTCGATTACACTTGGGCATGCAAGACTTTCAATTGTAGATTTACAAAATTCAAAACAACCCTTAGGTTCTGATCATGGATCAGTTCTTATTCAAAATGGACAGATATATAATTATAAATCAATAAAATCAGAGATACGTAATTATCCATGGAGAACAAATGGTGATGGAGAGGTCATATTAGCATTAAACAAGCATTCATCAAAGGCCAGATATGAGTTTTCTAGGCCTGTTGAAAGTAGATTTAACGGCTATATTCGAGTAACAGATAACTATCTTGAAATAAATAATCCTGCAACAACTCATAATTCATGGGTAGAAAAACTTGACGGAATGTGGGGATTCGCATTATGGGATTCTAGTAAACAGGAATTAATATTAAGCCGTGATGCAATGGGGATAAAGCCACTTTTTAGAACTATATTGGATGATGGAACATTACTTTTCGCATCAGAAATAAAGGCCTTTTATCAACACCCTGATTTTTCCCGAAGGCCTGATATAAATGCTATTTATGCACGTCTAGCATATGAATATCCACTCGACAACACGACTCTATTTGAAGGAGTTACTCAAGTAGGGCCTGGTACAATTGAGACCTGGTCTTTAGATTCAGATGGTAAAGCAGTATTGACTGGGATTAGTAAATTTTCTTCAGAAAAGATATCTCCAAATAAAAATTGGAATCCTATTTCGGGTTCTAAAAAATTACTTAGTAGCTTACGAGATGGAGTCCAAGATAGATTCATGTCCGATGTTCCAATAGGCGTCGTACTTTCTGGAGGCCTAGATTCAAGTATTATCGCTGCTTTATGTCATGATTCTGCGACTGCTACAAATAGCAACATTCCTGAATGCTGGACCGTTGCAGGTAGTGAAGAAAATCCTGATTATATTTTTTCAGAGTCCGTTGCCAATCATCTGGATTTAAAATTTAATTCTAAAATTATAGAAAACGATGTTTTTTATAAGCAATTACCAAATTTTTCTTGGCATGGAGAAGATTTGGATGTTTCCGTTCTTTTTTGGCAGCCATTATTCCAAGAAATGTCAAAGCACGTTTCTGTTGGTTTATGTGGTCAAGGGGCGGATGAATTACATGCTGGATATCAAAGATATAAGGACTTAGATTCACATTATAAGTTAATTAAGTCTAGGTTAGGTGATACTAATAATTCATTAGATTTGAATTTCCCCACAGGTCTAGGGAGTCCATGGCGGGACAAGAAAATTTTTCATAAAAATAATTTTTCAAATTTGATTTCCACTCTCCAATTCGAAATAGACAGGGGCCAATTATCCAACTTCCAATTAAGATTAGCCGATCGCCATAGTATGGCTTTTGGTTTAGAGGCAAGAGTGCCATTTTTGAATTATAGACATCGCCACGAGTCATATAAAGTGCCATTAAATTGGAAAGTATCACAAAAAGAAGAAAAGATGGCCCTACGTGAAGCAGCCAAATTAACAAAATTACCTAAAATAGTTACAAGTAGGCCTAAAATGCCTGCAGGAACAGCCACTACTCCTAGTTTATTGTCATCATTCATGGAAGAATTGACTCCTCATGCAATAGAATGGAGTAAAGAATATGGAATTTTATCCGATATCCTCAGAAAACAACCCGATATGGCAGTAGGGATAAGATTGTTCCATTCATTACACATGACTGAGAGAGGTGCTAATTTCAGTAAAAACAACTTGATGGATTTGCTGGAAGATGTTGATTCATGGGTTATTAATTAATATTTTATTGTTAAAGATATTCAAACCTTCATGCTTTAGAAGCATTTTTTTCCCCATAATTCCTTTCATTCCGCTGTAGTTACCTATTTTTCCATTACTATTTACAACTCTATGACAGGGAATAATAATTGGCCATGGATTTTTTGCTAATGCAGTCCCTACTGCCCTAGTAGCACCTAAATTTTCCAATAAATTTGCTAATTTACTATAAGAAATTATTTTCCCAAATGTAATTTCCTTTGCCAATTTATTTAGCACCCTTTTCCTAAAAACTGTCATTTCTTGATAATCTAGAGAAGGTCTTTCAATTTCTTCACCATTAAAGTACGAGTTAAACCATTCTTCAGTTTCATTAAGATGTACTTGCCCTATTGAGTCATTCTCAATTTGTCCCTTTGATGTTATCTTGATAATTCCATCTTTAGAAGAAATTGCATATAAAACTCCTAGCGGAGTATCTATTTTTCTAATTCCATATTTGGAAATTTCTGACATAGTATCATTCTTCTTCATAGTTTTCCAGACTGTTGGTCTCTTCTTCCATTCCTCTTATTTCATAGTTTGATGGAAATAATGCTATCACAACTCCTGCTATTAATAGTGCCAAGCCTATTCCAAATGATTGTTGCACTACCATTAATTCTAATCCAATTGCAAATAATATCAATCCTCCTACATTAGAAACCCATACCAATGTCTTGAAAGTCGACAAGGATACTCCACTAGGATTTTCTACTCCCTTCGGCCCAAACTCTGCTCCAAATCTTAGTGCATCACTTTTTTCCATTCTCTCACCTATCTATCATTATTATTGCATCTGTGGGGCATGCTAATACACATATCTTACACCCTGTACAAGGCTCTCTTAAAATTCTGGCCTTTTTATTGTTATCAACATCCATCATCGGACTTTTCATTGGAGTTCTGTAGACTTCAATGGCATCATCATCGCAAACAATTGTACACTGATCACATCCAATGCATAATTCTTCTTTTACCCATGCTACTGTATCTAAACCTCCCTTTATTTTCGCCCTTTCTTCTGAACGCATTGCATTCAACATCATCCTTATCCTTTTTTGCTCAGCATTTCTCCTGGCGGCAAGGTCGCTTTTTTCAGTCACTTCATGTTCCTCTTTACATCTGTTGACAAGGCTACTGTTTATAATCGTCAGTTTCATTGCTCCCATAACTGTCGGATAGATATGGAAAAATACATTGAGCCTTGGTGGAAAGATCCCCTTTCTTTGCTTGGGTTATTGCAAGGTATATCGATATGGTTCTTGATGGTATATTTTCTAAATTTAGAAGTTGCTTGGATTTCTTTTTCATGCGGTAGTTTGATTGGTTTCTTTTTATGGCTAACAGCATTAGGTTATCAAAAAAAACAAGTTGCTAATTTCACATTATTGGGAATTTTATTTAATGCTGTTTTATCTCTTTTTTCTGCTTATGTAGCCTTTTATTAATTATTTTTCTTGGCATTAACTTGCCTTGCTAAGAAACTAACAACGTCTAATATTTCGAAATCATGTCTAGGATCGCCTTCGAATTTCAAACATTCGAAATGACTGACGCATTTAGGGCATGTTGTTAACATAATATCTGCCCCAGTAGCTTTGACCTCGTCAAAACGTTGTAATCTTAAACCTCTGCTGTTTTCATTACATGACATCATGCTTGACACTCCACAACACAATCCATCTTCTTTATTATGTTCCATTTCGACAAGACTAACTCCGTCCACAGATTGTACTAAGTCTCTGGGCTCATCATAAATATTCATCTGTCTACCTATTCTGCATGGGTCATGATATGTTACTGTAATATCTTCTTCAGTTTGCAATTCCATGTCAAAACCTTTCTCAGTCAGGTATTCAGTAGTATGCATGACTTTCATATCATCCAATTCATAGTCTAATGCAAATGTTCTGAAACATTCTGCACACGAAGTTACTAGCGTGTCTATTCCACTTTCGCCGATTTTCTTCTGGTTATATTGCTTTAATTTTTCGAAAACTTCTGTCAACCCTTGCCACTTTTGATCATGGCCACAACATTTCAAAAAATCTCTTCCCAAATATGTTACTTCTTGACCTAGTTCTTCAAATAGGGTAAAGGCAGCAGTTGTAGTTTCTCCAAGGTTCATTGTTCCTTCATTAACATGACTAAAAATCATTTCCTGATCTATATAATCGACACAACCAGGATAATATCCAACATTTGAATCAATTGGGTAATCTTCTGTTGATATAAATGCTTCATCTTCATCTGCTTCAGCAGCTAATACTGCTTGTAAAACCGTGTGTGGTATTTCAGCAGCTGGAGGGCCGCCTACTATCAAATTCCTTCTAATGTCTACATATGAATCGTAATCGACTAATTGAGGACAAGCATTAGTACATGCACTGCACGTCAAGCACGAGTATAATGGAACTCCATCATCTTCATTATTCCACGTGTTATAAATTATATTCAATTTATCTCCTGCATTAAATAATCTTACAGGGCATGCATCATCACATAGGTCACAACCATAACACTTGTTCATTTCCCATTCATATCCTCTTGCCATACTACGCATTAACATGAAGACCATAGCACCTACTCCTAAGCATGGAATAAATAGTGAGTAGATTAATTTGGCATCTAGACTTTTAGGATTTTTATGATAAGTGGGATTTTTAACTGCCATATCTCCTATTTCTTCAATTGTCAATGTACTGCCCTCTCTAATTAATGCTGTACCATCTTCAGCCAATATCAACGGTTGGTACGCTATTGCATTATAGTCCGTAATCATAGAAATACTTTCATTAATTCCTGATGAAGTTGTACTATAATGCAAAACATATGATTCCCCTGCATCCAAATAAATTGTTTCAGAAGTACAGGAATTACTCTCCATATTCCATATATTTTCTCCTAAGGAGTTTTCCAAACTCATACTTTGGCTATGTGTGCCAACACCATAAGTAGAAGTTCTAAAGTTACATCCGACATCCGTTGCAATTTTATTTACCCCTAAGTCTTCTATGGTGAATGTTTTAGATTCAGAAATCGTTCTCTCGAGGCCGTTGGAATCGCCGTTATATGTTAATTCGGACTTTGCGGCATTTCTACCTGTTTCTGGATCAGCATGTCCATTTACTCCTGCAAAGTCAATTATCTTGTATTTAGTCGGCTGATAAATCCCCCAATTAACCCAATTAGAGGCTGTAATTACACACCATTCTTCATGATCTTCTACTTCAATAGTATCCCATATCGCCAATCCACTGGTTTCTGAGTAAGGTAAACAATCATCTTCCCAGGTTTCCCACACATTTCCTTTCCCATAATGAACTAAGGTATCTTCTGGTTGTTCTCTTAATTCATCTAATTGAGATATACTGTCCATTGCGCCAAGCCCTCCATAATTCCAAAAACCCCCTTCATAAATCGGCCATGTCGCTGTAGAAATAAGGACCGTTATTATCAACGTTCCAATCGTGATTTGTTTCCCTATCTTGGGATTAACACGAGCACCCATGGTATTTAGCAAAAATTTCCTTATTACAAAATAAAGTACTACAAATAAGAAAATCGCAGTTAAAATCCAAGGTATTGCATTAAAAATTGTAGCCGTCCAAGGAGCCTGTCGGCCACAAAGAAAATATTGATGAGAATCTACAAAACAATAGTTTGTCAAATCCTTTGCATATAATTCTAAGAATATATTAATTGAGAAAACAGATATGAACCATACGTGTGCTAAATATGCAGCGCCAGCACTTGCAAACCACGGATCTTCCACACCTCTCTTTTCTCTTCTCCCAATGATGAAAGGCGGTAATGCTAGAATTCCTACTGGTATTCCTGTAATCGCAGCACCCCACCATGCAGCATTCCAATAAATGAATGGTTGACCAAAGAAATCTCCGATAGGCCCTGCAGGTATCGTATATTGGGGCAAATATTCTCCCCATCTGAGATATCCATATGAAAATAAAACATACCAATCGGGGAATACGAATCCAGCCTGTGCAAAAGGATCTGCAGCACTATGTAGTGGAGGAGGGACAATCCATGAGTAAAAACATATTACCATAATCATACTTGCAAAAATTATTGTGTCTCTCAATACTTCTGTTGGCCAAAAAGAATGTCCGACAAAAACTCTTCTCCTTTCTTGTTCAGCTTCAACAAGTGCATCTCTTTCGCTAATATAAGTATCAGCAATTCTTCCAAACCTATCCATTAATCCCATTCTAAAATCTCCTTAATGCGGTTCAGCAATTCCTTGTACCCAGACAATAAATAGATGAATAAGAATTAATGCCGTGACTAATACAGGCAAAATGAAAACATGTAAAAAATACATCCTTGTTACTGTTTGGCCAGATAATGTAGTTCCTGCAAATAATGCATTAGCCATCCAATCTCCAATCAAAGGCGTTGCAGTTGCCATATTGATTCCAATTGTAGCTGCGCCAAATGCCAAACTATCCCAGGGTAACAGGTATCCTGAATAACCAAAGAAAATCACGAAAAACATCAATGCTACTCCAATTAACCAATTTAACTCTCTTGGATTACGATATGCTCCTGTAAAATATACTCTACACATATGCAAGAAAACTGCAGCTACCATAAAATGTGTAGTCCAATGATGTATTGAACGAATGATATATCCAAACGGCAAAGTAGTCATAATAAATTCCATGCTACTATATGCAGGAGTCGGATCTCCTTCGCCTCCAGGTACGTAATACAATCCAAGAATACTTCCAGTTATCACTAATATTATGAAAGCCAAAAATGAGATCCCTCCCAAACAATATAATGGATACCAATACCATATTATTCTTAGTTTGTATTTTTCAGCATGAGTCAGAGGCATTTGTCTATGGACACTGTGAAATGCATCTCTACTCATTCCCCAATAGTCTTGTATTCTAAATCTAGTATCTAACCATGAAAACGCCCATAAGAATATTTTCTCAGATAATCCCATTTCACTGGCATTAGATTCTACTGCTCTAAGAATATCCTTTCTCGGCATATCGTCTCTTTCTTTTCGTAATGTAAATGCAACTATAACAACAACTAATGCTATAAACAACCACAAAAACCAGAATTGAATCATCTTAATACCTCATCCACAATATGCATACCAATCTTTGAAATCAGGTAATGCTTCTATCACATCACCATTGACTGTAAATGGTATTAGGGGCATCCCATTTGGAGCAGGGCCCCCAGTTTTTCTAACTCCAATAAACTCAAACGGAACTCCTTTACCCATACTATTTTTTTCAATAGCAGTGGGGTCAAATCTGCTAGAATGACATATGCAAAAAAGCTTGTCACCTCCTTCATCCGTTCCTCCTGCTGCCCAAGTATCGCCAGTGTAATTATTAGTGACTAATTGCCATCCTGGGATACAACATAAGTGCGGACACCTTGAGAAAATAATTACCATGTTATCATGTATCGATAATGAACTGTATGTATCATCATCTTCTACTTCTCTCCCAGAGCCAACATATTTCCCTCCAAGATCATATCCATCTAAGTATTGAAATCTAGGTTTATCAGACTGTAGCGGTAAATCCTTATTTTCTTCATGAGGGACATAAACAACGTTCACCGGAAGTCCTGACCATACTCCTTGAGCACCTACCATCCCCGTATTGGTGGCTGCTGCTGCCGTCTGAAAGGCACTGTAGCTCATTGGTTCTAAGTGCCTGTCTCCGAACCATGCAGTATCTTCTGCTCCTGAAGGAACCCAAAATCTCACGGCACTATCTCCTCCATCGGATTCAGGCTGCCCCATCAATAGTGCGGCAAACCCTACGCTGCCTAAACTAGCCATTGTGATTAGTCCTGCCGCGGTGTTAAATGATAACCTCATGAATTCTCTTCTATCAATCATTTTGATTGACTCTTCCAGAATATCAGATTCCGTAGGAATAGGACGTAATTTAAACTTTCTAGCCATCTTCATGCCTCATATTTTTTCCATGCTTCAGTATCATTCTTAGTTATATATTTGTTTCTTCTGTGTTTTACAACAACAACATCCGGCATTACATATTTTAAATATATAATTCCCATTATTATCAAAGTAAGTAATGTCATTCCTAAATTAAATGCAAGAATTTGTTGATCCCAATGATTGTAAAGTCCATATGACAAAGATCCTGACCAAAACAAAGTCCAAAGTATGCCCCATAATCCTACTAGAATTATCAACCAAGAATCTCCTGATGGCGAGATACTTGCTCTAACAATAGTGCCTGGTTTTGGCATATTAAATACACCATGATCGACTGCCTTTGTATAACTCTCTTCTGATATCTCTACTCCTTCTAAGGCATCTCTGGCTTCTTCAACTGTGATTTTTCCACTACTGACTTCGCGTAATAGTTTCATCACCACATCGTCTTTCATAATTGATCACCTCTTCGAAGGTGCTTAATTCTAAGCCTTAATAAGTTACTACGTCCTTCATAATGTCTTGAAAAGCCATATCTCAAGAATAATCCACAAAATATAATCACTAAAATTACTGCTCCAAATCCAAGAAGACCAAGCCAATGCGCTCTTAGTTTAGCTCCCATATGGTGCAAATCAACTTCTTCGTTTATTGGAGCAGGAGGGTTAATATCTCCATTTCCAGAAAAAATTGTTCTTGTTTCACCATTATCTTCACCTTCTTCTATAGTGACGCTTAATCTATTCCACCTATCTAATGCCGAAGGTATTAGGTCACCATTAACCGAATTTCCAACAAGCCAGATTGTAACCATTTCTTCCTCGTCAACTTCTGGAGAATTCCAAATTAAGCCCCAAGACCTGTCCACAGTTTCTGAACCAGATGAGGTGTGAGTCAGAGTGCTTTCATCGCCTTCCCAGTTTTGGACTAAGTTTTCATAACCCTCTGATGCAGATAGAGTTCCACTACTGACTCTTATGGAAAAACCTCCTGTTTGACCCCCATTTAATATATCCGGGCCGCCGATTAATTGTATTTTCATCTCATATTCTGTATTTCCTAAATAATGATAAGGCACACCATCCAAAACTATGGTTACTGAATTATCTGGTTCAGAAGCATGACAAGTACATCCTGCAATTGTAACATCTCCTTCATTATTGACATTTCCTCCAACGCCAGAATGAAGTGCTTGACTGGTGCCAGCAATAAACATCAAAATTAGGCTTAAAACCATGAGTCTTTTAGAGAACAAATCCAACCGTTGCATGCTTTGGCCTCTACGATTATTACTCCCACATTAAAGGAGACTATTAAGGTTCCAGTATTGCGCTTTCACACTCCTTAATATTTTGTCAATTATATATATTTCAGAAACCTAAAATGTTATGCCTGCAAGGGGCCATTATGGCCGGTCCATCTTGGCGTAATATATACGAATTAAATGATCAACAAATTAGAGATTTAGGATTAGCTGAAGATCACATGGAACTAATGGAAATATCTGAAGCAGAATCAATATTATTGAAACTAATTCATGACAGTCCTGATTGTATACCTGTCTTGAATGTGATGGGTCATATGCAGGGTCGATACTTGTCTGACTTTGAGAATGCCATAAATTACTATGATAAAGTTTTGAAATTAGAACCTGATAATGCCTGGGCAAGAGATGAGAGACGACGTTATCAAAGATATCTAGATTATGATTAGTATACTATAAATCTCTATCCTCTATCGGAATGTGTGGACCGAAGTACCATATTGATATTAGGTGCTGGAGGAATAGGTTGTAAGTGGGCTGTAAAAGCCCATTCCAGATGCCCCGAAGGTTCTGCTGATCTCCTTTTGATAGATGTTGATAAAAAATCATTTTCAGATGCAAAAACTGCCCATTGTCTTCAATTATCCTTAGGTGATGAAGACAAGGGTGCTGCTACACTTAGGAGGATGGCAAAACATCGTTTAAAAGATGGAATTGGCGATTTCCAATCATTATTTAATAGTTCAGAACTGGTTATAATATTATCGGGATTAGGAGGGGGCACAGGTTCTGGAATTTCTGCTGATCTAGCCACTATTGCAAAAAATTCAGATAGTGTAGTTATTTCTATCGTTGGTTTACCATTTGCCGAACAACCTTTTCGTTCCACTATTGCTAAGGATGTTTTACCTGAAATAGATAACGCTTCAGATATGTGTATAAAACTGAGTATGGAAAGACTTGCATGGCAGGCAAGAGACCGTAAATCGGACTGGGAATCAGGATCAGAGTGGATAGAAGAATTAGTAGAAGGCTTAGTAACTACATTAGCCAAGGTGGGAAAAATTAATCTTGATTTGATGGATTTAAAGTCTATAGTTGGTAAGCCAGGAAATGCTACACTAGTCGTTGGTACTGGTTTTACTAACGAACCCGAAAAAGTTGTAAGAGTTGCACAACAATCTCCTCTTTATGATATAAATGTTGAAGGAGCAAAAGGCTGCTTAATCCAAGTTGAAGGTGGCCCAGATATGACATTATCACATTTAAATTTAGTTTCTGATGGTTTCTTATCAGTTCTAGATCCTGATTGCCAAGTTATTTTAGGAGCACGTTCCAGCGAAGAAATGATTGGTAAACTTAGATTAGTTGCAGTCCTTAGTGGGCTTTAATCACTCTTCCTCTTCATGGCCAAATTTCTTTATCGAAAATGGCAAAATCAATAAAATAACTAATGCAGTAATTATATGGCCTATAGCAGTTGTTTGTAATAGACTACTCTCGGTCAATTGTTCAGAAAGTATCGTAAGTGAACTTATGCTGCCTGCATACAAATATCCAAATGAAATACCCCAAAATATTGCGGACCGACCTCCAAAAATATCAATGCCCTTTTTCTTACCTCTATTTATCATGGAAGTTACAGCAAAAAATATCGTTATAATCATTAACAAACCTTCTTCAATAAGCATTAATCCATCAACAGAATCGACCAACCAAGTATTTCTCCTCCATGCACTCAGTATATGCCAACTAGAAGCAAAAATTAACACAATCATCAATAAGTCTCCTGAATGACCTTTATTGCCTAAATTTTTTCTGATATCTGCAGTATAAGTATCTACAAAATAACTTATTGTAGTAATTATTAAAAAGAATAAAATCCATAAAATATGGACTTTTATATTTGATTCTACTACGTTTTCTGCACCATAACCAAACCACCAAACAAGAGGAATGAATATTATAATCAGCCCGAGAGTTCTAATAACGATATTATTTTTCGAAACCTTACTTTCTTTTATTGAAACTCTCTTTTCTATGAATATCAGACTACCAAATACAAGAGACAATCCTTGCCCTATAGAAAGTAATATGAAAAGAGAACTCATAAAATAATTAATATTCCTTGTTTCAAATAAATTATTTAGAATTATTACTAGAGTGGTTGTAATTACGATTACAGGAATTAAAGATAAAGATGCTTTAATAAAATATTTCTTATTAAATATGCCATCTCCATCATCTTTTACATTGAATATCATTTCTCCAAATTTTGATGAGATTATTATCGCTATAACCACATATGAAACTGATAATGAAAGAAAAATCAAACTCCCGTTAGTTCCGAAATATCCAAGTTCATACTTCATTAAAGTATATATTAATGTAGTATTGAATAATAATACAATTAAATGTGACAAAGTCGAAGGGTTCAGAATAGTCATGAAAAAACTATTTTCCCCCCTCCCCTCTACTTCTTCCATGATCTCTCGACGAACCATCATTGGTTAAGTTAAACCCCCTGTCGGAGCTCATGGGACGGGTTTCCAAAGCGGCAAGAGGAAAGCATCGATGGATTGGAGTTAGAGGGGATATGATATACAAATCAAGAGAAGAATTAAAACAAATCGTTTCTCAAATTCTTGAAAATTGTGAGTGGAAATTATATGATATCAAATTTATTGACAGCAAATGTTTTTTCATTATTAAGGTCCAACTTGAAAATTATGAAAAAATACTCAATCTCGTTAATTTACATGATTCATTTGAAACATTAACTAGTTCGGGTAAAATTAATCTAATCAGAGAAAGAATATTCTAGTTTATATGAAATTTCCAATCTATTTCCTCTAAATCAGTAATATTCATGATATCATGAATGCTCAAAATCTCTAATTCTCCATCTTCTGATATTCCAATTATTCTAGAATTATTTTTCTTGTATTTTATTGATACTCCTCTAGAAAATATTTGTGAAAGTGCCTTCCATGATAGATCTCTCATTTCATTAGAACTAATATTGGGAAGTAGATAGTGTTCTTCAAAATTCGAAGAAAGAGCAACATCTACTCTCTTGTAAATGTCAATATTTTCTAACTCACCTAATGTCTCATTCCACCCAGAAGATGTAAATAATTCCTCATTATTTTTTTTTCTTCTGTTGATGCCTACGCCTACTCTCAAAGCACTATCTTCACTGTCAGACTCAATTATTATTCCTCCCATTTTTCTGAAATCATTACTCAATAAGTCGTTCGGCCATTTGAGGCCAACCTTTAACACACTAGAAATTGAAGAACCAGCAGTAATCTGTAATATACCGGGCGATATTTCTTCAAGGATAGATTTTGGTATTTTCCATGTTGCTAACATATCGCCATCACTAGATTGCCAGTTAGTATTTCTCCTCCCTCTCCCCTTAGTCTGACTTCTTGCCATTATTCTAGTCCATTTTTTATCTTTCTTCTTTTGCACTTCATCCATAGTACTTTCACATTCATCAATAATTGTTGGGATACTATTTTCTCCAGGTTTCCAAAATGCATGAACTTCCAGTTTTTCATCGCCTATTATTTCTTCAGTAATTTTTCTTCCAGACCATCCCTTTTCTTTCCATAATCCTGGAGTACTATTACTCTCAGGCAAAGTTCTAAAAAGTAACATTACTAAACACTTATCAGAAATTTTACACATTTCCAAAGTTTCAATCAATTTTTTATTCCATCCTCCATTTTCCAAATCTAAATAAGCCGCATCTTCAATATACTCTAGTTTATTTTCTTCTTCCATTACTGGATTCAAATACGGCAAATTCCAAATAATAACATCAATTTCATCTGAAATATCTATTTTTTCACCAATTCCTCCTTCTTCTATTAATATTGAGTTTTCTAGATTGTACTTCTTTACATTTCCCCGAGCACTGGAAACAGCATATGGATTCACATCATAACCTATAACCTTCCATCCCAATGTTGCTAATAGCATTGACAAAGCCCCTGAGCCGCACCCTATTTCTAGCGCTAAACCTTGATGTTTCTTCATTTTCAATATTGCATTTGCCATTAAATAAGTATCTTCTCTTGGAGGATAGACTGTCTCATGAGTTTCTAAATTCCAATTACAAATATTCTTTATCTTAAATCTAGTTTGTTTAAATGGAAAATCCATAAGTATCTACCCTATTTTTTCAAAAACATTTATGTTCTGAGTGTTATATCAAGTACTGACGACAGATTCTCCTCTGGAGTTCCGACCCTCGCTCTAGTGGTGCTTGTTTAGTTACTTTATTAAACCCCTCTTAGGACGGACAATAGCCCAGCATATGCTATGGGCCTGTAGCTTAGTCAGGTAGAGCGACGGGCTTTTAACCCGTCGGCCGCGGGTTCGAATCCCGTCAGGCCCGCCTGAATAAGCCTCAGGTCCATATTTATCTGGTAAAGGGGACACAAACATGGCAGTAAAAAGCTCAACAAAAAAACGGTTAATAGAACTAGGAGTTCCAGAAGATAGGGCTCATAAATTGGCCGATGATGCTAACATGGACGCAATCAAAAGAATGACTGTAGAGCAAGTTGCTAAAAAAGTAGATCTTGAAATGGGTAGCGCAGATTTAGAACTTATAATGGGGGTCATTAGGGAACAAATGGCATCAAGGAAGAGGAGCAGAAGTGGTAGAATAACAATTTCTAGAAATGCCCTATTAGATGAAGACATTCCTCAAGGAGAAGATCGCTTTAATGTATTAAATCATATTTTAGTACCACATCATGAATTGGTCCCAATTGGAGATGAAGAAAAGGTATTATCTCCTTGGAATCTGATGGAAAAAGATTTCGAAGGAAATAATAGACTAGCAAAAGAACTTTTGCCAAAGATATTGATTACTGACCCTGCAGTACAGGCCATTAAAGAAACAACTGAAGCAGAAGATGATACACTATTGGCAGGTTGGTTAACCAACAGAGTAATGAAAATAGAACGATATAGTAGATCTGCAGGAACTAGTATAGCATACAGACTAGTCGTGGAGAGAGCTTGAGGGGATGATTAAAAATGAAGGAAATTGTTGAAAGTTATTTTAGTAAAAGAAGTCTTGTTAATCACCAACTTGCATCATACAATGATTGCATTCCATTACTTGATAGTAGGGGAAGTAGGATGGAAAATATAGTCAGAAATATCCGAATTGGTAGTGATGACTATGAATACGATAATGAAGGCGGATTGATAAAACTTGACGTTTTAGAAAAAGAAATTATAGTACGAGTTAAAAATATCCGTCTTGGTCAACCAACAATTAGAGAGGCCAATGGAGCAGAACATCCTGCCACGCCTCTAGAATGCAGACTGAGGAAACTTACTTACTTTGCACCTATATATTTAGATTTTAGAATATATCGAGATGATTTACCTCCTTCTCCTGGCTCTGAGTTGGGCTATATGGATGAGAAAAATGTCCACATAGGAAATTTACCAATTATGGTCAGATCTGCAAGATGTAACTTACATGCAAATAATATAGACCCTAACAGAAAACTTTCTCCAGACTCTTCTCCTGAGGATGCTGAGCAATATGTTAAATTATTGAGAAAATATGGTGAAGATCCTGTAGATCCAGGTGGTTATTTTATCATCAATGGTACTGAAAGAGTTTTGATATCAATGGAAGATTTGGCGCCAAATAGGGTGACTGTTGAGAGAAATAAGAAGTATGCACATGATACTGAAGTAGCTAAAATATTCTCTCAGAAGGACGGCGTCCGTAAACCTCTCAATGTTGAAAAACGTAGAGATGGTATGTTGATGGTAAAAATTCCTAGTGCTGGAACTACTGCTATCCCCGTAGTTCTATTAATGAGGGCACTAGGAATGTCAAATGATAGAGAAATTTTCTCTTCAATTGCCGGTCCAGTAGAGGCTATGAAATATACTGTAGCCAATCTTAATGATGTGAAAGATAACGAAGAATATGGAGTAGAAAATGAAGAAGAAGCCCTTGCTTGGTTAGAGAAAAAATTTGCTGCGGGCCAACAAAAAGAATATCGTGAATCCAGGGTTCAAAATTTACTTGATAAAGAACTTCTTCCCCATTTGGGCGCTTCATATGAACATCGGCAGAAAAAATCAATTTTCTTAGGTAGGATTGTAAGGCAAGTTCTCGAGATGGCTATTAACAATAAAGATCCTAATGACAAGGATCATTATGCAAACAAAAGAGTTCGTTTAGCTGGAGATCTCATTGAAGATTTATTCCGAGTAAGTCTCCAACAACTAGCTAGAGACTTAAAGTATCAGTTAGAGAGGCATCATAATAGAAAGCGTGAATTGAAAATTAACTCCTGTCTAAGGCCTGATGTTTTGACCTCAAAAATAATGCATGCTCTTGCAACTGGCAATTGGGTAGGCGGGAGATCAGGAGTAAGTCAATTATTAGATAGGACTACGTATCTTTCTGCTTTATCTCATATGAGAAGAGTAACAAGTCCGTTAGTTAGGAGTCAGCCACATTTTGAAGCTCGTGATTTACACCCTACTCAGTGGGGGAGATTATGCCCTAATGAAACACCAGAGGGTCAAAATTGTGGTTTAGTGAAGAATGCCGCTCAGATGATTGATGTTTCTGAAGAAGTTTCGGAATCCGATGTAAAAGAATTACTAAAAGAGGCAGGTGTTGATGACTCACCAGAAGGCTGGGCAGATGGTTCTAGAGTCCATGTGAATGGAGATATCTTTGGACTACATAAGAGGCCACAAAAATTAGTACAGAGAATTAAGAATAGTAGAAGATCGGGCAAAATAAGATCTGAAGTAAGTATAAGGCATGATACTGAAAATAAAGATGTCTTTATCAATACAGATAGAGGGCGAATTCTTCGTCCATTACTTGTTTTAGAGAATGGCAGTTTAACTCTTTCAAAGCAGCATCTCGACTCTCTGAGAGACGGAAGTATGGATTTCAATGATTTATTAACTAGTGGGGTAGTTGAATGGGTTGATGCTGAAGAAGAAGAAGATCTTTTGATTGCGCCGAGGCCCTACGACTTGCCTGCCGTTTCTCCGAAGAACAAGAGACCAATCAATCCAGCAAAGGTAGAATGGTTAAATTTAGGCGAACCCAATATCACCCATGCTCATCTTTCTGCTGAAATACAAATGCCAAATGGTAAATCAAAGACTGAGAAATTCAAAGTACCATTAAATTACCATCAGGAAGATGTTGATGCTCTTAAAAGAAGAGAAAAGAAAGCTCATACTGTACTAATATTTACTCATGTCGAAATAGACCCACAATTGATTTTAGGCGTATGCGCTTCTCTAGTTCCATATCCAGAACATAATTCTACCCCAAGAGTTACTGGTGGGACGGCAATGGTAAAACAAAGCCTAGGTCTCTCTAGTGCAAATTATAGACTTCGTCCAGATACAAGGGCACACATAATGCACTATCCACAACGCTCAATTGTCGGCACAAGGGCTATGGACTCTACTAAGTTCAATGAAAGACCAGGAGGTCAAAATCTTGTAGTGGCAATAATGAGTCACCATGGATATAATATGCAAGATGCTATTGTAATGAATAAGGCATCTGTAGAACGTTCAATGGGACGTTCCTCATTCATGAGGACTTACAACGCAGAAAACAAGAGATTCCCTGGCGGCCAAGAAGAAAGAATCGAAATTCCTGGTACTGGTTTAGATGAAATAAAAGGTCTAAAATCATGGGATTCATATTCGCATCTTGAAAGAGATGGTTTGCCTGTACCTGAAACCTTTTTGACAAGCGAAAAAGGAGGAAACCCTGTTCTTGTAGGAAAAACTAGTCCTCCAAGATTCTTAGAAGAAGCACATGGTGCATTCTTACAAGCGCAAGAAAGGCGCGAATCATCAATGAATGTGAGACACGGAGAAAATGGCTGGGTAGATAATGTATTCGTAACAGAGTCATTAGACTCTGGTAGACTTGTAAGAATAACTCTTAGAAGTAATAAAATTCCCGAATTAGGAGATAAATTTGCTAGTAGACATGGTCAGAAAGGAATTATCGGTAGAATGGTAAACGAAGAAGATATGCCCTTTACAGAAGATGGAGTTATACCTGATATTTTAATAAATCCTCATGCCATTCCTTCTAGAATGACTGTAGCACACGTTCTTGAAATGATTGGAGGAAAAGTAGGTTCAATGGAAACTAGGAGAATTGATGGGACAGCATTCACAGGAGAAAAAGAAGAATCTCTTAGATCAGGTTTACTTAGAAATGGATTTAACCACACAGGACGCGAATCAATGATAAATGGAGAAACAGGAGAATCATATCCTGCCGAAGTTTTCGTTGGAGTAATTTATTATCAAAGACTACATCATTTAGTCAGTAGTAAATTACATGCTAGAAGTCGTGGTAGAGTTCAGATTTTGACTAGACAACCTACAGAAGGACGTGCTAGACAAGGTGGTTTGAGATTTGGAGAAATGGAAAGAGACTGTTTGATTTCACATGGTGCATCTATGGTCATCAAAGACAGACTTCTTGGGGAGTCTGACGGTATTGATTTATTTGTATGCGCCCAATCAGGACATATCGCATGGTATGATCCAAGAAAAAGAACATACGTATCTCCGATACACGGAGATGGTGCGGAGGTTTACAAAATCCAAACTTCATACGCTTTCAAACTGCTACTCGATGAAATGAAGAGTTTGGGTGTTGCCATGAGATTAGAACTGGAGGATCAAAGATGAAACGTAATAGTAATACATTAATTCCTAAGAGAATTGCAGGCATTAGATTTGCACTGATGGACCCTAATGAAATAAGAAAGATGTCTGCTGTAGAAGTCAAGACTGCAGATACTTACAAAGATGATGGTCATGCATTTAAACAAGGTTTAATGGATCCAAAAATGGGAGTAATCGAACCAGGATTGGTGTGTCCAACTGACAACTGTAAGTATGATGAGAGCCCTGGTCATTTTGGACATATACAATTAGAGTTGCCAGTGATGCACATTGGCTTTACCGCTTTGATTAAAATGGCATTAAAAAATACTTGTAACAAATGTAGTAAAATTCTCTTACACAGTGCTCCTGAAACTCATCCTTTAGATCCTGAAAAATCTGAGCAAGATTATTATCGAGAAAGAGTACACGATGTAATGATAAAACATGGTGTTGGTTCACGTGAGTTTAATAAAACAATAAAAGACATTGAGAAAGAATGTTCAAGTGCAAAAAGAGCTATTTGTATGCACTGCGGTTCAGAACAAGGTAAAATAATTTTAGACAAACCTTCAACTTTTAAAGAAAAGAAAGCGGACAAAGGAGAACATAAACTTAATGCCCGTGATATTAGAGAATGGTTAGAAAGAATACCTGACGAGCATCTAATATTCATAGGAATGAACAAAGATGTTTGTAGGCCAGAATGGACTATTTTGAAAGTTCTTCCAGTCCCTCCTATTACTGTAAGGCCTTCTATAACACTGGATAGTGGTGATCGATCTGAAGATGATTTGACGCATAAATTAGTAGATGTTTTAAGAATAAATCAAAGATTAAGAGAAAATAGAGATGCTGGTGCACCACAATTAATCGTTGAAGATTTATGGGAATTATTACAATATCACTGTACTACATATTTTGATAATCAGACTAGTGGAATACCTCCTGCTAGACATCGTTCGGGTAGGCCTCTGAAAACTTTAACACAACGTCTGAAAGGAAAAGAAGGACGTTTTAGGAGTAATTTATCTGGTAAAAGAGTTAATTTCTGTGCTAGGACTGTAATTAGTCCAGATCCAAATCTCGGAATAAACGAGGTTGGCATACCAGTATCAACTGCTAAAGAATTGACAGTTCCTATCAGAGTAACAAGTAGGAACAGAGAACAATTAAGACAGATGATTCTAAGGGGCCCAGATAATCATCCTGGGGTGAATTATATCATCAGGGGAGATACTTTGAGAGTACGTATTACGGATAGGACAAAATTTATCTGGGCAGGTTTCAGATGTAAAAATCCTGAATGCCATAGTGGTAGCGATGAAGAACCATATTCAGGTTACAGGCCTGATTTAAATGATGTACTACCAGCTCCAAACTTTTTGCCGGGTTTGGAATTGAAGAAAGAAATGAAAAGAAATGAAATAGGAGAATTAGAAGAAGTAAATGGAATAGATTTAGAAAAAACTATCGCCAATCTTCGCGGAGAAGATTCCAATGGAAAACAATTAGAAAAAGATGATCCTAAGGCATTAATTCACAATCGTTGGAGATGGGAAGTCGAAAATCCAACAGAATATTTCCCGGATCATTTAGAAGTTCGATGCCCTCATTGTGGTAGTCCATCTCAAGAAGATGAATATGGAAATACATATCCTACGGAAAGTGAAGATAGATTAAGTACATGGGACCAAGATGGCAATCCTCGTCCAGGAATAGTGGTTGAGAGGCATTTAATCGATGGGGATGTCACCATATTCAACCGCCAACCATCTTTGCATAGGATGTCTATGATGGTTCATGAAATTAGAGTTATGGAAGGAAAAACATTCAGATTTAATCTTGCAGATTGTACGCCTTACAACGCAGATTTCGATGGTGATGAGATGAATTTACATGTTATCCAAAGTGAAGAAGCGAGAGCAGAGGCTAAGATACTAATGCGCGTCCAAGAACATATAATAACGCCCAGATATGGAGGTAGCGTAATTGGCGGAATACATGATCATATTTCTGGTTCTTATCTACTAACTCATGATAATATGATATTACCTAAAAATATAGTCTTAGAAGTACTTGGCTCAATTAATTACCAAGGAGAACTACCGGATGAAATTGAAAAAGATGGAGTAGTAGGCTACAGAGGAGCAGAAGTATTGAGTTTAATTGTTCCAGATGGCTTTAATCTTGAATATCTAAACAGATCCGGAGACACTGTTAAAGTTTCTAAGGGGAATATTGAAGGAGCAATAGATAAAAAAGGAATAGGTGCAGAAGATGGCCGATTATTAGATGCCGTTGTTCAAACACACGGTAATCAGCGCGGTGCAAAATTCATCAATGATATGACTAAGATGACTATCGCTGCATGTACTTCATTAGGATTTACTACCGGAATAGATGATGAAGATTTGCCTCCGGAAGCCAAAAAAGAAATTGAATCTATAAACAAGAAAGCCAGTGAAGATGTCGACTTAGAACTTGTGAAATACGGTAAAGATGGTAGAAAGTATGAAGCAAGACCTGGTAGAACGCCTTTAGAAACTCTTGAAGAAAACATTCTGCAAATACTTGATACTGGTAAATCTGATGCTGGAAATGTCGCAAAGAAATATCTCGGTGAAGACAATGCAGCTGTTTTGATGGCAACTTCTGGAGCTAGAGGTTCTATGGATAACCTAGCAATGATGGCTGGATCAATAGGCCAACCAAAAGTTCGTGGTAAGAGGTTAGAAAGAGGTTATCAAGATAGAGTTTTGGCGCATTTCCCAAGAGGAGTAAAAGGTGCTAGGGAGAAAGGCTTCGTTTCTTCTTCATTCAAGAGAGGTTTAGAACCAACTGAATTTTTCATGCTATCAGTTTCTGGCAGAGAATCCCTAGTTGATACAGCAGTTAGGACAAGTAAATCAGGATATATGCAACGTAGATTAATTAATGCTATGGACGATCTTAAAGTTTCCACTGATGATCAATCATCTGTAAGAAATACTGGTAATAGAATTGTTCAATTCCAATATGGTGAAGATACTGTTGATCCAGCTCGCAGCCGTAAAGGAGAACCATTTGATGTCAATCTAGTTCTAGATGATGCTTTAGGAGGTGCTTAATAATGGTAGTTAAGAGTGCAACAAAAAAGAAATTAATGGACTTAGGCATAGAGGAAGAATATGCTCATAAATTAGCCGATGACAGGAAATGGGACGATGTCAAAGTTCTCACACCACTCCAAATAGGTCAAATTTGTGGAATTGATTCCGGAACCTCTCAAAAAATTCACCATGTAATGGCAAGCTCCACTAAATCAGCAAGAGCTGCAGCTGCTAAGACTGAAAAAACTGTCGTTAGAAGGAGAACTTTATCAAGACGAAGGAAAAAAACTTTGCTTCCAATACAAAATTATGATGTAGAAAGTAGTAAAAAATTATTACTTAGGGATTTAGACGATGAAGATCCATTATTCATCCAACTTTCTGCAAAGGCTATTGAATTAGGCTTGCACTTAACTCCTCAGATTATCAATACATTAGTTGATGGCATTAAGTCAAGGGGTGATAAAAAATTATCAGATAAAAAATTAGAAAATATCATTAAATCTGCTCATAATCATTTACTAAAAGCACGAGTCGATCCACATGAAGCTGTGGGGATTACAACTGCTCAGTCATTAGGTGAACCTGGGACACAAATGACAATGCGAACATTCCACTACGCTGGTGTTGCAACTGTGAATGTAACACAAGGTCTTCCAAGAATAATTGAAATTGTTGATGCTCGTAAAGTACCTAATACGCCAACAATGAATATTTACTTAGAAGAATTCAATTCCAAAGGCAAGCCTTTGAGAACTAATGAAAAATTGGCTAGAGAATTAGCGGCCGGAATCGAAACAACAACAGCAACAGATATTGCAGCAATCGATGTCGAGGTAACTCAAAGATATATCAACCTTCAATTAATTCCTGCAAATCTAAAATTGAAAAATATGACTGGCGCGGAAGTATTGGACAAACTATCAAGAGCATTGAGATTATACATACAGTCAGACAACGAAGATAGGCCCAAAGTTCTTAAAATAATACCAGGAATTTCAAAAGCCGAAGATTTGACAAATTTAGCCACAGATCCTCCTACATATACAGCACTGCTACAATTAGAAGATAAAATAAAGAAATTAAGACTTAAAGGGTTGCCTGGTATTTCTAGAGCTAATGTACAAGGTCCAAATAAAGATGGAGAGTATTACATATCTACTATTGGCTCAAATTTAACCAAAGTTAGTGAATTCTCTGGTGTTGATAGATCTCGAACCTATACTAATAATATTAGTGAAATATATGATTATTTGGGTATTGAGGCAGCACGACAAGCCATTATTAATGAGGCATATGATACAATGGCAGGAGCCGGTTTAGATGTTGATATTAGGCATTTAATTATGGTAGCCGATGTAATGTCTAGTGAAGGAGAAATAAGGGCAATAGGGAGACATGGAGTTAGTGGAACAAAACATTCTATATTGGCTAGGTCTGCTTTCGAAGTAACAGTCACTCATTTACTCAAAGCCGGAATCATCGGTGAGCGCGACGATCTTAGTGGCGTTACTGAAAATATCATTGTGGGTCAACCTGTCGCTTTAGGGACAGGAAGCGTAGAATTATTCTATGTACCAGAGAATTAAGGAGGAATAAAATGGATTTAGCACGTCAATTAAAACAAGGAATGAATACTGGGACTTTATTATTCGGCCAGAGAGAAACCATGAGTGCCTGCTCTAGGGGGGATGCAAGAATGGTTTTAGTAGCCGCTAACTGCCCTCAAAAGTACATCTCTAGCCTCCAATCCAAACATCCTGATGTGCCCGTACATCAAGTAATGTTAGTTAATAGGCAATTGGGTGCTGCTTGTGCAAAACCATTTCCTGTTAGTACTCTTTGTGTTACTGATCCTGGACAAAGTGAATTATTAACGCTAGGTCAGAATGTTTAATGGCCAATTAAAGCCATTTTACTAAATTTTAGGGTTTTATTCAAAGTCCTCCATTCTCTCGCAAGGCCATGGAAAGTGAAATCCGTAATTTAATAAAATTACGGGGAGAAAATTTCCATAACCAAAATTATGATTTTTCTTCCATTGATTTTAATTTTATTGGCAAAGTAGATTCTTTACAAGATTTAGAAGAATTTCCATCTAAATCACTTTTTATTTGGCATGTCGGCGAAGGAATTACTACATTAAATAATTTTGAAATAGAAAGATGGAGTGTCGATGCTCCTTCTGGAAATCACTTGATAATTTCGGAGAGATTTATTGATGATAACTTAAATACAGATAACTATAGAAAAAACAAGATTTTTTTTTGGGGCCCAAATGAACTATCACAATGGTTTGGGAGGGCCATATTGAATAAAGAAATACAATTATCAGTTATCAAAGATGATAAGATCGATGACGAAATTAGTGAAACCAATTTGAATAAAAGTACTGATAGTTCCATTTTGACATTGAAAAATAACATAGAAATTTCTACTTGGCTATCTAATAAAGGCCTGTCGGGCATTACATATTCTCCAATTTTACTTTCATCTAAGTTATGGGAAGTAGATGGTGAATTAATAGGCCCAGATGGTTCTGTTGAAAAGAAAAGGTGGAAAATCATAGAAGACCCATGGGAAAATAATTTTACTATGTTTTCTAATGTGGAAGTTCTGCCAATTTCTCCTTCATTAAGAATTGTTGAGCCAAACATAAATTTTTGGAAAGACAAATCTCAGATAATAGATATCATCGCCCCATTAATTAACGAAAAGCGCCAAGGTAAACCAAAAAATGCTGGATTATTTACTCAAAGTATGGTTCTACAGAATTGGAATTTTAAAACTGATAGCTGTAATCTTCATCATAAAAAACTTCTAATTCCTGCTTGGATATTAAATACTGAAAATAGGCAATTAATTCATGGAATTAGTGGTAAAAAACTTCCTGCGTAATATCAATTTCTTTGTAAAGACATCAACTCATCGGTAGATAAAGTGTCTCCAGACATCAATCTACTCATTAAATCGGAAACTTCTACTTTTTGTTCTTCAACCTCTTCTGTGTTAATTTCCTTGAGTAAATCTTGCATCGAATGGATGCATCTTAATGATACGACGTATCTGCTATGCATTATATCTGCTTCTCTTTTCGATATTGTTACTTCCATTTGTGCATTATTTGCAATCTCTCTTAATCTATCTACTTCTTCAGATAGTTCCATCATCAAGTCATGAGCTTCTTGGGCGTTTTTAACTGCGTCTTCTACATTGTCATGTGCCTTTGCTTGAGAATATTTCGCTTCTCGCTCATTCTTTTTTAGATTTCCAAAAATATCTTCTTCTCCAATTTTCTTGGCTTCTTTGTAATCTCTATTTAATTTCTTCATTTTATTGAAAAATTCTTTTTCCTTTTTACCAGAAAAAGCCCCTCTCTCATACATACTTTCTAATTTATTCATTTCAGACTTTATTCTTCGCGGATCAGGTCCGTTTCTCTTATTGGTTCGATTTTCTTTATCACCAATTTTTTCCCTCATTTCCCTTCTAATTACTTTTAATTTTTCAGATTTTTCAAATCTTATTTCCTTTAATTCTTTTACATTAATATTTGCTGCATCTCTTACAATTTTTTGTTTTTGTACCTCTGAAATTAATTCTTTAACTTGAATATTGATTTCATTTCGCTTATCCAAATGTTTACGAACTCTATTATTCCATTCGTCTCTTTGTTCTTTATTATTACTCAATTCTAGATTAATTTTTTCAGTAAGTGGGTTGAATATGTCGCCAACTTCACCATAATTCATCAATATGCCACCTATTGTATCCAATCCGACTCCGATTATTAATATAAATTAATACTAAAATAAACTCTTATTTTCTATTCATTTCCTCTTAATGCAGCACTATTTCCTTTCCTCGACTTTCTTTTTGTATTTCCAAAACGCCTCATCTTTCTTTTTTTATTTGCCTTGTTTTTTGAATCACTTTTCTTTATTATATTTGGTTTTATGTCACTCAAACTTCCCTGATCTAGTAGTACACCAAATTCAGATATATCAAGAATTTCGCCTCCATCTATCTTAGTTTTAATCTCGGCTAAACTAATTTTTTTATTTGATAAATTCTTTTTCTTCAATAATTTTTTGGTTTTTAGAAGTTTTGACTTCAAATCATTTCTTTCTAATTTTAATTCATCTAGCTTTTTATCTATTGAAGATATTTTTTTGCTTATTTTTGATATTTCCTTTCTTGAAACTACCTTCTCTCCAGGTTCAGTTTTATTTTCCATTTTAGACACATTTTCTTCTTTTTCTTTTCTCTGAGTATCTAATTTTTTTGCTACTTTTCTACATTTAGTCATATTTTTTCTGTATTCCAAATGTGCCTTTTCCGCTTCCCTTTTTCTTTTAATACAAATCTGCAATTCAAAAAATTTCTCGAATAAATCTTTCTCCCTCTCTAATGTTGGTACAGTTGTTAAATCATTATTAATCAACGTTAAGTTTTCATAATTTTTCATTATCCATTTTTCTAATACTTTGCTTGGAGGTGGAATTAAATTGTCTATCAAATCTCTAATTTTCTTCAATTCTTCGGCCTTTTTCCTGTATCCATTAAATTCATTCAATAATTCCCTCCTTTCCTCATCCATTGAATCTACTTCTTTCATCATTTCTCGCAATGTTTTTACTATTTCTATTTGATTTCTTCTATCTTCCAAATGTTCTTTAAATCTTTTTTCATTATATTGTATGTCACTTTGTATTTCCCTTTTCAATTGCACAATTTCTTCGAATTCCATATTTTCTAAATCAACATCAGATTTATTTTCTGATGTATCACTCATTCTTCTTCCTCCATTTTTATATTATTAATGTCATTTTTTGCTTTTTTATTTTTATTGGAAGCAAAAGAGGATTCTTTTCCTTGCTGAACCTTCTTAGCTAATGTCATTAATTCATCAAAACCATCTAAAATTATATTTTCCCAGTATGATATGTCTCTATCTAAATTTTTTAATAGTCGCTTTGCCTTATCATTTTGCCTATTTATATCTACTAATTCTTTTTTTATTGCTATATATTTTGCATGAACCGGCTCTCCAAGATTGACATTTCTAATCATCTCTCTATGCTCTTTATCTGCGGCCTTGTAGAGGGTATTCATTTTCTTCCTCTTTTCAATAAAATCTGCCATCTGAGGATTTGAAGATTTACGCTCTTTTAACCATAATTCATTTTGTCTTATGATATTCCGTCTTGCATCTATCATTTTCTTTTCCGCTTTATGATCAAGTGCAACTGTTTGGATATTGAACTCTATTTCTTCTAATTCTTCTGTCATTCTTTCCTTTTTCCATTTTGGATCTAGACTAATCATATTACCCGATTCAATTAATTCATTTTGAATAAGTTTAATCTTCCCCCAAATTTCTCCTGCTTCTTTTTGATGGACATCTCTCCGTTTTTTAATTTCAGATATTTTTATCTTTATTTTTTCATTTTTTTCTTTCATTTTAGTCAATTTTGGAATTAATGCTTCTGATTCATTATCTAAATTTTTTATTATATTTGGCAGTTGGTCCTTTAATGCCTTACGCCTAATTAATAATGCTGCGACAATTTCTTCAGGAGTTACACTAAGTAAAGTCTCTGTATCCACGTGACGTCCACTTAATTTCCTCATTAAAATGTCTCTATCATCTTCAAAAAGGGTTTCATTCATACGGTACTACTCTAGGGGCTATATTGATGGCGAGGAGTTTCCATGGCAACATCTCACTAATACTACTTCTAATAATGCTATTTTGTTCATTTTCCTTATTGCATCTTTACCAGGTTGAATCTCCGGAACTGGTTGAAAAAAATATCCAAAAAACTAATTCTAATGATGTAAATTTTTCTGCTGCAGGGAGTGAAGAAATATCAATCATTGGACAACCTATTCATTTAGGAGATCTAATAAAAGCTTCAATTTTAATACATAATGAAGGAGATGTTAGAGATAGCGTTAGATTAGAAATCAGTGGAACTAATAATTCTTTTTGGCTAGGGGATTTTGTTGAAATTGATACTGGCTCAAGTAGGGAAATATCCGTTTCTTTTAGGCCTTTAAATGTAGGAAATAATGAATTTAATTGGAGCGTATTTAATCCAAGAGGAGGAGTAGATAGTAACTTAAATGGCTCTTTCAATATCGAAGTACGAGATAAACAATCATTACAAATATTATCTAATTCTTACTCGTGGAATTCTGAAGAAGGATTAGAAGTAATGCCAGTATTTTTTCTTTCTGAGGGAGTTTCCAGAGATATTTCAATTAATATATTCGATAATGTTGATAAAAATAATTTACTCCAATCATTGAAAATATCCTTAGATTATGGCAGTAGAATTATTCCTTTTAATTTGGCCAATCCTATCACTGAAAATATATTCATAGAAGTAGTTCCAATATCATGGTTTCCGAATATTTCCGATTCTAAAAATACTAGTATTATTCTTGTAAATCCCCCTCACATTTCAGTTGAAATCACAATTGATAATTTTTACCCAGAGACTCCTGTTAAAAATGAAAACATATCATTTGAATACACAATTAGTAATAATGGCAATAGTAAGATAAATTCTGCTTTAATACGACTTATTATGTCTGATCAAACAATAATACATGAGGAAAACTTCCCTTCTTTATTACCAGATGCTACCTATTCAGGTAAAATAATTATTACAGAATGGCAATATTCATATTCAACAAATTTATCAATTTACTTTATTTCAGGAGAATATCATGCTAGTAATTGGGTGTTAATAGAGTCGGCTAATTCTCCTCAAAATTCCGGTCTTCCCTTTGATATTTATGCCGTTTCATATGGTTCTATTGCAGGTTTAGCAATAGTCATAATGGCCAAAATTATCATAAGTGCTATTTCAAATCGAACTCCATCTACAATTAATAATTCTAAATTAAGGCCTGCTAGGGAATCAAGATTAGATGCAAAAAATAATAAAAAACAACAAAAAAGAGAAGTAATTTGCCCTTTGTGTGAACAAAGGCTAAACGTTCCTTCATACCATGAGGGCCTTGTTAAATGCCCATCTTGTGAATCAAATTTTGAAGTACAGCCATTGGAAAATAAACCACAAGAGAAAGATGATATTTTACAAGAAGAAATAAAATCTGAACCTGATGGTGAAATTACTATACCTTCATCTTCATCTAGTGGAGATATGTTGAATTGCCCATCGTGTGAACAGAAACTTAGAGTACTAGAGAGTAAAAGGCCGGTCAAAGCGCGTTGCCCAGCATGCAGATGCGAATTCATGGCTCTTTCCGAGGAGAAATAATATGTCTGATTTAAGTGAATTTGAGGAAATGTATCTCAAAAGGATATTTGAACTCCATTCTGATAAACCAGATCAGATAGTAAAAACAACCCAACTTGCTGAATCTATGGATGTAAGTGCTGCTTCAACCACTCAAATGCTCACTCGTCTTGCAAAAAAAGACTTATTGACATATCTCCCTTATCGTGGGTGTAGGCTTACTCCAGAAGGCTTCATTAGTGCAGCAAGAATAAAGAGAAGAGAAGCATTAGTTGAAATTCTTTTAGTTGATGTGATAGGTTTCAAAGGAGACACCAATGCAATGGCATGTAAAATAGAGCATGCTATCGATGAAGAATTAGAGGTTACTTTAGATAACATGCTTGGATATCCTGAAAAATCCCTTTCAGGCTCTAAAATCCCTTTGGTGGATAGGAAGATAGAAATTTTACAAAACAATTTATTGCCACTAAATTGCTTACCGAATAATACAGAGGCTACTATAGAGCTAATTGCTATGAATGACAGTGAGAAAAAAACTTTGGAAGGAATTGGTGTGATGTTGGGCTTAAAAATTAATAAAATCGATGAACAATTTGTAATTGATGGTAAAAATATCGATATTTCGAATTCTCTATGTCAAAAAATACTTGCAAGAGTCTCTCAATATTCTATTTCATGAGGTTAATTTATGTCCAATGATAAAATTTCCTATGGGGGCAATTCTGAATCGAATAAATCTGATTTAGAATCAATGTTAGAAGATTTAACTAGTGAAAATCCAATTTCTGAGGTATTGGAATATGGTGAAAACAATGTACAAAAAGATGAGATAAACATATATGATCACAAATCCAAGCTTAAAAATCAAGAGATAATATTAACTGGAATTGATGATTTGTTAATTAGTGGTGGAGCAAGATTAATCTTATTCCTCCCTTTAATCGTAGTAATTCTCTTCGGTCTTGCACAGTCTTTTAGTGATTCCAATCCGGATTGGTGGGTCAATAGTGTTCAGAGTTTAATATTTAATCAAGATATTTCGACATCTATTTATTTTATTTCTTTACTAATTATGATAGCAGATTTATCTTTGTTATTTATTTTACTTAGATTAATTTATGTTACTAGGCAAATATTTATTTTAGAAGCTAAAGAAATAACTAATTCAGGTATTACGTTCAATAGTGCACATGGATATGCACAAATGAAAGAGATAATAGATGGCTCTTCAAGACAATTAAATGTAACAACTGGACTGATGTTTTTAGCTACTCTCTTACTTTCTGTTTCACTTTATTTCTCAACTCAACAATCTTCCGAATTACCTGTTATGATTGCACTTTCTACTGGTGCATTACTGTCTGGACATGGAGTTTACATGGTTTCTTCTCGTTCACGATTTAATACAGTTAATCCATGGGGGTTATTGGAGGCATTTTCTACGCCAATCCATCCCGCCTTACTGAAGAGACCATTCTCTGATATTATTAGGTCTCATGTTGATCCTTTACTTCTAGTAAAAGTTTCAAGTTATGTAAACTCTCTTTCTTCTAAACTAGACAAAGGAAAATCAATCACCGACCTTCAAGAAAATCTATTACACTTACTGCATTTGCGCAGATCTGGACTAATCTCAGATGAAATTTTTAGAAATGTTTTAGGTGAGATTATTGATGAGGAAGTTATTGAACAAATATTCCAACATCCCGAACTAGGAGAAGAAACATGGAACCGTCTTCTTACGCATGCTAGTTCAAGGTGCGCTCCATTTTTCCGACTTCATGATAGATTACGTATGCATCAAGAAAATGAAAATTATGATGGAGAAATTTGGTTTGATGTAGATATGGAAAATTTGACATTAGGTAATGCAAATTTATTCGCTTACGTACTAAATCAGAGCACAGAAACCCAACAATTAATTCTCAGAATACAAACTCCAGATTTCAGGCCTAATGAATGTGTTTATGGTTTAAAAATACCTCCTTATGAGGAAGAAAACTCCATTAAAAACATCAATTCTATAGCTAAATCTTTACCCAGGACTTTATTATCTACTAAGATTGTCTGGCAGAGTCTTATTCCTTCTTCTACTGGCGAAGCAACTGTGACGGTACGTCTTGAAGACAAATCTGGTAATCTAGTTTCAGGAAGGGTTTTGACAGTTCAGGTACGTTCTGATATATTCACAAGACTTAGATTAACTACGGGCGCTTTGCTTATGTTCGGTGCTATTATAGCAGTATTCTCTCCACTAATTCCATTCGCTTTATCTCTGCTCGGCCTTTAGTGGCCTTGAATAAGGAAATACTACTCGCATCCTCATGAATGAAGCCATCGAGGGTCAAGAAGAAGATCTGAGAAACCGCTTAAATGCAATGGAAACCAAATTAAAAAGAATGCGAGATCAACGTAATAATTTCACTGAAAATGCCCGTAGAGCGGCAGATTCAAGGAATTCTATGCAGAACCAGGGTAAGGAAATAAGGGCTAAAATAAAAGAATATCTGGATCAACAAAAAGAAATCCGGAATAAAGCCAAAGAACATCAATTAAAAAGAGATGCACTACAAGGTCAGATACGTGAATTAATCTCTCAAAAAAGAGGTAAAAAAGAAAGTAGTAAAGGAAACAAATCTGCTATAGTAGAACTTTCTGAAACAGTTGCAGAAATAGAAAGAATTGAAAGACAATTAATGACTGATGGAACTCTCTCTCTTAAGAAAGAAAATTCCCTCTTAAAAGTTTTAAAGAAATTAATAATTAAACGTGATGAACTAACTCCTTTAGCATCAGAACTTAATCTGTTAAATATCGATTTAGGCGACATGGAAGGTTCAATTCAACTATTAAAGGCTGAAGCGGATGCAGAACATAAAATAATGTTGGATTTTCATAGTCAAGCTGATGACATATGGAACTCAATAAAACCTCTTTTCGAAGAAAGAGACTTCATACAAGCCGAAGGTGATCGTCTTCATGCAGCATATTTAGAAGGAAGAAAAAATGCAGATGAAGTACACTCTTCTATTGTTGAATTAATGAAAGAAGTTAATGAAATAAGAGATAAAATGAAAGCAGAAATTGAAGAAGGAAAATTAGTCATAGAAAATCATAACCGTTCGGTAAGAGAGTCTCTAACAACTCCAGATAAAGATGAAAATTTAGCAAATTCTCTTTCAGAAAAATTAATGCAACAAGGATCTTTAACATTTGGGGGGACTCTTAGTGGAGATTTTTCTACTACTACTGAAAAGAAAACTAAAACAAAAAGACAATCACGTAAGTTGAGAACAACTAGGGGAAGAAAGAGATAACTTAATATCCTCTATCTTGATATTTTATCTTTAGATTCTCAATCTCTAAGCCGGGCATAGCATCTCCCATCATAGAACTTGCTTTTGCAACTATGCGAGCATCATCATAGTGATGAGTTGCTAAAACTATGGCCTCTGCCATTACTTCAGGTTTTGCACTCTTAAATATGCCCGAGCCAACAAATACTCCATCCATTCCATGTTGCATTAGTAATGCAGCATCTGCAGGTGTCGCTATGCCTCCTGCAGAAAATGTTACAACTGGTAACCTATTTTTACTTATTACTTCATCAAGTATATTTGATATTCCATTATGTAAATATTCCAAATCACCAAATGGAGTATTTTTAGGATTAACATCAAATTCTGACTTCTCTTTTAATTTCTGATAACCTTCTAGTATTTTGTCTACTGCTAGACCTATTTCATCTTTATTTGATATACTTAATGCCTCAATCTCATTCTTAACTAATCTAGCATGTTGTACTGCACTTACTATATTTCCCGTTCCTGCTTCTCCCTTTGTACGTATCATTGCCGCACCTTCTACAATTCTCCTAACGGCTTCTGCTAGGTTTGTACAACCACAAACAAATGGGACATCAAATTTATTCTTGTTAATATGGAAAAAAGGATCAGCAGGAGTCAACACTTCTGATTCATCTATCATGTCAACTCCTAGCATCTGCAAGACTCTTGCTTCTCCTTCGTGACCTATTCTTGCTTTTGCCATAACAGGTATAGAAGTCGTCTCAATTATTTCTTTAATCATATCTGGATGGCTCATTCTGGCCACTCCTCCATTTGCTCTAATATCTGCTGGAACTCTTTCTAAAGCCATTACTGCTACTGCTCCAGATTCTTCAGCAACATGGGCTTGCTCGGCATTAACGACATCCATTATTACTCCTCCTTCTTGCATTTTAGCAAAACCTCTTTTCAAAAGCTCTGTTCCATGGAGAAATTGAGAAATATCTAATTTCTTTGACATATCTATTTCTCCTTAAATAACCTTGATGAATTTTCGTATGTGCGTATTCATTAATCGCCTAGAACTGGAGAATCACCTTCGGCTATTGGTAAATCAGGCGATTCATCTTCATTTCTTTGTAACCATTCTTCATGCTCATCTGGTAAATCAGTGTCAGCAAATATTGCTTCGACTGGACATTCAGGAACGCAAGCTGCACAATCTATACATTCATCTGGATCTATGACTAGATATGTATCGGTTTCACGAAACGCTTCCACTGGACATACCGCTACACAATCTTGATATTTATGCCCTACACAGGCTTCTGTTACTACATGAGTCATACTTTCCCTCATGTGTCCGAAGCAATCAATCCATTTGAATACTTGTCTATTTTTTTTAAGCATTGATATTTTTCTCTATTAATTGTAAAATTATTTTTTCAGGAGAATCTCCTGGATAACACTCTATCTTGAAAATTCCTTTTGCAACTAATTTCTCTTTATTATAGTTTATATTTATTTTTTTTGACACCAAACTTGATACATCTATTCTGATATGAAAATTTTTATTTTCATCAATTCTTTTGATTATACCATCTTCTATTATTTCTATTAAGGCTTCTTTTCCCAATCTGAGAAATGATTCACATGATTCTCTCTTACTTTCAACTTTGGCAATTATTGTCTTCTGTTTAGCCCCATGAATTGATTTCCCATTTTCCATATTTATTACTGCATTTTCTCCTGCAACCCATTCAATACTCTCCATTATTAATTCCGAATCATCTAGTTCGCTTACATGAACTCTCCATGTTGCACTGTGCAGACTCATAACTATTCCAAAAGTCACTAGTCTTTCAAATAATTCATTACATTATTTCTTAATTTAATGTGTCTTGTTCAAATACTCGACTGATTTCGGATGGCTTGCATTTGGGGCAGCCCCCAACAATTAGAGGTCTTTATTATGGCAAAAGGAGCATTATCGAGGGCAGCAGCAAGAAAACAGAAAGATAAATGGAAAGCAAAACGTTGGTATACAATTAGAGCCCCCAGAAATCCTTGGTCGTTCAAAGTAATTGGTGAAACTTTGGCAGAAGACGACTCCTTAGTTTTGGGTCGACATTATGAGTTAATGCAAAATGAACTTGATGGTGACTTTTCTAAAATGCATGTTAAAATCAGATTCAATGTCACAGAGGTAGTTAACAAAGATGCATTAACTGAATTTATTGGATATGATTTGATGAAAGATCATGTCCGAAGATTAGTTCGTAGAGAAAGAGGAAAAATTGATGATACAGTAGATTTAGTATCTAAAGATGGTTTTTATATCAGATTTAAACCATTAATTATATCACGTGCTAGAATAAAAGCTAGTCAAAAGCAACAAATGCGTACTATAGCAAGAAATGTCATATTACGAGTTGGAGCTAGTTCAACATGGCTAGATATTCAAAAATCCTTATTTGATGGAACATTAGAAAACACAATTAAAGATGAGGTAACCAAAATTCAGCCAGTAAAAAATCTTCTTTTCAGAAGAGTTCAATTACTTCAAACAGGTGTTTTTGTAGATGAAGGGCCAACATTAGATGAAATCCATGAGTTAGAAAAATCAAAGGAGACAGTAGTCGAGCAAGAAAACGATGTTCTAGTTGCAGCAGAAGCAGGTGCAGAAATTTCAGAATTGGCTGATGAATCTTCTGAGGATGAAGAAAATAATGATGTTGAAGAAACTTCGGATATTGAAGAAATTACTGAAAAATCATCAGAGAATGATGTTGATTATAACTCTATGACAGTTGCCGAGTTAAAAGAATTATTAAAAGAGGCTGGAAAACCTGTATCTGGTAAAAAGGCTGACTTAATAGCCAGATTAAATGAGTGATACCTAATTCCTTTTATTTGGGTTAGCAAGTGGAACAACATGGTTCGCATCTCTGTAATTTACGGTACTGGGATGACTAATCTACCAATTCTATGTTCTGACTTTTTCAATTCATCGTTAGTTAACCTTCGATGTGAAACTGAATGGGGCAATATTCCATTGATATTAATTTCAGAAAATGATTTTCAGATATCATTCTTATATCGCCATCATTCGAGCAATGATCAGGTTACTCCTCCTCATTCGATTGAACATAGAGGAAACATATATGCTGTTGCAAGCACCTCTCCTGACATTATAGTAAGTATAAATTCTGTTGGCTCCATTTCTTCTGCAATTAGACCGGGGAATATCGCAATAACTTCAGATATAATTGATTTTGCTGATTATTCATGGTCGTTTCATGATGCCATTGCCCTCCATTCTGATAGAACATCTCTTTTTGATACTAGGGCAGTTACAATAATTTCAAAAATTTTAGACAAGAAACAAGGAATTAATGTAGAAAATGTAGTTGTTGCACAATGCAGTGGCCCACAATTTGAAAGTCCTTCGGAAATAAATGCCTTGGAAAAATTAGGTGCAGAGGTAGTTAATATGACCTTAGGGCCAGAATCGAGGTTAATTTCGGAATTATCTATTCCTCACGTATCGTTAGTATGTTCTTCTAATTGGGCGGCTGGTAGGAATCCAAGAGGCTCAGAAATACCCATAAATCATGAAGAAGTAACAAATGTTTCTTCCAGTATGGAGAATATAATTATCGATTGTATAAATTCTTTAGTTAACAATTATTCTACTTGAGATAACTTTGTTGACTTGATTGCTGTCACAGGCATATGCATAGGCCTTTGAGTGTTGAAGATTGGTTATCATCTGAAAAATTTGTTTCCCCTGACGGACTATGGACTTCCATGATGTCTAGAGTAGCATTTTTCCATAGTAAACATGAGTTTTCAAAGTCTGAGAATAAAGGTCATGACATGGGTTATAGAGTAGCTTTGACTGTTGAAGAATTAGGGGAATTTTCTGCAGCAATAACAAAAGGAAAACCAAAAAAAGATATTTCTGAAGAATTATCAGATTTATTGATTCTTATCATGGGTCATGCATTAGCATTAGAAATCGATTTAGAAAAAGAATTCCATGATAAGATGAATGTAATAATGAAAAGAAAGTCAATAATGACTGATTTAGGAATTCGAGTCACCGAATATGAAGACTAAATTTATTTTTTAGTCCATATCGAATACATGGTATCATATTCATCATATTCATTCTTCGTTTTGCTTTCAATAATTTCTTGTGTCCATTCTTCCTTTTTCCATTTTGGGAATCTAATTTCTCCACTTTTTTGAGTGTTCACTTCCGTAATGTGTAACTCTTCTACTCTATCAAGAAATAATTCATAAATCTTTGAACCTCCAATTATCCAACACTCTTCACACCCCTCTGAATATGCAATTTCAATTGCTCTACCCGGATAAAGTGCATTTGAAGCACCTTCAACCCTCCATTCTGAATTTCTCGACATTACAATATTCAATCTTCCCGATAAAGGTTTATATTTTTTAGGCAAACTATCCCAAGTTTTCCTGCCCATTATTACTGCGTTATTCCCTTCAGCTTCTGTTATTTTTTTGAATCTTTTAATATCGGTCGACAATCTCCATGGCAATTCTCCTTTGTGTCCTATATATCCTTCTTTATCCATCGCTACTATCATCGCAATAAGCATTTTCAATCCTCAAATAGATATTGGCGCTGATATGTGAGGATGATGTTGATATCCCTCTATAGAGATATCTTCATAACTAAAATCATCAATATCTTTAATCTTTTTATTCAATATTAATTTTGGAAGATCTAACGTTTTTCTACTTATTTGTAGTTTCGCTTGCTCTAAATGATTAAGGTACAGATGACAATCTCCTCCTGTCCAAATAAATTCTCCTGGCTTAAGATCACAAACCTGAGCAATCATACATGTAAGGAGGCTGTATGAAGAAATATTAAATGGAACTCCAAGAAAAGCATCCGCACTCCTTTGATATAATTGACAAGATAATTGACCATTATTGACATAGAACTGGAAAAAGGCATGACACGGCATCAATGCCATTTCTTCTAACTCACCTACATTCCAAGCAGAAACTATAATTCTCCTACTATCCGGATTTTGTTTAATCATGTCAATTGCTTGTTTAATTTGGTCAATGGCATTTCCATTTTTAGTTTTCCATTTTCTCCATTGTTCTCCATATACTGGGCCTAAGTTGCCATCAGAATCTGCCCATTCGTTCCATATCTTAACACCGTTTTCTTTGAGATAACTTATATTTGTATCGCCAGATAAAATCCATAATAACTCATGAATAACACTCGGCCAATGAATTTTTTTTGTTGTAATGGCAGGAAAACTTTCAGTCAAGTCAAATCTCATTTGATGACCAAATACAGATTTAGTACCAGTTCCGGTCCTGTCAGTTTTTTCTTGCCCTTCTTCCAGAATTCTTCTGAGAAACTCCAAGTACTGCTCCATATTATTGCCGTAATGGCAGTCAGTCCTTCAACGCTACGGAAAGTATAGTCAAGGAGCACCCAAATCTTCTAGATTCTTCATTACTTGATCTGTAAATTTTCTGTAAATTTTCCTCATTTCCACTTCTCTATCTGCAGGATTAAGTTTTATCATTTCTTTTATTTTATTATTATCCATGTTTCCGCCACTCTTATTCAATAACCATTGATTAAAAGTTATTGGATCATCTATGTTAACATTAATTTTTTTCCAAAATCTAATTGCATTATCTCCGGGTTTCATAACTTCTCTAGTACCAATTAGCGCCATTGGTAATACAGGGACATCTGGAAAACTAGCCGATAATCTAGCCACACCAGTTTTACCTTTCTGTAAAAATGGGGCTTCACCATTTCTAGATCTTGTTCCTTCTGGGAATAAACCCAAACATAAGCCTGAATTCAATACATCAGCAGCCCTTGCCAATGCATCTCTTGCACCAGTATCTCTGAATGTTTCAATCTGTCCTGTTGCTCTCATTATTGTACGATTCGGCTCTTTAGTAAAATGACCTTCTTTAGCCAAATAATGTACCGGCCTACCTATTCCCATTATTTTGACGATAGGATCGATATTTGAGATATGATTTCCTATGACGATCACAGGTCCTTTTTTTGGAACCTTTTCTATTCCAGTATAATTTACTCTAGTCAAACTACGTCCAATTATGCGTATGTATTTAACTAAAAACTTATAGAAAATTGGTGTTTTAAAACCTTCTCCAGTACCTTCTATTTTTATCAGTTCAGAGAATTCTTTGAGTTTCTCTTCCAAACCACTCTCCATGGTTTTACCGTAATGTCTTTCTTGTTTAGCCTTTACTAAATTTGGCAAGTACTCATATCATGGTCTTATTTCCGAGTATCATGGACAAGACTACTGCCGTAAGTTTTGTTATGATTATTATTTTTACTATACCTACATTATCACCAATAGTTACGGCTGAATGGGAATCAGATGGATGGATAAAAAATCTAATCGGCCCGGATAGATTATCAATAGGAGATGAATTCGGTTGTCACGGTTTTGAGAATAAAGATATAAATGAAGATGTATCATTAATTGAGGAGTGTAAGGATTATGTTATGTCAAATACAAATGCATCTCGATGGGGAATAAATCCGATTTCCTTCGGTATTCCTCCAGGTGATGTCAATCAAAAACTAACTTCAAATTTGATTGATTCCGGTTTTAAAATAATAGGTGATAAAGTTACTAATAATCCGCCTGATTTATTTGTCGTAGAGAGAAATGGAGGAAGCATGGAGAAAAACGTAGCCAATATTTCTCTAATCGCCGATTCTCAAAAGGATTCTCTTGTAAGTATTTATTGGATTGCAAGGATACACGATCTTAGAATAAGGGAAGATAAAACGTTATTGAACTGGTTAGAAAATAATGAATCTCTTTGGTACACTACATGGGGGGAGTGGCATAATCATAAATTATCTAGTGAAAATATAGAACTATCGAATGTTGACAATATACTCTACATAACATTACCAAATAATCCCAATAATTCATGGAATGTACCAGGAAGTATACACATCAAAACTGATAATTCAATCATTTCTGTTAAAGATTCTAAAGGTAATAATTTCCCTCAATTAGTCCCAACTGACCAAAATTTAAAAATTGGATGGCGAAATCACAGTGGAGGGTTCATAGTTACTCTTAATTCAGGACAAAATCTTTCCGTAGTAATGCAAAATAGCACTAATTATACTTTACAAAATAACCCTATTCACACCTTCAATGATTTACATCATTCAGTTACAGTTGTAGGTCACCATGTCACTAATATGCGAGAATGGGCATCAGATTTTCTTGAATCTCCTATACTATTCACATGGTTGATAGAGAGAGGGGCAGAACCAAATTTTAATTGGCCAATAATTTTCATAGCTATAGGGACTTTAATTGCCACTCCATTGGCTATTAGGTGGCTAATATCTATGGATGCCAAAGAAATTATTGACTACACAGGATGATATATTTTTTCTTTAATTATTTCTATATCTTCTTCTTTTAATTTAGAGATAACACTTTCAATTACTTTATTTTCTAAAACTTCTGGAGCATGAATTCCTGCTTTTAACATGTGAGGATTAGATAACCATTCCTCTATGCAAAATACTGTAACTAATCCCGTACATCTTGCCATTGAATGTCCATCAGAACCACCTGAATCTGAAACAGTCCACCGTATTCCTTCTCCATTTTTATCATACGCCACTACCTCTAACCACGTGAATTCTGAAATCTCAGAACTATATCTCCATTCTTTTATTAGTTCTTCGTAATTTAATTTTTTTGTATCTCTTTCATCAATAAATTTCTGTATATGCCCAGGCCATCTAACTGTATATTCTGATAAAGTAGTTGCAGGAATAGAATAGAGTACACTACGTAAACCATCTGTAAGAAATGCCTCCATTTCCCCTCTTCCGGGAACAGTTATGGTATGTCTTTCTGTTAACGCTTCTAAGGTGACAACCTCATTTTTCCTCAATACTCTAGCCGGCCTAGTGTACTCTGCTATTACATCTTTAGGCGAAAAAGGTGCAACATAGTTCCAAACACCATCTTTCTCAGAAGGATTCCCTCCTACTCGTATCTCTCCATTTTCCAAATACCCCAGTTCTTCAACCGCTAATGAAAGTAACATATTGGATAATCCCGGTGCTATCCCTACATCCCATAAGATAGTTGTATTTTCTCCTCCTTTCTCTCTTGATAATGATTCTGGCGTAATTTCACTAAAACTTAAATCTACTATATTAATTCCTTGAGAATAAAGAATTTTCATAATAGAATGTCCTATTTCACCTGGAAGCATGTTAACAACAATATCGAAATCACCAAATTTTTCTATTTTTTTACAACTTTCTAATACATCCCCCTTATGGATAATTATTTCTGGATATTCCATAAATATGTCTCCTGTAGTTAAATCATGAGCATGAACTTCATGCCCTTTATCTGATAATTTCTTCGCTACATAAGATCCAACTAGCCCTGCACCTAAACAATGGATGATTGCCATATCAATTCTCATAATGAATACGGTTATTGATTTAACGGTATTTATTTACTTATATCATCGATGGTTTGATTGGGTACATAGTAAACCCGATGACATGGCAGAGGACTATCGGATAGATCCTTGGTCATCACAACAATCTACTGATTATCAAAGATTGATTCAGAAATTCGGTCTAGAGCCATTGGATTTATCTTCAATACCTAACCCTAATGCTCTTCATCGTAGAGGTATCATATTTGCTCATAGAGATCTTGATATAATTCTAAATTCAATAAAAAATAAAACTAATTTTGGAGTATTGACCGGTTTGATGCCAAGTGGAAAAATGCATCTCGGCCATAGCATGGTAATTGAACAAGTAAAATGGTTTCAAGAACATGGCGGAGATGTTAATGTAGCAGTTGCAGATTTAGAAGCATTAGCTACACGATCTAAATCCTTAACTGAAGGTCGAAAAACTGCAATAGAAGAATATATCATTAATTATGCCGCTTTAGGATTAAATCCTAATTCTACAAATGTCTATTTTCAAAGTAAAAGACCTCAAGTACAGAGATTAGCTTTTACATTAGGGAGAAAAACTAATTTGTCAGAATTTGAATCAATTTATGGCTTTCAAGGCGAAACAAATCTAGCACACGTACAAGCACCCCTTATTCAGGCCGGCGATATATTACATCCTCAATTAGAAGAATTTGGTGGTTTACGGCCTATTGTTGTCCCTGTTGGTGTTGATCAAGACCCACATTTGAGATTAACTAGAGGTTTAGCAAGTAAAACAAATTGGTTCAATATTAAGAATAGGAAAAAAGGAGGATTAAATGTTGCACTTTCAATTCAAGATGACAATTCTGAGGCATTAGGAATTTCCTCGAATGGTGCACTGATAAGTGAAAATAGAAATATTATATTCGATAAAATAAAGAGTATAATTTCACAGCTTGGGTTTGCAGATATATTCCCTAATCCAAAACACGGTACAATAGAGATACCTGGAGCAACATCAAGAGAAAAATTTGTATTAAGGAATGAATTATTGAAACTTGAACGTGATTTAGGCGGAATGGGATTAATGCCTCCTTGTTCTACATACCATCGCTTTGCTGTTGGTATGACTGGTGACAAGATGTCTTCTTCAAAACCCGAGACAACGATTTTTATGGATGACTCTATTGATGAAATGTCAAAGAAAGTGAAAAGGGCGCATAGTGGCGGTCAAGCGACTGTTGAAGAACACAGAAGATTGGGCGGAGACTGTTCAAAAGATGTTGCATTTCAATATCTTGAATTTTTCTTTGCGACAGATGATAAAGAGTTGGAAGAAATACGAAAAGGTTATGAAAATGGCAAAATTTTAGCTGGTGAAATGAAACAAATATGCATTGATAAGGCTACAATATGGTTGAATGATTTATCCGAAAAAAGAGATGAATGGTCAGGTAGAATAGATGAATTCCTCACTAATGACTCATATTAATTCATTCTTGGAGATTATTGTCAGAATTAATATCAAAAACAGGAATACTAATGCCGACTGCTAACTCTGCAATTTCTTCTTCCGACAATTCTCTAGATACTGCATCATCATGTAAAATTTGACTATGACCCATTGGATCCAGTAAGATAATCTCTACTTCTTTATTCCCTTTTTTGATTTCATTTATTTCTTCTAGTAGTAATAAGCATTTTTCTACATTTTCATCATTATCTCTTCTAGCCTGTCTTAATATCATCTCAACTATATCGTGGAATCTATTCAATACTCCTTCTATATTTGTTATATATCCACTAGAATTTCCACCAGGTTCAACCTCCAATCCAATTTCTTCAATTCTGACTGTGCATGATGATGATCTAACAACTCTTACTTTCATATGTTCAATAGTTTTTACTTTCATTGTCCAACTTCCAGCTTTCTTCCCTTCAGCAGGGATAAAATCAGTATTTTTCCATCCACATGAATCACACATCATAGTCATTTGTGTATGCTCTCCAAAATAAGGAATTTCAGAAATATGGACAAATAATTTCAATCCATCCAATGAGTTACAAATTGGACAGGATTGATCAATAATACTTTCCATAATTTAACCTTCGTTATTCTAAGCATATTTTTCTTCAGTAGTTTCAAATGTTGGAGGAAGTATTAGAAGTCTAGTTTTTCCTAATTGTAATACACTTCCGTGTATATCTAATTCTACAAAATCCTTGATTTTATTTATTGCTGCATGCAATTCTGTTTCTCTTTTCATTAATTCAGACATTTCTATAATTACTAAATCTCCATCTGAAATCCAATTCAATATAGTTGAAACACCGGTTAAATCTTTTAATACAGATCTCCTTATAATTACATCATCCCTTTCTCTTGGTATAGGGGCATCAGGATATTTTGCACCTAAGTCGTGGTATTTTTCGCCCGGAGTAATTCCTCCTTCATTGGAATTAGATATTTCTGACATTTCTATCCATCGAGGCTCTTCTTCCCCTCTGCCCATGAAGTCCCGACTTATTTCATGCCCTTGACTTCTTCTATGTTAGCAAAGTTGTATTTTCGTTTCACCAATGTTTTATATTTTATGACTTAGTTCTCCCGTCGCATTCATAAGGGGTCGGATTTCAGTAAGGTTTGCTGGGAACTCTTCCACGGCGGGTGATTTTAATGGACACAACTTCTCAAGTGATTAAAACTGGCACTAGTACTATCGGAATAACATTCGATGGAGGAGTAGTCGTTGGAGCAGATCACAGGGCTACAATGGGCCATTTCATAGCCAATAAAAGTGTCCAAAAAGTCTTCAAAATATCTGAACATATCGCTCTTACAACAGCAGGTTTAGTTGGTCATGCCCAATCTCTATCAAGAACCTTAACTTCAGAATTAAAGTTGTATGAATTGAAACGTGATTCTCCAATGTCAGTAAAGGGTGCTGCAACTTTAACTGCCAATATCTTAGTAGGTAGGCCTCATCATGTACAATTACTTATTGTAGGTATCGATGATAGCGGCCCTAGCGTATATAGCATAGATTCTGCAGGTGGATCTATTCCTGATGTTTATTGTGCAACTGGTTCTGGAAGTCCTTTCATGTATGGTGTTCTTGAAGATCAATATAAAGATGATATGACACGTGATCAAGCACTTAAAGTGGCAGCCAAATCTTTATTGGCATCTGCCCAAAGAGACGCAGCAAGTGGAAATGGCATGGATTTGGCCGTCATAACTCCAAATGAAGGATTCCAATTACTATCTGAAGAAGAATTAACTAATCTTATTTCCTCTCTTTAATCACATTCCTCCCTCAGTGCAAATTTGAATGCACATCAATATTGGGATGTATCCAGAGGATTATTTATGCGTTTGTCATTAACAGAGATAAAAAAAAGAATAAGTAAGATAATATCAAATGATATCGAATATGATGTCGATTTGGAAGCCGGTTCAATATCAATAATAACGAAACAACCTTCTGCATTTATCGGCAGTGGAGATAGTTTAACTGTTCAAATCGCAAAATCAATCAAACGTCGAGTAGTAATACGCCCTCATCCAAGCATATTATCTGATGAGTCAGCAATACATCAGGCAATTACAAAATTTATACCTTCAGAGGTTGGAGTAATTAATACTTGGTTAGATCCTGCTCTATCAGAAGTTATTCTTGAATGCGATGATCCTTCTACTGCAGTAGGTCCAAAAGGAATCAATATACAGTCACTTAGGGATGAAATAGGTTGGCTAGTGAAAGTAGTTCGTGCACCTGCAATTGCAAGTCGAACTCAACATGATATCAGGCGATATCGTAAAGAAATGGCCGATGATAGAAAATCTCTCCTACGTAAATTTGGTACCAGAATTTATCGTCCAAAAAGGCCAGGCGTTCCATGGGTAAGAGTAACCGCTCTTGGTTCGTACAGAGAAGTAGGTAGGGCTATGCATTTGGTGACGACCAATGAGTCAAAAATATTAATTGATTGTGGTGCAAAACCAACTACTAATAGGGACGAAACACAACCATTTTTCTCAGCACCAGAATTACTGCCACTGGATAATTTAGATGCCATAGTAATAACACATGCCCACGTTGATCATATTGGTATGTTACCCGTCTTATTCAAATATGGATATAGGGGTCCTGTTTATTGTACTCCTCCAACTAGGGACTTGATGACTTTATTACAAATTGATTACATTAAAGTAGCACAAGCAGAAGGTAATGATCCTCCATACTCAAAAGCTGATATACAAGAGTGTATAAAGCATACAGTTGACATTGATTGGGGAGATAAAACTGATATCGCTCCTGATGTCAAAATAACTTTGGAGAATGCAGGCCATATTCTGGGATCATCAAGTGTTTATGCCCAAATAGGAGAGGGAAATTCGGAACATAAGTTATTGTTTTCGGGAGACATAAAATATGAAAAATCATGGCTTTTTGATGCTGCTACTGTACGTTTCCCTAAAGTGGACACTCTAGTAATCGAATCTACATATGGCGGGCCCCAGAATATTCAACCGACTAGGCAACAAGCCAGTCATGAATTACAAGATCTAATCATTGATACTCTTAACAGAGGAGGTAAGATATTTAGCCCAGTATTTGCAGTTGGACGTTCTCAAGAAGTGATGATTGCTATAGATGAATTATTCAAATCAGGAAAGGTAAAACCAGTCACAGTATGGCTTGATGGGATGATTTCAGAAGCAACTGCTATACACTCTAGTCACCCAAATTTTCTAAACAGAGAATTAAGAAAACAATTGCTAAAAGGAGGAGAACACAATCCTTTTAATTCTCCTTGGTTTAAACAAGTAGAATCGCATAAACAGCGAGAATCTATTTTGTTAGATACCAATTCTTGTATTGTTTTAGCAACTAGTGGTATGATGACAGGAGGGCCAATTGTAGAATATTTCAAGCATTGGGCACCTGAACCTGGTAATACTTTATGTTTTGTTGGCTATCAAGCATCGGGAACTTTAGGTCGTAGATTACAAGATGGGCATGCTCAAGTTCCTTTGATGGATAGAGGTCAAACATTGATGATAGAAGTAAATTGTAACATGGTCATAATTGATGGTTTTAGTGGCCATTCAGATAGAAACCAACTCATGGATTATGTAGCGGCCCTTCATCCAACTCCTAGAAAAATAATTTGCCATCATGGAGACCCTCAAACATGTAATGTATTCAGACAGGGTTTAAGAGAGAAATTTAAAGTCCAAACTTATGCGCCCAATAATTTAGAAACACTCAGACTATCTTGATTATAATATGGGTATATCATAACCAGACTCTATTGGGTCTTTGCTCTCAATATTTACTTCATCTGATTCTTCTTCCCAATCATATTCTTCTTTAATTGTATTTTTTAAATATATTTTTGGAGATAATGCAAATACAAGTGGCCAAGGAGTCAATAAAAGATAACTCCATGCTTTAGTTGAAGAAAAATTATCTATTGTGAAATTGTAAATGGATAATATCATCAAAGTTGCTGATATGATACTGCCAACAACAACTCTGCTCGGTATCATATTATATTTCGGAAACGTTCATAGTTCAATAATACAGTCTATTTCTGTACATTATTCAGACAAATTATTGAACTATGTTATTTTGAGATAATTGTGACTTCAGTTTGGATTATGATTAAATGCGATTGTGGCAACCATTTTGGCGTCAAGCAAGGAGCTCATATTTCATGTTCAAGATGTGGTGGAATGAATGAATATATCATTTGTAAAAGTTTTTCCTCCCCTATCGAATTACATTCCGCAGTTTCTTCTGCTAATGCGCCTGAGGATATTAAAAAAATAATAAATTCAAAACTTAAGGACATAGAAAAGAGAAAAAAGAGATTTTATCCAGAAGATGATGATACTTCTAAATTAAAGATAATAATGAAAAGTGCTACTAATGAGGATGGCATCTTAACTATGAATAATTTAATCAAAGCCTTAGAAGACAATTCTGTAGGGAATATTAATCCTGAAAATCTAATTCAAGCTTCTGAGTCAGAAGGTTATATTATTAGATCTGGTGTTAATCAATGGACTTGGCTCTAGTAACCTTCATGACATAATGGCTTTTGGAAAGAACACCCGGGCCTGTGGGTTAGTCTGGTCTATGCTTGTTCGTTTGGGACGAACAGACTCTGGTTCAAATCCAGGCAGGCCCACCACAATTTGTATTTAGCACCGAGAGTATGAATTGGAATTGTTCGAAGAACCGTCCGAAGGATGGAAACGTAGATGGTTGTATCAAGAAGAATGGTAAATCATACTAACATCTCTTGAACTGTCACTTCTATGAAAGTATTCAAGTCTAATACCTATCTCTGATATTATGAGCAAAACAAGTTCGGTGGTCTCATTTTTTATTGGTTTTGCTACTAGTATCAAACCATTGATTTGGATAATTATTATTTCCATAATACTCTTACTTTTTCTAAATCAATAACTTCAGGTCTTATTGATAGGACTTAAGGATGATGCATTGTCACGTCAGTTTGCCCGGACAAAAATCCGGGGGCCGGATATGTCCGGGTGGATTGTTTAGTTATGTTTTCGTCCGCTTGATATTCGGTTCCCATACTCTATTTTTGTTTTACTAATGCACTTATGGCATTTATATCGAAAGGTGACACGGAAACACCTTTTGCTTCATCAATACTGAACCATTTAACCTCATCTATCTCATCTTTTTTCAAATTAAATTTTTCAATTTCTTTGTTAATATTACACTTATAAGTGAAGGAAACCCAACTAATTCCTTGTTCATTAAATATCTCATGCTGGATAAATAGGCCATCATCGCCATTTCTTATTTTTCCTAATTCTCCTTTACTATCTGGTATTTTTATTCTAATTCCTAATTCTTCTGAGACTTCTCTTTCTGCACCAGTTCTTGGGTGTTCATCATAATTAACAAAACCTCCAGGCAAAGTCCAATGACCTTTGAAGAATCCTCTTGAGGCCTTTGCCATCAATACCTTATTATCATTAATTATGATCACTTTACTAACTATTCTATGGATGGTCCGATAAACACATTCTCTAACAATCGGCTCTATAGAATTATCACTAATCACACTATCTTTCCATGCCCAATTTTCTGGCCAATCAATATTTGGCTCACCAACCGATATAGTGAATTTTTCATTCTCCAATATTATTTCATTTATTCTTTTCAGAGTCCATTTAATTTCCATCTTTTCAATTTCTTTTAGCGTAGGTAGTCTTAGTATAAATTTATCATCTTGAATCTTAGTTCTACCCATTTTAGGCAGCATTGGGCCATTTCCATTCTGATCTACTAACAATATTTTTCCATCATGTTCCAGATAAACATACTTGTAATCTGCTTCCATGTTTCTCACTAAATATCAATATCCCAAGATAGTCTCTAATTGTTCTCTGTAAAAAGAACCCGATTTTTGCAATTTTTCTAATTCATGCTCTTCTAGATTAAGATTTATTATCTCCTCAACTCCATTTTTACCCAATATAATTGGAACACCAATATATATGTCTTCCATACCATATTCTCCATTCAAATATGCACTACAAGGCAATAGTCTTCTTCTATCATTAAGCACTGACTCTGCCATAATAGCCGCTGCGCTTCCAGGGGCATAGAAAGCACTCCCCTTTTCAAGTAATTTTACTATCTCTCCTCCTCCACTTGCAGTTCTAGAACTAATCGCCTCAATTTTCTCATTACTCAATAGTTGCGTTATTGGAATGCCTCCTACAGTAGTATATCTTGGCAGAGGGACCATTGTGTCTCCGTGTCCGCCAAGGACCATTGCTTGTACATCCTCATTACTGCAACCTATTGCTTCAGCAACAAAATGAGTCATCCTTGCCGAATCTAATATTCCGGCCTGACCTATTACTCTATTTTCGGGAAAACCTGTTACTTTCTGCATATGATAAGTCATTAAATCGAGGGGATTAGTTACCATGATAATTATTGATTCTGGAGCGTATTCTTTAATTCCTTTACCGACCTGTGAAACTATTTCTGCATTTTTTCCAATCAAGTCTTCTCTACTCATCCCTGGTTGCCTTGGAAAACCTGAGGTAACAACTACAACGTCAGAACCTGCTATATCTGCATAATCTTTGGTTCCAGTAATTTTTCCATCATAATTGAGAACTTTACCTCCTTGACTCATATCAAGTGCTTTACCCTTTGCAAATCCCTCAAATATGTCTAAAAGTACTATTTCTCCAATTTTTCTCTCAGCAAGTACAAAAGCACATGTTGCTCCTACATTCCCTGCTCCAATTACTGCTACTTTTCTTGATCCTCTCGCCATGGTAGTTTCAAACTCCGCGATTCATACATAGGACTTAGCCTTTGGTAGTCATACTTTAGAATTAATGACGGTAAAATGTTTTTTTAGTAGTTATTTATCTCAGATTTTATGGAGGAACGATACAAATCCCTTCTTCCAATTTTATTAGTTGGTTTTATTCCATCTATATCAGTTATATTTGGCATTAAAATAATTGAAAATGAACTCCATTCTCAAATATTTTTTGTTATATGTAAATTATTGATATTCATAATTCCTACTGTTTGGTTTTTTTATGTGGAAAAAAATATTTTTTCGAGAGAATTACCTTCTAGGAAGGGATTGGAAATGGGCACTGCGACTGGCCTAATTATGTCGATAATAATTATACTGACATGGATTGCTTTCGAAGATTCTATTAATTTAGAAGAAATGATTGACACTCTTAACTCAAAAGGACTATCCAATGTTAATCTTTATGCAATGGGAATGATTTATTGGATTTTCATCAATAGTTTATTGGAAGAATATGTTTTTCGTTGGTTTATCACAACTAAAGCAAGTGTATTATTTGGTAACGATTCTTATGCAATATTTTTTTCAGCTCTAATGTTCACATTACATCATTCCTTGGCACTTCATTTCTTCGGATTCATATGGTGGCAAACAATTATTGCATCTTTCGGCCTATTGTCTGCTGCTGCAATTTGGTCTTGGTTATACTTACAGTATCGTTCAATATGGGTATGTTGGCTATCTCATGCAATATGTGACGTCGTCGTTTTCTCCATTGGTTATCAAATACTTTTTACCTAATTTTTTTTCTGTTTGAAAACTACTCGCCGGCGGTTTCAATAAGTGAATTCTTTTCGATTAAGATATACTAAGTCACCGTGGCTAGCTAGTGAGAGGTTTTTTCAAATGCGTATTGGAGTTTTATCGGAACCTGAAGAGGAAAATAGAGTAGCTATTGTACCTAATTCTGTTAAAAAACTTACAAAAGTAGGCTTTAAAGTAATTTTTGAAAAGGGAGCAGGGATAAAAGCGAATTACCTAGATAAGGAATATTTCGATGCCGGTGCTATATTAAGTTCTAGATCTGAAGCGATGTCATCAGATATATTGATCACGATTAATATGTTAGGAAAGGATGATCTTAGACCAGGCATGATTTTAGCATGTGTTGCTGACCCATTCCGGCATCCAGAGAAAATTAAAAATGCATTAGAAAAGAAAATCACTCTTTTTTCTATGGATATGATACCTCGACGACTTTCTCGTGCACAATCTATGGATGTCAATTCTAGTCAAGATAATTTAGCAGGTTACAAGGCTGTTTTATTAGGTGCTTCATATGTTCCTAAAGGAATACCCATGATGACTACTTCTGCAGGAACTATAAGGCCGGCTAAAGTAGTAATAATGGGCAGTGGAGTAGCAGGATTACAAGCCATCGCCACTGCAAAAAGACTAGGGGCAGTTGTTTATGCTTCAGATGTTCGTAAATCAGCTGCTGAGCAAATTGAATCTGTAGGTGGGCG
>Ga0315330_10000066_pt1 | contig 51579 bp, 68 predicted proteins | sample M140m34915metaG_FD_203453 | JGI IMG/M metagenome (GOLD analysis project Ga0315330, IMG submission 203453) | Ammonia-oxidizing marine archaeal communities from Monterey Bay, California, United States - M1 40m 34915 | ecosystem: Environmental > Aquatic > Marine > Intertidal zone | place: USA...
AATGAGAACCATCATTATAAATAGAAGTATCATCACCATCTCCTAAACGTAAAACTCTTCCGTCATTTAAACTAATGTCGTTATTAAAGTTAGCACGACCACCACTAGACATATCAAGGGTGAGGGCTGTGACTACTGTGCCGTTATCAAGTCCCTTAAGTTGTATGTCTTTATCGTTTACTAAAGAATGGATTACAAAATTGCTAGAGTCATTTCCAACTCTACCATATTCAAGCCCACCATCTCTAAAAACTATTAAACTACCATTTGCATCAAGAAACATGTTTCCTGAAGTATCCAGTGTTAGGTCGCCCAATAAAGATAGTAAAGAAACTTTATTAGCGTCAGTTGTTATTGAACCAACATGATTAGAACCATTTCTAAATTTCATCATATTACGACCTGTTCCAGCCGTTCGTCTAATTTGTATTTCTCCGTCTGCGCCTATGTAAGCTGTATTATCACCAGCACCAAGAGACGTCGATGGGTTAGCTCCTATTACAACGTTACCTGATGAGTCAATGCGCATACGTTCTGTACCGCTTGTATCAAAAGTATAACTAGCACCTTCAAACTGCATTTCAGCCCATGACGCAGTTCTGTCAAAAGCTCTAATAACAGAATCTGTACCTTGTATTTCTATTCTTCTACCTGCACCACCCACTGCAAACTGAGCAACTGGGTTTGTAGTGCCAATACCAACGTTGCCTGATGAGTCTATGCGCATTGTCTCCCCCGACCCACCAACATTTGTAAAAACAAGAGGTGCGGCAGAAGATGATGAGGTAGCAGTTCCACTTTGAATATAATTTATGCCGCCTGTGCTAACAAGCCGCATGGCAGAGTTACTGCTGGAAATATACTGCTCACCAGCGGTTGAGTTATAAACGTGCAAACCCCCACTAGGCGAACTCGTCCCAATACCAAGATTGCCTGTCATTGTATCACCAGCAACATTTACATAACGTGCATCTGATGCAGTTCTTGTGTAATGATCTGCAAGAGCAAATGTACCATAAGCTACAATATCAACTACATCATTTACTGATGCACCTGATGCTAATGTAATGCTTGTACCATTTGTAGCTGTGAAGTCTGTGCCAACCAATAGTTTAACACCATTGAGATACACATCAATATAGCCAGTATCATATGTAGCGGAGAATACTGTTTGACCTGCTGTAGCTGTATATGTGGTACGTTCTGATGTACCATTAACCGCAGAACCTGCTGACTGCCAACCACCAGAACCGTATACGTTCATGATGTTAGTTGTACTGTTAAAGTATAATGCACCTGTGATAAGAGCATCACCATCATTGTCTACTGTAGGAGCAGATGATTTAGCACCTAAGTATCTATCATCAAAGTTGTCATAAGAAGCTGCCGCATTAGTAGCACTTGTAGCCGCAGATGTTGCAGAGTTACTTGCTGCAGTAGCTGATGAAGCCGCATTGGTTTCACTTGTAGCTGCATTCGTAGCTGAAGTAGCGGCAACAGTAGCTGAACCTAAAATACCATCTACATAAGTCTTTGTAGTAGCATCTGTGTTAGCAGTTGGCGTACCAAGACCAGTGATCTTATTGTTACCCATAGCTAATGCACCAGACATCGTATCGCCTGTCTTAGCTACCCGTGTATCTCTTTGTGCATCTGTATATGCTTTAGTTGCTACATCTTGTGCTGATGTAGGATCACCTGCACCTGTAATCTTGTTAGTACTCATTGCGATAGCACCTGTCATCGTGCCACCAGCTTTTGGTAGTTTAGTCGCAATGGAGTTAGTTACTGTAGTGCTGAAGTCATCATCATCATTAAGAGCATCAGCTAGTTCACCTAGTGTATCTAGCCCTACACCTGCATCACCAATCAACGTAGATATTTCATCATCTACATACTTCTTAGTTGCGGCATCAAGATCATTAGTTGGTGCAGTAAGGTTTTGAATAGTAGCTGATGTACCAGCGTTCATATTTAACGTACCATCAATAGTTACGTTAGTGAATGTAGATGTACCAGATGATGCAGTTACATTACCTGTTAGGTTTCCAGTTACATTACCTGTAACATCTCCTGTTACGTTACCTGTAACATTACCAGTTAGATTACCCGTTACGTTACCTGTAATACCACCTGATGAAGTCAGTGTAGTAAATGCACCAGTAGATGCAGATGATGCACCTATTGTAGAACCGTCTATAGAGCCACCATTGATGTCTGCAGTAGCTAGGGTAGCTTGACCTGATGTAGAGAGCGTTGTGAAGCTACCTGTGGCGGCTGTAGAAGCACCTATAACAGTACCATCTATGTTACCGCCGTTAATGTCTACAGTAGTAAGTGTAGATGTACCAGAAGCACCTAGGGTAGTGAATGAGCCTGTGCTTGGAGTAGTTGCACCTAATGCAGCACCATCTATCGTACCGCCATTAATATCTGCTGTGGCGGCAACTAAAGATGTATTAGCATTCAGTGTCGTAAAAGTACCTGCCGCTGGTGTAGCTGAACCAATAGTAGCATTATCAATAGCACCTGAGTTTAGGTCTGCTGATGTAATAGTTGTAGTACCTACAAGTGTTGATGTACCTGTAACACTCAAGTTATTGTTTAGTGTAGCACTTGTAAATGTAGCAGTTGTAGGTGAAGAAGCACCTATGATAGTTCCATCAATATTACCTGCATTAATATCTACAGTAGCTATTGTAGCTGTACCTTGTAAGTGTAGATCTTTAAACTTAGCTGAACTTGAACCTAAGTCTATATCATTAGTTGTAACTGGAACTATAACACCATCTTGGAAACGTACTTGTTCTACAGCTGCTGAAGATACTTCTACAAAAACACCAACTGTATTATTGTTAGTATTTATAACAACTTTGTTTAATGCATCAACATCACCGATAAGAGGAATGTAACCACCTTCACCTGTTGAACCATCGTGCTTGTGACCACTTGATACAGCAAATGCATCACGGAGTTTGTTATACTCAGCGTTAATAGGGGCTGCACGAACTGTAGCTGTTGGTATTATGTCTGCTGAAGACTGTCTTACATAACCTGCCAAAGTATTATCTCCTGTCGGCTGTCTCATACGTTAAGGCTATTGCCTGTATAGTATGACTTGCGTTTGTATTATTTGTAACATAGTTTACTGAAACAGAATTACCTGATCCTGATATATTGGTGAGAGTTTTAGGGGAGGGGTTACCATCGTATATACCCCCTGCTCCGTATATAGCTGTACCATAGACTGAAGCTGCACCCTCTGTAGTAAATTCGTAGTTAGTTGGGTTAGCTGTATTTATATCATCGTAGTCATAAGACACACCAACAAACACTTCTGTATTACCTTCAGACTTAAGGTATGTATTTACTTTGTGTACTACCTTACGTACCTCTGGATCTTGCATGTAAAAGTAAGGGGTTTGGTATAAACTAAATATACTTTGTCCATCAAAACTGTTACCTATTTCTTGACGATGTACCTTACCAGAATTATCACCATGTATTACATGCTCAAACTGCCCTATGTATCCACTATCAACACAGTTAGCTTCTATACCGACCAATTGACTATACTCGAAGATACTTTGTTTATTCTGACTTTTACGGATACCACCTATCAAAGACAAAGATGATTCATTCTTAAAGAAAAATCTAAACTGTGACTTCTTCCTAAGCACTACAATAGAAATATCTATTATCTGTTCTGATAAATAGTAATTATCGAAGATAGACTGTATTTCTTTAGATACAGTAGCAAGTTCAACATCACCAATTTTATCAGTACCAGAAATAGGACGCATACCATCAGGACCTAAAAATAGTAAGTCACCACCAAATTCTACCACAGAGTCAGGAGCAAGACAACCCATATTTGATGTAACATTTTCTAATACAAAATTAGATATATTATTTCCAGTTAATCTTTTTATATTGTTAGCACCAAAGATATAAAGTTGATTACGAAACTTTTTAATAGCTGTTATAGTGTACCCTACATTAATAACACCAGCACCATTAACAGGACTAAAATCAGAATAGTTAAGAGGAGAGCTAAAGTATAAATTAGAGGATTCAGAAGAATTACCACAAAGAAATAAATGAGAAGAAAACTCTTCTGAATATTTAGGGTTGCTAGGAGCTTGAGCGTGTGTTATTTGAGAATAAGAAGTTCCATTGTAAACAGATGCTGGGTTAACTCCGTCTGTAAGTACTAAAACTTCACCTGACCAATTAAAACTATTAAACCGTATTCTACTGACATTAGATACATTAGGGCTTCCTGCAGTTGGAATAGCTACCCAAGAGTTACCAGACTTGTTCCATTTATGTAAATAGTTAGAACCTGTTGTAGGTTTTCTACATGCAAAAATACCATCGTCTAAGTTACCATTAACTGCTACACCTAGTACAGGACCTGTACCTGGAACAGTACCATAGTCATTTGAATAACCGCTTATACGACGATAACCACCTGATAAAGCTGGTTCATAGTTTATCATACGTATAGCACTACCTGCTAAACTAGAGGCTTGTGTTAAAGGATCAATGTTAGTTACTAAACCTCCAGAACAAACAGCTAGGTATGTACTTAGTTTATCTGCCATTTAACTAAAACTCTTAGCTGTAGCATTAGAACCTTTTAATATTACAGTAGATAAAATAGAATCTTTACTATCTACAACAAGTCTTTTCATAGACTTTATTCCTACTTTAAATTTATCTTTATGTAATTGTGCCGACTGATCATTAGACCTAAAATACATAAGGTACATCATTGCACCATCAATTATAATGTGTTTAAACCTATCAGGTATAATACAAACATCAGAGCTTAACACTAAATCACTTGGAAACTTCCAGTATTTGTACTCAACAACATAGTCTGCATCAGGTACTGGAGTAACACCAAACTTTTCTTCTTGTGTTTTATAAACATTTAAAGGTTTAGTGTAACCGCCTACACCAGAGGTATCATCATTAGCTCTACGATTTGATAAGTATTCATCGTATGATAGTGTTTTTAAAACATTTGGGTTTGTTGTATTTGTACTCTTTAAATAAAAAGATTCCCAATCAGCTTTTGAATAGTCTGATGGAAAAGCGTAAGTCTTCGTACCTACCGACAGCGTCTGTTCATAGGTTACTAACGTGAAGGGCCACTCTTGAGCCTCTTGCAGTATTTCACGTATAGAAGAGTTAATAGAATCTTTAGCTAATGACTGTACGTTTTTAGTTGTAGAAAAGTCTTCTTCATTAATTTCAACCTCGTTAAGACGACGAAGTAATTCATTAACTAGGTTTATATAAGTCGCCATGTTATTTCCTACGAGATTTTAAATGTATATAAAAGGGCTAACACTTAGTCAGCCCCTTTAAAGTATTTTGTTATTATGCTAAGTTGTATTTAGCTGTAATCAATGCCTCTGGGCGTAAAATCTTACGTCCGTAAAGGTGCATACCACGGCAGATGTCAGCGAATGAATCTGGGTCACGATATGTTTCTGTTTTATTGATTTGTTCTGCAGTTGCTACAGCTGAATCATGTCCAGCTACAATAGCACCGTAGTTAGCATTTTGGTTAGCTGTACCTGTTGTACCTGCACCAGTACCTACTGATGGTAAGTTACTTGAAGTATATACACGGAAGCCGTGGAAGTTATTCAAGACTAAACCGTTGCGTAGTCCACCTGATTCACCGAAGTCTGCGTTAAATAGGCGAGAATCTTCATCACGAAGAACTTCCATAAACACAGGATCAATTACAAGCCATCTACCTGCAGTATCCACTTGGTTTTGGTCTAACAAACGACCCATACGTGCTATCAACATTGCTGGTGATACATATGCTGTCGGTAGAGCAGTTGCTCCTGGTAAACGAGCTGCAACTGGGATCGAATGATCACCTGCTGAAGTTGTAGTAATGTTTCCGAAGTCACCTTTTTTCAGCTTGTTAGCTGCAAGTAATTCGTCTGAACCAGCAGCTGTATTAGCTTTAGTTCCATTTACTACGTTGTTTACTGTGCCTGCATTAGCGTGTAACGCAGCTTGTTTGTAACCAGTTAGGTAACCTAACACTTCTTGGTCATGCTGATCAGCCAAGCGGAAAGCCGCACGGTTTGTAGCTAAGTCCATGAAGTTTACATGTGAGTGTGCTTCTTCGATATCATCAATCTTGAAAGCAAAGTAATTAGCTTTGTCTACAACGAGTGAGAAATCTGCGTCTGCTAAATCTTGAGCAGCAATAGTTGTACCACGAGCATAAGCTGATACGCTTACCTCAGGCTCTTTTATAATTTTCACTGTATCGCCTTGTGAAGCAATCTCTCCGAAATAGTCAGAGTTAGTGATATCGCCACATACTGTGGACTTGCGGAATGCAAGTTGTACTTTTTTAGAATAAATTACGGAACTAAAGTTACCATTCGGTAAATTTGTATATCCGCTTGCGGATGCAAAAGCCATGATTAATATCCTTTTTGATGGTTGGCTTAATAAATAAGATACGTAGTTGTATCTCGGTTAAGAGAACCTAATCAATCTGGATAAGGGGCTGAGTTTTCAAGGGTGCTCTTAGGTCTACTTGCCAGCTTTACTAAGAGGGCCTCTATTGTCAGGTAATTCTTAAAGATTTATTAGTGTTCTAAAGACTCAGTAAGAGTCCTCGAAGATGCCCTAGTAGGACACCAACAGTTATACCATACTTATACTTGTCTGTCAAGCACTTATTTAAGCATGTTGGTATTATCTAGCTTTGCCTGATACGTCATAAATAAACTTACCACTTGACATAGCCTTTTGTATTTTATCGTAGTTTTCTTCAAAATCCCTATCGGACATCTTAGCTACTTCTGATTCTTTTATAATTGAAGCTGAACCTTCGCTATCAACAGCAGGTGTAGACCTTTTAGAAACAGTTTTAGCTGCATCTTTACTTGCTTTTTTCTTAGCTGCAATAGTCATACCATTGTCTACTTTATACAAGTCAATAACCCTTACAACACTTGCTGCATCATCTGAGTTTTCATATAAAGCATCACGTACCCACTTAGGTTGACTTTCTACCCAATCATGGAACTTATCTGAATCACGTAACTCATCAAAGTCTGCATGTGATTTACGTATAGTTATTTCAGCTTTAGTTCTTTCAGCTTCATAAGCTGCTTCATCAAATTCACGTAGTCTTTCTTCTGCTACTGCAAACTTTTCATCTGCTTTTTTAGAAGCAATAGTTTCAACTATAGCTGCTACGTCTGGATACTTTTCTGCCCATGCTTCAATATCTTCATCGGAAGTAGGAGCTCTAAGAGAAAGACTACTATTGTGTTCTTCTAGTGACTCTTTCCATTCTTTTTCTTTTTCAGCCATATGTCGACGGAGATCACCATAACGCTTTTTAAATGACTTTTCTTCTCTACTTAGACCCTCATCAGACTCATCTTCTTCTTTTGATTCAGTTTGTTTTTCTTTTACTTCAGACTTTTCTGTAGTTTCTTCAACATCATTAGTGTTTTCTTCTTCATCTTCTATAGTTTCTTCTGCTTCATCACCTGTATGCTCAGACATTAAAGCTTTTAGTTCTTCTTCATCTTTTTTCATACGAGATTGTTTGATTGCGTAATTAGTACCTCTTGAAATCATTGTTTCTTTAGTATCTACATTTTTTACAATTTCTTGAGCCATGTTATATATCCTTTTATTTATGTTGGGGTCAGCCGTAGCTGAGTGGCCTTAGTTATTTAGGAGTTGATGAGGGCTGCTCGCCCCCACCTTTAGTAGTATTATTTCTTAGTTGGTTTAGAAGCTAATCCACCTTTGTTATACATATCTCTTGCATACTTAGGTTTAGAAACTTTAGGACTTGCCTTTGTTCTAACTGTTCTAGCTTTAGGTTTAACAGTTGATGATGATGAACTGTTAGTACGTCTTGCTCTAGCATCGTCTGTTGTATCTCTAGCATATACAGGTTTCTTAACAATAGGAGACTTACCTGCAGGTTTGTTTGAACTCATGCTAGGTCTTGCGTATACTGGAGCTTTTGAAACACCTTTAGTACGTCTTGCTCTAGCATCATCTGTGTTATCTCTAGCAGAAGTAGCTGAACGAGTTCTTGCCATTCTACGATCATCTAAACCTTTAGGAGCTGACTTTGTTGCTGCTTTATTGCCTCTAGCAAATACTCTACCATCACCTGATGATGTGTTGCTTGCCATACGGTTGCCTTTCATCATTTCAGTCATACCGTAGTTACTCATAGCCATCTTAGTTAAAGTTGTAGTTGAGTCAAAGAACCCACCTAGTTTTAAATTGTTAGACTTAGCGTATCCACCTGCAGCTTCACGTAACTTAGCAGCTTGATCTGTATAACCATGTGAATCTAGTACAGCTGCATTAGCTAATACTTCAGCATGCTTCTGCGTTTTAAATATCTTACCAAAAATACCTTTATCAAAAAACCCAGATACCGCACCTGCAGCTTTTTCTAAAAAGCTTTGCTCCTCATCGGTTTCACCCATATTAAGAGTATCCAAGGATTGTTCCATAAGCACAGCAGGGTCTGTGTAATCGTACTTTTTCATCCAAGCTTCTGGGTCATGTTCTGGTGGTCTTTTTCTACTACTTCCTTTTGATACAGGAACACAGGAGTTTGTAGCAGGGTCTAAGGCATAACCTTCTGGGCATTGAATAGGAGCAGGAGTAGATGTTGTATCTATAGGAGCTACTGGAGTAGGTATCTCTGGCGCACCTACTACTGTAGGAGCTGCACCAGTTGTACCGGACTCTACAGAAAACCCTGGAGTATACGTATAAGGGTTATAGCTGCTTGTTGTGCCTGTTGCGTTTAAATTAGTAGTACCGCCTACATTAAACTTACGAGGACCTGCTTGTCCTTTTACTTTAGGACCTGCATCATCATCTTTCATGTAGATACCTTTTGCTTTTAATAAATTAGATACTGAAGGGTCAGACTTAGCGGCTGCCTTTACTCGATCTATAATACTGTTTACGTCTGAGTCTTTCATTACCATTCCACCTGTTGCATAACCATCTAGTTTCATTAAGTCTTCATCTGACACTCCCTCAGAGACTTCTTCTACAGGCTCACCACCCATACGTCCATCTTCTTCCATGTCCTCTAATCCTGCTTTAGCTTTATTTCTTAGTTTTTCAAAGTAAGCTACACCAAAGTATTTTACTACGTCAGCAGGTACAACGTACTCACCTGACGATAACTGAGCAGACACATCGTCTCTGACATCCTCAGCATTAGAACCAGGAGGTATATCATTACCTGAAACTGGGTCTTTATCAAGACCGTCTGTAGCTAAACCACCTTCTTCATATATCTTACTATCCATTGTTAAAAAGTCTCCGTTTTCTCACCATTGATTTTATCACGTAGCATTTTTAGACTCCGTAACGCTTTTATCTCACCCTGTAACCTGTGGAGTTCTAAGGGCTCATCTCTTTGCTCTATTTGTTTGTATGCAAAGTTAATACGTGTATCTAACTCTTTTTGAAAAGCATCATATAACACTTTGTCGTTTACTAATTGTTTTAAAATCATTAGAGTTCCTATTTTTTAAATTGGTGTTTGACCAGTATTTCCTGAAAAGCCTTGCTCTCCTGGAACTGGAGCACCACCTACATTTATTGCACCTGCATCAGGGGCTCCACCACTAGCACCCATAGCTGCTTGCATTGCTGCTGCTTCTGCATTAGGGTCTACTTCTGGTGGATTAGCTTCTTGGAATTTTCTTAATATCTCAGCTTGCACTGCTGCTTCAGATAAACTATTAGCAACTTTATCAGCATCTAAGTCCATTGACTCAGCAATCTCACGTATAACATAATCCATTTTAGCAAAAGGTGCTAGAGCAGGGTTTTGTACAACTTGTAAGAACTGCATCAGACGTTGACTACGTACTTCGTTAGCCATTAGAGATGATGTACCTTGTGCTTTAACTTCTAAGTCCCCTTTAATCTCTTCATCAAAGTCAAATTGCATATTAAAAGAAAAGAAAGCTTTACCTAGAGGTCCTAATAAATAATCGTCTACGTTCTTAATTACTGTACGTACAGAGCCGTTAGCTGCTGACATAAGCATGGATATACCAGACGCTGTACGTCCAACACCTGAGACACCTGTTTGACCGTGAGCAAAGCTAGGTAGGCCAGTAGATTCATCAGACAACTGACGAGCCTTATCAAACATCTGCATATTCTCATTGGATACGTTAGGAAACTTAGTACCAAAAATAGCTTGACCAGGAGCCCCACCGCTTCTTCGGAAGACTTTCCCTGGATAAATATCTAAGCTTTGACCTGGAGTTAAGTTGTTTTCATCTACTTCTATTAATAAGTTACCTGATAAAGCAGCATTATCTACTGCCATACGCATAAAACCGTTCATAAGAGTTTGTGTATCGTCCATATTCTCTGCTAAACCCACCCCAAAGAATGAGTAAGGATTTACTTCGTAAGGTACAGCGTAATAAGGAATGATCTGTGGACTAAATGGGTTCATAACCAAACGTATTACCTGTCCGTTACAAATCCAAATATTACAATTAAGTTGTTCAGCATCTTTAAGTTCTGAAGGAATATCTACATCGTGATCTTCAAGAACATCAGCGTCAACATAACCCCAAAACTCTAAGACCTCATAACGCTCTGTAGCTGTTTCTTGGCTATCGTCTTCCATAGCCTGTTCCCACCACTCTTTAGAGTAAGACTGCCCAAACGATAAAGCTAAATCAACAGCATTCTTACGAAAGAATGGACGTTTCTTAAGAGAACGTACTTGTGTTCTAGACATTTTATGTCGTTCTACTACATATTCTGCTTCGTCCATAGAATTAGCGTCAGGGTCTGGGTAAAAGTTCCAAACAGACACGGCATCACACTGAGGCATTGTTTTAATACGAGGTTTATAGTTACCTTCGTCGTCCCAGTTAGGATATTCTTTATCTACTGCAAAAGGGCCTTTCATAACACCAGTGCCAAACAAAGCACATTCAAAAGCAGCTGTTCTAAGTTTCTTAGATGCACCTGATTCTTCTAACTGGTCATGTATTTTCTTTTCCATCTTCTTAGCTGCGACCATTGCAGGATGTACGGTTACTTCAGTAGCAGTTTTACCTTCACCTTCCTCCATAATATCGGCCACTGGAGCCAGTGAATCGGCTAATCCACCTAATCGTTCCATAAGGTCTGGAATAGTCTCTCCTGGGCGTAATTTGGCATCCTCTGGGCTAATATCAGAGCTATCTTGACCTTTTGCTTTCTGCATATCAGGGTTAGACTCAAAATGCATTGCTTCTGCAATACCTTCAGGTAGTCTAGTAGGGTCTATTGAGATTGGAAACTTATTATTACCAAATAAAACTTCTACTAACTGACCATAAGCCGCTAATACTTTAGTTTTAGTAACTTTAACAAAGATTCTAGACTTTTCAGTACTTGTAAAAGCTACATCAGGGCCATAAATACCCCTATAATTACGGTATGATTTAACCCAACGCTCTTCGTCTGTGTATCTAGCTGTTTCAGCTCTTTTAAAACGATCAGTAACATAAGAAACTACTTTACCAACAGGCTCATCTGATGTTTCACCTTCTGGTATGTCGTCTATGTAAGAAGATTCTGAGTCTTCCATAACCGTCTCTAGTTCTTGTTCGTCCATTTCGTACTTATCCATGTTTATTCCTTAGTAGCCAAAGGTGGGGTCAGACATTTGAAAGCCTGATCGTTGTGTAGATGGGTCATAATCCCAAAGAGAGGACCTAGGTCTAGTCATTAATCCGTATCTTAAAGCATCATATCCGTGATCAATAGGACTTTTAGTATCTACATCTTCAAGATTATTCTTATCAAGAGGAAGAGAGGGTAATTCTGATATTAGGTTACGACAAGTGTTAAAGAATACTATCCTAGGCTCTTCTGTAAACTCATCTATTTGTAGTCGTCTATGTATTTCGTTTTTACCTGCAATACGTGATCCTTTAGATCGATCTGATGGTCTCCATCTACATCCTTTTTGAATCATTTGCTCAGCTAATGATGGTCCAGTGTCTCCTCTGTTATGCCACAAAGAACTATCTAAGACCCCATACCTTATCTTTTCACCTTTTTCTATTTCTATTATCATATCTGCTAAATCAGAAGCAGTAGTTTTATTTACGTAGAGTTCCCTATATATAACTATTTGTTCACTAGGGGCTACTGCAAACCATAATACTGCTGTCATAGAACCATATCCGTAGTCACATGCTCTAAATTTAGCCCAACTACTTGGTATCTCGTAAGGCTCTACTACATGCTTTTTAGGGTTAAACTCTGAAAAAGCTGCACCCTCAGATATACTCCAGTCACCGTCTAGCAACTGCCTACGTTGATGCTCTGGCATTGATAGCAAATTAGCCTCATACATACCGTCTTCGGCTAAGTATGGGTTATTAAATAAATTAGCAGGTATAAACCTACGTTTAAATAAAGGCTCACCTTCTCTTGTGTGACCCTTAGGCCAAGCTATTATCTCACCGTTTTCATCTGTAGCATGGAATGATGTATTAGCAGGAGCTGGGTCTATAAAAGTCTTTTTAACCCAAAAATGACCTGGGCCACCTGGGTTTGTGGTTGCTCTCATATAGAGAGGTAGTTTAGAGGAACTAGTAGCACGTAAACGTGATCTCATATAATTCCAAGCAAAAGGAGAAGGCCATTGTGTAAGCTCGTCGAGCCCTATCCAGTTAAAGGCTTGCCCCTGGTATCTCATAACGTCATCATCTCTATCAAGATATGACATCCATAAAGTAGCTCCACTAGGTGCTACCCAAGTCTTATCTCTTTCCATAAACTTAATACCTGGGACAGCTTTTGGGTATAGTTGTTTAGATACTGAAATAAGTTCTCTTAATTCTTCTGTACTACGTCTAACAAGAAGACCTCTAGAGTGAGGGTTGTTAAAATATCGAACAGGGTCTGCAACCATTGCATATGATTTACCACCACCTGCTGCCCCACCATATAAAACTTCCTGCTCACTAGAAGCTAGGAAGTCTTCCTGAGGACCAGGATTAGGAGCAAATATAATGTCTTGAGCTTTTTTGACATCTATTGGCTCTGGTTTAGGCGTAGCAAAAGTAGGAGTAACCTCAGGGGTCTGTGTAAAGTTTTCTTGTACCTTTTCCACCGAGTCTTTCTTCTTCGATGACACGGGCTTTTTCACTGGCTTCTTGGTAACGCCTTGCATAGTCTCTATGGGCTGAGGCCGTGTACCTTCTTTTTTCTTCGATGCTGACACGTTTGTTTAATCCTACATGTGAGATATATCTACCTGATTGCTCTGTAAGCCATCTAGCTACAAGTCTTAAACTATATTCTTTTAAGTACTTTTTAGCTTGTTCTAGCATCTCTAGCTGATCAGGTATTGGCTGAAGTATATCTTTATCTTCTTCGTCTTGCGAATATCCAAAAGGTATATGTCTACCTACTCTTACTATTGGGTAGTACTCTCCGTCTAAACCCCTCTTAGGAATCTTCCAAGATTGATCGACAGGGATAGCAGTTAGTGTAGGGGCTTGCTTTCTAGCCATCTTATATCACACACACATTAGTTTGTCAAGTTGTTATTTAGAACTTCTTTTTTGAGTCCCTGGGTTGGATGCACCACACATAACGTATCCACCTTTTTTATAACCCATCTTTTTAGCTACAGCTGGTGCAGCTTTCTTTAAAGCTTTCATACCTTTAGACATTGGTTTTTTAACAACACCGCCGTGTTTATAACCTGTTTTTTTCATATCTGAATCTTTCATCATTGTGCCATCTGGCATTTTATGATAACCTTTTTTCATAACTACTCCTCCTTCGTTAGCTCTAAACTTAGCAGTCTTTTCTGCTATCTTTTTTGGTTGTTTAACGAACTGTTTACCAGACGCTTTACCTTTACGTTTAGCAGCAGATGTTGCTGCGTACTCTTGACTCGATAAGGCATCTCTAGCTGCTTTAGGTAAATACCTTTCACCAGTAGCTTTTTTGCCTTGAGTAGATGGTTTACCTGATTTAGTACCCCATTTTTCTTTAGTCCATTTATTAAGTGATCTTTGAGGAGCCTTCATTTCTTATAACCTCCACCTGCAGCTTTGTATTGCTTAGCAAGCATTTGGGCTTTACGAGCTGACCATTGACCTGCTGCCCCACCTTTGCTTCCTGCCTTGATCTTAGCAAATAGTCTTTTACGCATTGTAGGTTTAGTATAGTTTCCTGATGCATTTACTTTTGATTTTGTTTTAGATGCTGCCATTTGCCTATCCTAACTATATATTTCTAGAAGGGTCATAATACTCTTCAACAGATACCATAATATCCATAGTGTTTGTAGTTTCACTATATGCTACTATTTTATCACCTGCATGTAAGTTAAAAAACCCACCATTAACTAAGTTATCAACAGAGTGGCCTGGCATGCTTAAACCATTTGCAATATAATGATACTGGTCATCATCTTTGTGATAAAACTGAACATATACTTTTTTATTTGAAGGATTATTATTGCTTATGTGAAGATACCTAACAATAGCACTGAAATTATTTGGACAAGTGTATAATACTGTAGCATTAGCATCTGCAGCTATAGAATCTACAAGATAACCTTGAGTATGAAACTTAGTATTATCTAACCTAGCCATACTACCACTTAGCCTTATCAGCCCAGTAAGCGGCACTCATTTTACCTTTAGCAATGTTCTTGCCATGTCTAGCTTTAAATGATGCTCTTTTCTTCTTCATCTTTGCTGATTCACCTGCTTTAGGTTTACCTGCAGTGCTAGCTCCTTGCTCACCAAAACGAATAGTCTTAATCTTGTCGCCAACTTTAGCAACAACAACATGAGACTTTTTAGGGTGGTTAGGTGTTCTTTTAGGTTTATTAAAACCTGATACACCTGCTCTAGCTAGTCTAGGGTCTTTCTTTGGTTTCTTATCAGCCATACTAATCTTTCTTTTTAGCTGGTAGTATAAATACAGGTTCTGCTGTAGATACTTCTACCTTTTCTGTTTTAACGAATCCTGCTCTATCCATAAGGTCTTTTGCAGCTGTCATCTTTTCTTTAGCACCTAACATATCTACATCACCCATTACTTTGAACATTGTATATGCAGCTTTAGTGGAAGACTGTGCTATAAACTTACGAGTAAGGTCTGCTATCTCGTCTACTAGAGAAGCTGTAACTGATGAAGTTGGAACATTATCGGAGTATCCAGCAAGTTTCTTTGCTTTTAAAGGATCACCCTCTGCTTGTTCAAATAGAACAGCTAAAAATAACTCTTGTTTTTCTGTGAGGGCTCTTTTTGTCATATTACACCTTTACCCATGCTTCATTTATATCTAAAGTTTCTGGGTCATCTGCTATAAAGTGACCATCTTCGTTTCTAGCTCTTTTATACTTAATCTCTTCTTTAGTTTCTACTTTATTTACAATATCTACTATTTCTTTAATATCACATATAAAGGAACCATAGGGGTCTGTAACACCTACGACATCTCCTCTAGAAGTAACTACTTGGTCAGAAGACACAAAGTACCCAATACTTTTTAGTTCACTCTTGTGTTTTTTTAAATCCATTACTTACCCCTTTTATGAGTACCTGGGTTAGAAGCACCACATACAACATACCCACCTTTATTGTACTTACTTGCTTCTGCTTTACGTGAAAAACTACGATTAGTGCCCTTAAGTTGAACCCTTAAATTCTTTACAGAATTATCTTTAGAGTTACGGTTCTTATGGTCGACATCTTTACCGTCTCCTTTTTTTACTAATCCACCTTTTTCTAACATACGTCTAGCTGCTTTACGTGAACGATTAGCCGCTAAGTCTGACTTAGGTGACTTAAGCTGTAGAGCACGTTCTCTCTTATAGTCTCTTTTATATCCTGGTGAACTTGGCATCAGTAATCAAACAAACAAATAGAGGTTAGTACTGTACCACTCTTTAATTTAAAAGTAAATGATATAGAAGCAGGGTCTAGTTTCCAACACCCAAAACATTTATTACAAGGTTTATCCTTGTTATTCCAACAGTAACCTAGCATTTATTTTCCTTTACTTGGGTTTGTCCACTTATCTACCATCTTTTCTCCAGAACGACCAACAACGTAGCCTCCAACACCAAGAGTTAATAGATTCCAGAGTTGATCAGGTAATTCTAATACGTTATTCATAATCTCTGGGTAAGCGATTGCTATTATAGGAAATACTAAATAGTTGACAGCTATAATAGCTATAACAATTAGCATAAGGAGGGGTCTCCAAGAAGAGGTCAACCAGTTGCCTGACGAAGCTTCTGCTAGTATTATTTCACCACGTACCTTCTCTATTGAGTCAGCATGTTCTAGTAAGGCTAGCTTTGTTTCTCTTTCTATTTCTGCTCTTTTATCTGAATCAGGTATAATACGTTTTAACACGTCACCCATAATAGGAGTTAGAAGAGGTAATAAAGTATTTATCATTTTATTCTCGAACTATAGTTCACAGGCATTCGCAGTTCTTGAGTGCTCATAGAATCTAGCGTTAGACCTTTTAGTTTCTATTTCATTCATTTTAGTTATCTTTTCAGCGTATACTTCTGAAGAAAGTTTTATACCAAATAAACTTGGAACATTAACTAATAATACTGTTATTACTAGTCCGTAAAAAACACCTCTTATAATAGTAGGAATTAATAGCTTTTTATGTTCTTCAATCACAAGACTAAACCTCCCTTTATAATAAACGTAAGTATACCACCTAGGATAGCACCTATAAACAATTTAACAATCCAACCAATAATACCATCAAAAGATTTTAACTTAGCTTTAGTTATATCAAGATAAATATTAATGTTGTTGATTTCTTCTTCCATATCACGGACAGTGTCTCTTAACTTAAATAGACGTTTTTCTAATTCATTTTGATCAGTTTGTAACGAGCGTATATCGTCAGCATTTCTATCACTCATGTCTATTCTCTCCCTAAGACTACTTAGGGTATGTACCCCAAGATAATTGATAATGAGGCCCGTCTGGAAAGGATTTCCAATCTCCTCCCCAATCCATGTCTATTTCTAATTCTTTTGCTGCTTGCTTCATAGCATCAGCTATCTTGTAGTATAAAGGCCAATCCCATCTCACCGAACCATCTACATAAGCACCTAGGTCTACCCCGTGTCCTGTTAAATGTCTAGAGTTCAAAGTTGTTGATGCACCCCTCGCGACTAACTCTTTTTGTCTATCCAGGGTACGCATACCCTCTAAAACAGTAAAGTCTACTTCAGTTATTTTTATAGCTCTTTCAACTACAGCTACTAAGTCCTTATGAAGACCTTCTAACCTTTGTTTACTCCGCTTACCTAATCTATATGTCATAATCGTCTTCCCAATCCCTTTTACGTTTAGGGTCTAGCACATCTTTACTATCTAACTTCTTTTCTAAGAACATTGATCGTTCCATCCTGTCTAATGAAACCCAGTGTCCTGTATCCAAGTAATACTTTTCTCTTATATAGAAAACATCACTACGGGGAATATGTAGATTATACAAGGCTCTTAGGTCATCATCTGCTAGAGCTTGAAAAAATGTGTTAAGGACATCATCGGATGAGTCGTATTTATCTTTAGGGGAGGTCATTATGTCATCTTATTATTATTATTATTGTGACTTCTGACAGTTATAACACATAGTGTTTTATAAGTCAAGGGGATTTTCAAAAAACTTATACTAAGTTATGCGACAAAGAAGAACTAATTCTAGCCTATACTTAAAGTATTACTCTAAGTATTACTTATATTTATAATTAACTAGTAGTTGGACTAAACCATTATGTTTAACTTAAAGTATACTACTCGTATGTTATACCACATAATGCCGCGAAGTCAACCCCTAATTTCATAATGTATACATATTAAAGCTTACGCTTAGTATACACTCAATATTCCCTCTTGTCAAGTAAATAATACACATAGGCCCAAAATAGTTGTATGTAAACCAAGGTGGTTAACACCTAAACCAAAAATACCCCTCTCTGTCATTGTGCATATATAACACCGTATACACCCCCCATGCCCCATCTACCCCCTGTAACTACTATCCGAGGTACATATTCACGTATTCATATATCAAGATATGTCTATATGTTTTATACTTCATATTCACATATTGCAATACGTTATTGTATACTTATGCATACAAGTTTGGTTTTCAGTATCCGATTGTATACCATTGTATTTTATATACACTTTAATAAACATTATAATACATTCAAATAACAGAATACTTGAATAAGAACAAACAGTAGAACAAACAGTAAACAAACAGAGAACCACCCCTTAGAAGCTCAAATAAGGCCACCCACAGCCTCTAGCATCTCTCTGGTAGTTTACTATATAAAATCTCTTAGGCTCGATCCTGAGAGTTTGTTCTATATATGTCACACAATTAAATTAAATTAGAATAATTTTAAGAAAAGACTTTACATTCTATTAAAAGTATATCACGCGCGCACGCGTTCCTTCTTATTAAAAGGAATAACATATTCAAATATTCATATATGTTAATCTCAACCAGTCTGGAATATTTTAGAAAAAGAGAACGAATCAGGAACAAATCTAAAACGAATCACTTAACCCATTGATTTTAAACGATTTTTTCTAATATCTACTATGTCAAGTTTGCAGCTCGTATGCTAAGCCATTGTTTTTAAACGATTATTTATTATGTAAGATGTAACCCATTGATTTTAAACGATTTTCTTGAAACTCAAACAAAACAGGCCTTTAAATTACTATAATAATATCAAAATGATACAAAATATTGCCTATTTTAAAGATTTTTATAAAAAAAGAATTCAATGATTTCAATGACTTACAAGAAATATAAAATTAATTTGAAATATTTTACAATTATTTTATTCAATGTTTTCAATGACTTAGAAGGAGAAACTGGATTTTATTCAATGTTTTCAAGGGGTTAGCAGGGGGTTGCATATCTTATTCAACTAGTATCTAAAGAGGATATAGAAATTAAGGAGTTAAGAAAAACAGACACTAAAGCGCGGTTGGAGGCCGCTATGATCAAAATCAATCTCTCTGACTAGTACCACTTGTAAAGTGCTGACACCCTGATAGGACGGGTGAGCGATCAGGTGTGTGGTTTCGGCAGTGTGCAAAAAGTAATCTTAGTTTATAGATCATGTATCTATTAGCGTTGTTCTGAATTAACAGGTGAAAATGGAAAATTGCACAAACATTTTATATATGAGTATATCATGCTGATATGCTTTTATTAGAAATGTTCATAGGAGAAAATTATGACAAAAGTAAACGATATTAAATCATTAGAAAACAAATTTATTACAAACATGGGTTCAGGCATTGCGGCTAGTTCTAACTTATTTGAACTAATTAAATCTACAGTAAGTAGTGAAGACGCAAGGCCGTTAGCGAGTGCTGTTGCTAGACTATTAAATAAAGGGGATAAGCAAGGGGCAACTGCTGTTAAGGCGATTATAGGTGCTGTTTTTGTTGGTGCTAAAATTAAGAAAGCAAAGGACAAAAAGACATTAGTTATTGATATATCAAATGTAGAGGTTGATAGCTTTGCATATTCAAGGTTCGCGGCGGCTGTTGAAAAGAAATTGTCTCTTAGATCAACACTAGTGAAAGAGGTTCTAAATAAAAAGAACCCTGAAGAGGTTAAATTACCTAAAAGTGCAGAAGCATTTGTTAAGCGTATGAATAAAGCAGGTTTCACAAAAGCGGCTGTTATCGCCGCAATACAAGGCTTATAAGTTAGGAAAGTTATGCCAATCAGTTTCTCCCTACTGGTTGGCATACACGTTTTAACTTAAACAGTAGAGGAAAATACTATGACAAGTATAATTTTAAATGGATCGAAATCGGGTGAATTATCAACAGAAATGGCGTGGCATTTTGCAAAGCAAGTTGTGTCTGGTGGGTCAACTATAACAATGTGGACTGACAAAGTTTTATGTGTAACAAGCAAGGGGAAGTAAAATGACTGCTCACGAGTTTTTTGAATTGTGTACCAATTATTTAATCGAGCCAGATATTGCTCTGGAAAATGCTAATCTAAAAGAGGCCGTGGAATTAGGTCAATACCATAAAATTGAAACAATCTTGAAAGAGGAATTTTAAAATGAAGTTATCACAAGTGGGAACTCAATCCGAATTAAATAATTGGTTTATGACAGTGTTGAAACATGGCACTGCTGAACAGCGTCAATATTCAAGAGCCGTGTGGTTCGATCTGACTGAAAAGTGGGAAAATGCTTTTGCCTTTGATGGTCATGTCAATGGTATCGTTGGTGTAGGTAAAATCTCTTTTGCTGATAATGTTTTGGCTGATGAAGTATTTTATCTATTAACTAAAAGTAATATTGATCGTAAAATGATCATGCAAATTAAATAGGAGAATAAAATGAAACATTTAGAAAAAGTAATATTCGCAATAGATAACCCACACGATCTGCATCAGGTAGCGTGTTTCACTAGGTTCTTAGATACCCAACGTGCTTTGAATAGGTTATCAGGTGAAGTTGTTCAATGTATAGGCCATTGGGAAGGTATTCTTGAACCTTCATATATGATGAATGCAGTTGATTACCACGAGTTTGTCGAAAAGTCAGGCTACCTTACAAATCAAATTTGTGTTCTTCATGTTCCTGCTGATACACGGCAACCATGTCACACGGCAACACCTTACGGTATGACTGAAAATGTGGGTCGTATGGTTAAAGTTGACAAGTCTGAATTAAACCTTGTTGACCCTTGGACTTATGTAATTGAAACAGAGGAGTATTTTCAATGTCTTTAAAAGATAAATCACAAGATTATCAAGACGGCTATCAACACGCTTTAGATGAGGCCGAATATATGTTATCGATTGACGTGGTGCATAGCATCGCGTCATTCAGAAATGACCCACCTGATAGTGATTATCAACGTGGGTTTTTACACGCAATGGAATACCAGTATTGGAAAATGTCAGAGGAGTTATAGTATGATAACATTCATATCAATTATTATGATTATATTTTCAATTCTTGTAATCTATATAAAATCAGGAGATAAATATTAAAATGGAAACTACTATGAAAGCGTGGCAAGCTAATTCAATTTTGGATACGCTAGAAGATTATCTTGAAGTACCTACTATATCAGAGGACTTAAACGAGATTGATGAAATATTAGAAGAGGAGTTTTAAATGGTCGATAAAAGCTTTAAAATTGACAGTGCAAAAGTTAAATATGAGTTGATAATATCTGAAGTTTCAGGAGGGTATTCCTCTGTTATAGATGTACACTTCACTGACTATCTTGTCGAAGCTATGGATATTAAAGATAGGTGGACTAGCCGTGGTGCATTTGTTGAGGTAAATAAGATAACAACTGAAAGGTTAAACCTATGATAGCTAGTAGAGAAAATCTAAGTCATTTGATAGGTAGGGTAAACCTAGAGACCGGTAGTCATCTTAGAATTCAATACAACTTAGGTGGTGTTCGTATCTATGAAGGTGATGACGAGCCGCCTAGTTACTTAACTGAAACAATACCTATTGATAATGCTATTGCATATCTTGAAGGTTGCCTGTATAATCACTATTTAAACTAAGGAGTGTAATATGAATAATTTAATTAAAATAACTGCGGTACTATTAACAGCACTAGGATCGGCTAGTTACTCTGCTCAAGTTATGGTAGGGTCTGCATTAGATGGTGAAGTAATAAACAAAACAGATTTACTTCCAATGCCCAATATATCTTGTGACTTAGCTGTTGATATAATTGAACATAACTTAAAAGCTACACCTGTAGGTTGGTTACGTTTTAAATTCCATTCAAGAGATGGAAAGTTTATGAGATACAATGCTAAAAAGAATGGTATAGATTATATGGTCATATGCCTTGAAGAATAACTAAGTATAACTGTATTAATTATAACATAGGAAAGGATTATATTATGAAACAGTTTATGGAAATAGTAAATAATGAGTATCACGAGATATTTAGTAAAGAAACAGTCATAGATAGTATACAAGCTTGTTTTAATTACGATGTGTATTATTATGCTTGCCCTAACTATGGTATCAATAGTTGGAGGCGTTATCACGATATGGACTATGCACCAGATGTAAGGCCTATCTTTGACGAAGATCAACTTGTGTATAGAGGTCACGTAAATAAGTATACTAAGTATGGTGTGCTTGAAGCTTTTCAAGACTCTAAATACGGTTCTCTTGATGACATTGCTGACGCATTGGTAAACAACGAGAGTGTAAAGTTTGATCAAACGTCTGCATTGGCAGAGTTCTTGAAGTCTACTATTGATCGAGAGTATAACAACCTAAACAATTCTTTACTAACATGGGCAGATGTTACTAAGGTTTTAGCTATCTTTAACCCTACTGAGTGTCCCAAGACTAAGGGTCATATAGCTATGTTCCTTACTCACAAGGACAAGGCTCGTGAGCGTGTAACTAGTATGAAAGGTGGCAAGGCTATTCGCCGTATGTTTGCTCACCTATCTAACCAACACGTTGCTAGTATAACTGAGGACTACATTGAGCATACTACGCCTCGTGACTTTGAGTTAGTATTTTCAGAGGATGCGCATGATTTCGTGAGAGCATACGAAGGCGATACAGTACAATACCGCAACCCAAGGTTAGAGTGTGAGCGTAAGAACTTAGCTACATCTTGTATGCAAGGTGTCGGTAGGCACGATGACTATGATTGTGAAGGTACTTACTACAGTGTAGCCGAAGCATACGCCTCTGGTGATTTCGGTATTCTTTATGTTAAAGATAAGACTAACCGTATTGCAGGGCGTACTGTTGTAGGTATACATCGCATGGGTACAGACGTTACTTATGTTCATCAGTCTATGTATGGAGCTTGTGAACAGTCTATGGATATGATGAAAGAACACCTAGATTTTATGGGTTCTACATTCCATAACGATACTCACCTTGGGTGGTATGGTCTTAAGCTTAAAGTATTAGGTGATAGATATGACCCAATCGTACCTTATGTCGATGGTGAATACAGATGTGATTTTTATCACAATGACAATAACTTCTTTGTCTTAAATGATGATGGTGAGTATTCACTAACAGAGACTGATGGTACTATATCCACTGGTCAGTTATGTGGATGTTGTCAAGAGATGGAGCAAGAGTTGCACAGTACACCAGATGGTGACTCATACTGTAACTATTGCTTTGATGAGCATTACACAACTTGTGCTATCAATGATGAGATTGTTCACAATGAGGATACAGTATATGCTTACATGGACTGTGGTAAAGATGCTAATGGTGAAAGCATTATCAGACAACACGATATGCACATGGATGAAACAGTCTTTGTGGAGTTTGTCGAAGAGTTCTGGTACATTGGTGACTGTAGCTTACATGAGGAGAGTGATGAGTATATACCTAATCACTTATTTAACGCATACTTAGATATGTATAAACATGACAACCCAGAAGAGGTGACAGCATGACTACTATGAACAAGTTTGACTTAATACAACAACTCGTTGCTATGATGTCATACAAAAGACCTGCTTACAGTGCATCAGAAAAAGCTTTTGCTGATAGGTTCTTGCTTCCTGTATTTGGTAATCCTGATAGATTTGGAAACTTTATACATACTATAGGTGATAATCCTCGTGTACTTTTTGCAGCTCATTATGATACAGTTCACAAGACTGAGGGTATGCAGAGTGTAACCATGGATCATAACACTGGTATCATGTCAAAGACTAAGATAGATAATGAGTGCCTAGGTGCTGATTGTACTACTGGTGTTTGGTTACAGTTAAACATGATCAAAGCAGGTGTCGAAGGTGTCTATGTTTGTCACGCGGCTGAAGAGATTGGTGGCCTTGGTTCAAGAGGTATCGTTGACTCTTGGGTTGACTATCAAAACAGAGACAGTGAGATAAACACCTACCCTTGGTTGGACTATATTGATGCTGTTATATCTTTTGATAGATTAGGCACTACTAGTGTGGTAACTCATCAAACAGGTGAACGTACAAGTAGTGATATATTTGCTTACTCACTTATTGATATACTAGGTCATCAATGGAACTACGAACTTGACAAGTATGGGGTCTATACAGACTCTATGGAATATGCAGAGATTGTGTCAGAGTGTACTAACATTAGTGTTGGATATTACAATCAACATACAAACAAAGAGATACAAGACGTATTCTTTGCAATAGACTTGCTTGAGAAGCTCATACAAGCCGACTGGGGGCGGTTAGAGATAGAACGTGAACCTACCCCCTTAAATATATGGAACAGCCATGAGGAGCAGGATATGGATGTCAAGGAAATGATGGAGATAGAAGCTATTGAGAGATTAGTAGCTGACCACCCTAAACGTCTAGCAGAGATGCTATACGACTTAAACTTAGATGTTGAGATACTTGTCGAGCATCTACAACTAGACCACTTTATTATAGATCAATATAGAAGGAACTACCACTAATGTCATTTACTTATATCGTAGAAATAAAACAAAACAAATCACTAGTAGAGTCAACAACTACTAGTTCACTATCTAAAGCAATTACATACGCTGAGAAGAACACTCTAGTAGGTGACTTAGTTGTCGTATCTGAGGGTTACGAAGGCTTAGATGGAGTCGTTGAGGGAGTTGATCACGTAACTTCTTGGTATGTTGATTAAAATAGTGCTTGACAAGTTATTCAAGTATCGTTACAATACAACTTGTTGTTATATACTTAAAGTATTAACTTATATTATCTTACTAAAGATATAGGAGATAAGTATTACTTAAAGTATATACTTAAAGTATATCTAAAGGAGTAAGTAATATGAAGTTATATACTAATAAACGTGGAGACTGGGCAGGTACTCAAGCTACTGCAAGAAAACTTGAAGGTAGTTATATTGGGGTTGACGTTCCAGTCTCTAAAGCTGACTTACTGGTATTCCTAAACGATAACAAAGTAAGTTCAACAACAACAGCAGAAGACAAACCACCACCATCACTTAAAGATAAACCAGAGCTTTTGTCACAGGATGCAGCAAGTTGGGTAAGTTGGGCATATGAGAGGTTAAGGAGAGGTAAAAAAGGAGATGCCGAAGCAATGCTTTTAAAGGGTCTACAAATACAACGTGATTTAACAAAGGATAATTAAAAAAAATGAAAGAGACTAAGCAATTTACCTGCACCAACTGCTACTCTACTGATCTACAGTGGAGAGCATTCGTCTCTTGGGATTACATCGCTCAAGAAATGATTATAGACGAAGTAGGAGAAGATATAGCAAACGAAGCTTATTGCTTTGAATGTGGTCAAGATGTAGAGATAGAAGAAACAACAACAATTCATAGGATAGTAGAAAGAGATTTATAATGGTTATAGACCCAATCCTAGTAGGACTAGGAATACTAGTAGGCATTGTTGTGTATCAACAGTGGGTTATTAGAAACATACAGATTGATCTTGATGATGTAATAGATGGACACAATCATTTAGTTAAAACTATTATAGTAGCATCAAAAAATGATCCTAACCTATAAACAAAAAATAAAAGAAGGGGGGCTTTACAGAGTTCCCCTTTTACTTTATAATAGTACACATACTGTTATTATGAGTACTTAGTACATGACGATGTATACTCTTTGAAGCACCAGACGGAGATTGCAACCTGAGGGGTGGAGAGGTTCTAAGTACTTTTAATAGGGGTATAGTTCAATGGTAGAACGACTGATTCCAAACCAGTAGATGTGGGTTCGATTCCTACTACCCCTGCCAAATAACAAAGGAGAATATAATGGATGTAAATTTGATAGACTATATGGGTAGTGACCTGTCTGTAGTTAACGCGGCTAGAGTTAGTTTTGGAAAGTACCACGGTATCTTTGATGAAGATAAGGACTCAAGGTTAATAAAATACTTAGCAAGACATAAACATATGTCACCCTTCGGACATTCATTTGCTACGTTTCATGTATCTGCTCCTATCTTTGTAGCACGTCAATTAGTCAAGCATAAGTTCCTACGTTGGAATGAGATTAGCCGTAGGTATGTAGATGATGAACCAAAGTTCTATATCCCTGAGGTTTGGCGTGGTCGAAGTGATGACAAGAAACAAGGCTCTCAAGGCTTATCTAAATCTCAGTACTTCCCAAGTGTATACACTAAAGAGATTACAGACAAAGCTTTAGAAGACTACAAGAAGATGTTAATGCAAGGGGTTACTCCAGAACAAGCTCGTATGGTACTTCCCCAGAATACAATGACCGAGTGGTATTGGAGTGGTAGTCTCGATGCCCTAGCCGATATGTGTAATTTAAGATGTACAAGAGATACTCAGTTAGAGACAAAGATAATAGCTGACAATATTGATGATATAATGAGGGGTCTTTACCCTATATCATGGAGAAGTTTAAGAGGAGAATAAACAATGTTAGCTTTAACAGCAACTACAGTTATACTATGTATAATACTTTACTTAGTAGTAACAGATAAAGGAGAAGATTAATGAATTATGATTCTGAAGAGATACAGACATATAGTATGCCTAAAGCTCTAACAGCTTACGAACAAGGCCTTGTAGTGTATATAGCTCATCCCCTTGATGAAGATGCAGATGATAGAATGCATAGTGAGGAAGAAATCATAAGTGCTGATGGACACCTATTTATAATTAAAGAAGAAATAACAGGAGTACCAGTGTAATGCTTAAGAAAGACTTTTATAAATGGCTTGATACAATGCCAAGCGGAGACTACTATGAAATTGAAGATAATGATAATGGTATATTTACTGTAGTCTTTACAGGAATTGATGATAAGATGAGAGTAAGAACACTTCGTGAAAAAGATACAGGTATCGTTGTTGAAGTTGATGAGACTGAATACAAAAGGTTTTTTGATAATAGAAATCCATTTGAGTGGTCATTAGTAGAGGATAGATTTATATGATTAACTTACCAAACTCGGAAGATGCTAGTGACATTTCTTACTCTTATAGAACTAAAAGGTTGCAGGATACAATAACTACTGCAATGCATGAAGGTAAACAATGTGCTTATATAAAAGAACACTTAACTAATCGTGAAGACGTACATGAATTACACGATCTGGGTTACGAAACAAACGTGGATAGCAGAGGTGATCTGTGGATACATTGGAGGAGATTAAATGGGAAATAGAGTTCATCAACCTTGCCCATATGAGGCTTGTGGTTCATCTGATGCTTTCTCTTGGGAAGAGGATGATCAGGTAGGCCATTGCCACAGTTGCTCTAGGTCTTACCCTATGTCAGGTATGAACCAACTAAAGATATTTGATTGGGTAGCTAGTGACTATCCTCTTAAGAAAAGAAAGGAGAATATAATGAATGTAGATATTGTCTCAGGTACTTTTGAAGGTATCAGAGGTATCTCAGCAGAGGTATGCCAACTATATGGTATTCAACTTCAATTAGATGCTGATAACAATCCAATACGTTACGCCTTTAAGTGGCCTAACAACGTCAAGTATAGGGGCTATGACGAAAAGAAGTTCTGGTTAAAGGATAGGTCATCTCTTGATGATCTGTTTGGACCAGACTTTAACAGTGGTTCATCTAATCGTTTATACATTACAGAAGGTGAGTTTGATGCCGCATCACTCTTTGAGGTTCTAGGTAAGTCATTTCCTGTAAAGTCAATACCTGGGGCATCTATCTCAGAAAAGTTTATCAAAAAGAACTTCGAGTATATGAACAGCTTTAAAGAAGTTATATATGCAGGTGAGTTAGACGATGCAGGTTCAGTTGCCGCAGAGAGGTTATATCAACTATTTCCAGAGAAGTTCTTCTTTGTTCCTATGTCTAAACATAAGGACGCTAACGAGTTCTTGATGTCAGGTGATAAAGACGACTTGATGTGGTCAGCCAAGAAGCCACAGCGTTTTTCACCAGACAACTTCTACATCGGTGATCTAGACATTGAGGAAACAATAAAGAAAGAGAATCCTTACAGCTATGTACCTACAGGACACAGTGGTCTAGATGATAAGATTAGAGGTCTTGTTAAGGGTGGGTTAACCTTTGTTAAAGCACCACGCGGTGGCGGTAAGACAGAGATGGTTAGGTTTTTTGAATGTGGACTACTTGCTAATGACCCTAAGGTTAAGATAGGTCTGATGCACATGGAAGAAATGAGGTCAACTACTTATCGTGCTATGGCTACCTATGAGTTAGGTATTAATGTTCGTACTAAAGAGGATGCTGCAACTAATGGTATCACCGAGAATAATGTTATCAAGGCGGCTCAAAAGATGGCTGATGACCGTACTGTAGTCTTTGAACTTAGATCACACGACGACCCTATGAAACTTCTAGACTACGTTAGGATGGCGGCTACAGTCTATGGTGTTGACTATGTATTTATTGACCACGTACAACGTCTAGCCTACCTATCTCAGGGAGGTGCTGATGGTGCTACTTCAATGCTAACAGCTATCGGTTCTCGTATGGCTCAGTTAGCTAAAGAATTAGACATTGGTGTTATCTTCATCTCACAAGTCAATGATGATGGTCGTACCAAGTATGCAGGTTCTCTTGAAGAAGAAGCTATTATCTGTTTAAAGTTAGAGCGTGATACTGAGTCTGAGGACGAAGACATAAGGAACACAACTAACTTTATCGTTGATAAGAACAGACCTTTTAGTAGGTTAGGTAAAGCAGGTTCTATTTATTACGAACCAGAGACTACAATACTAGCAGAGGAGACTTTCAATGGTGTCTGATGATTATGATGACGATGACTATAATATAAGTGTAGACAACTTATACTCAAGTGTTGACTACTTTGACACTCTTAGTGATGAAGAGTTAGACCAGTATGACGATAGTAAAGAGATTTACTTTGAACAACTTGAGGCTCGTGTAAGTGTAGCAGAGAATCAGTTAGCTCACGCCCTTAAACACGAAGATGATCCAAATGTAATTGAGAGGTTGCAAGATGAATTAGAACTATTACTTATTGACTACTTTAACTTTGAACTTTAAGGAGACATTATGGCACGTATAGCATTCTGTGATATTGAAACTAACTCTATCGAACATCCAGATAAAATCTGGTTAGTTGGTGGTAAGATGCAAGATACTGGCGAAGTCTTTAAGTTCGAGAATATACATACAGACCCTATAGCAAGAAAGGAAGCTACTGAGTGGCATCAATCCCTTGACAAGATGGTTGGTCATAACTTTATACAGTATGATTTACCTATTCTTAATCAATGGTTAGACGTACCTCTTGACCCACGTAAAGTTATTGACACATTGATTGTATCTCGTACAGTTGATTATGATATAGCTATACCTGCCGGTGGTAAAGGTCCGCACTCTCTCAAAAGTTGGGGCATACGCCTAGGTGTTTACAAAGGTGACTACGACGACTTTGCCAACTTCAATCAGGATATGATTGACTACTGGTATGGTGATCTTGACACTACTGAGGCTTTGTTCAATCACTTCAGTCCTATACTTTATGACAAAGACTGGGCTAAAGCAATGAGAGCTGAGCATGATGTACAGATTGAGTTAGTACGTAGTAAGTATTATGGCTTTCACTTTGACCATGAACTAGCACAGAGTTTACTAGACAGTGTACTAGTTGAGAAGGCTGAGCTTGAAGAACTATTTCAAGAAGACTTCCCACCTAAGTTACTTCCAGTCAACACTATCAAGTATCGTGAGAAGAAAGATGGTACGTTGTTTTCCAGCGTCATCAATGCTAAGAAAAAGTATGCGGCTACTGATAGGCAAGGTGATGACCTTATCTGTTATGACTTTATTAGCTTCAACCCTGGGGCTTCCAAAGATCGTGTAGACGTGTTATGGGATGCAGGTTGGAAACCTTTTGAGAAGACTGCAACTCACAACAAGTTCAATAGACTTAAAGTAGGAGACCCTTATGGTAAGAAAATTACTAAGATGGATCAGAAATTCTATGACGAGAAGAAACAATCTCTTGAGCGTTATGGGTACACAGTATCAGAAGACAACTTATCGACGTTACCTGATACAGCACCTAGGGGTGCTAAGTCACTTGCTCAGTGGCTTACGTTAGAAGGCCGTAGGTCTTCCCTAGTTGAGTGGATTAACCAAGTATGTGATGATAGTCGTATACATGGTACTATCAATAATATTGGCGCATGGACAGGACGTTGTGCACACAACAATCCAAACACCGCCAACATTGCTTCACCTTTTCATGGTACACCGCGTAATGCAGTTGACGAGATCAAAGCTAAGTATGATCATCAACTACGTCAGTGTTGGACAGTTCCTAAGGGCAGTTACTTAGTGGGTTGTGATGCAGACGGTATCCAGTTACGAGTACTTGCTGATTACATGTGGCGACACTTTGATGCTAATATGTATGCTAAGGCTATCATGGAAGGTAAGAAAGAGAACGAGACAGACATTCACAATATGAACAAGAAAGCTTTAGGTATACCACACGCTACTCGTGATATGGCTAAGACATTCATATATGGATGGCTACTAGGTGCAGGAGTTGCCAAGACTGCTAGTATTATGCAGGTTGGTGTACAAGAAGCATCGGCGGCTATGAAACGCTTCGAGCAAAGCATTGACGGTTTGTCGCCTCTCAAGAAACGTATGGTTCCTTATATCGCTGATAAAGGGTACTTTACAGGTTACGATGGTCGTAAGGTTATCGTACCCAATGAGCACAAGACTCTAGCAGGTATACTACAATCTGGTGAGTCTATCCTGATGAAGTACACTCTTCTCAACTTTCACAAGAAAGCTAGAGCCGAGGGTATCAACTTCAAGATGTGTGCTTTTGTGCATGATGAATACCAAGTAGAAGTTATAGGCACTCGTGATGAGGCTGAACATCTAGGTAAACTGATTGCTACTACTATGTCGGAAACTGGTGTTGAGCTAGGTTTCAAGATACCAACCCCAGGTTCTTATGATATAGGAAAATCGTGGTATGATACACATTGACCTGTTGACATATCACTAAATTTCTGGTATAATTGCAGAACAACAACAAAGCTATAGGAGATAAAATATGGCGACTAAAACAATAGAACTAACAGGTATCTTAGAATGGGCTAAACTATTTGAAGGTAACAGAGACAACGGTGAGTACGACACAGAAACAGATGGTGCTACAACTGTTGATATTATAATGGACGATGCTACGTTCAAGATGATGAAAGACTCTGGTGTACGAAAACAGGGTAAGCCTGACCCAGACGGACGCGGTACTCGTGTCAAGTTTAAACGCCCTTGGAAAGATAAGTTTGATCGTGAGTGGGCGGCAGGTGCACCAAAGGTATTCAATGCAAGTGGTGACGCTTGGACAGATGCTGACGGTATGATTGGCAACGGCTCAGTAGGTGTTGTGTACGTTGATGTATACGATACTAAAATGGGCGTAGGTTCTCGACTAAGTGGTGTTCAAGTTATTGATCATGTAGTCTTTGAATCCGACGGTGGTGGAGTATCATCGGGCATTCAACCTAAGAACTACGCTAATGCAACACCAAGTCCTTCTTCTAAACCTAATAAGGCAACTCCAGGGGATATTCCATTCTGAGAGCAAGGCCCTCGGTAATTACTTGGAGGGGCGCACTTGCGCCCTTTCTCACCTCTAACAGAAGGAAATACAATGGCTAAACAAATAGCTACACTTGTACAAGATATGGAGAGCGTGATATACGGTAACGAAGGTTGGGACAATACTATTGGTCAACTGGTTGGAACTAACATAGCACAGATGGCTTATGATAGGTTTAAAGCCCCACAAGAACCTAGGGGTTATTTGTCTATGTCATCACTAGGTACACCATGCTCACGTAAGTTATGGTACAAGATTAATCAAACAGATAAGGCAGAAGCCTTAGGAGCCAACGCACTGCTCAAGTTCTTTTATGGAGACATGATTGAGGAACTTGCTTTAGGTATCGCACAGCAAGCAGGACACGAGGTTGTTGGTCAACAAGACAAGATGGATGCTCATGGTATCAGAGGTAGACGAGATTGTGTAATTGATGGTATGACTGTTGATGTCAAATCTGCATCTCCTTACTCTTTTAAGAAGTTCAAAGAAGGTAACTTAAGAGAACAAGACCCCTTCGGTTACATCTCTCAACTATCTTCATATGTCTATGCGGCTAAAGATGACCCACTGGTTACTAACAAAACTCATGGTGCATTTTTAGTTATAGATAAAGTAAATGGACATATATGCTTAGACATGTATGACTTTATTGAGGAGCTTAAGACTAAAGAAGAAGAGATAAAAGCAATTAAGGTTATGGTAAAGAATAAAGTACCACCTACTCGTGCTTACAAAGATGAACCACAAAGTAAAACATCTCCTAATAAGAAACTATGTATGGAGTGTTCTTACTGTGAATTTAAGAAGGCTTGTTGGCCTGGGTTACGTAAGTTTGCTTACTCATATGGTCCTCAGTATTTAACTAAGGTTAAGAAAGAAATAAAAGTTAATGAAGTGGAGGATTTCTAATGGCTAAAAGAAGTAGGTTTCGTGGTATAGCTGCAGGTTATAGATCAGGGTTAGAAGAATCAACAGCTACTAATCTCAAAGAACGTGGTATCAAATTCACATATGAAGAGACTAAGATTAAGTGGATAGATATGAAAGTTAGAAACTATACACCTGACTTTGTTCTTGACAATGGTATTATAATCGAAACTAAAGGACGCTTTATTTCTACAGATAGACGTAAACATAAAGAAATACAAAAGCAGTTTCCAGAACATGATATACGTTTTGTATTTAACAACTCACGAGCCAAGCTCTATAAGGGAGCTAAAAGCACCTACGGAGATTGGTGTATTAAAAATGGCTTTCTATATTCAGACAAAATCATTCCTGAGGAATGGACAGAAGAGGAAAAGAAATGACTATAAGTAAATCAGCAATGGGTAAAACAGCAATTGTTTGGTCGTGTGCTCACGCAACACCAGAAACTTCTAATGAAAGATTTGATTGGTTGGGTGGTTTGATCTATGATATTAAACCTGACTATTGTATAGACTTAGGTGATGGAGCAGACATGAAGTCCCTAAACTCTTACGATACACGTAAACCAGAGGCTGTTGTATCTCAAAACTACGAGAGAGATATTGATTCTTACATTGAGTCTCAAGACCTTCTACGTTATAGGTTTAGACAGCAAAGACGTAGAAGACCAAAGTGGTATGGCTTTGAAGGTAATCACGAAGCACGTATTAAAACAGCTATTGCTTTTGACCCTAGACTAGAAGGTGATAAGTATGGTATCTCTTTTAAACACTTAAGTACTAAGAAGTATTTTGATGAGTACCATGAGTATCAGAATGGTGCACCTGCTATCTACAACTACGATGGTGTAGACTATGCACACTACATCGGCGCAGGTAACTTTGGTAGAGCAATCAGTGGTGTTCATCACGCTTACGCTTTACTACAGAAGCGTTACCGTTCAGCTACTGTTGGACACAGCCACAAACGTGACATGTACTTTAAAGAAGACGTAGGTGTTAATGGGGGTATCGGTGCTGTAGTTGGCTGTTACAAAGGTGCGGAAGAAACATGGGCAGGTCAGTCTAATGGTGAATGGTGGAAAGGAGTGCTTATAAAGCGTAACATTATGGATGGTCAGTACGATGCACAGTGGGTATCACTAGACGTTCTTAGACAAACTTATGGAGGTTAGTGTGGAGTTTGAAGTAACATTTAAAGTTAGAATGGATGCAGATCAGTTTGTATTAGACTTAGAGCAGACTGATAGGGAAGACCTTGTTAAGGATGAAGTACTAGGTGTTCTCTATGATTTAGAAGATGGTGTTATAGAGTTTATGGAAGTTACAGAGGTGACTGGATGACAAGAAATATAGATGAATACTCTTTATGGGTAGAGGGTAAGGTAATGACAGAAGGTGAAACTAGGCTAATTGAAAATACCTTAGGTCTTATCGGAGAGTCAGGTGAGATAGCTGAAAAGATTAAGAAGCTCTTACGTGACAACACTAAAGTAGAAGCTCAAGACATTATAAAAGAATTAGGTGATGTTGCATTCTACTTAACAGCTCTGGCGAACTACTTCGGCAGCAGTTTACATGACGTGTTAGAACTTAACATGATTAAACTTAACGATAGACAAGAACGTGGTGTTCTCTCTGGATCAGGAGACAATAGATGATTAAAAGAATATTAAACAGTAAAGCAAGGCGTATTGTATGCAATTGTATACGATCACCATTTGTATGGGTGTACAGGTTCTGGAATTACTTAATGACATGGCAAATGCACAGAGATACTATTAAGCATCTTAATCGTTTGTCTAATAGAGAATTAAGTGACATTGGATTAACTCGTGGTGACATTGACAATTTAGTTTGGATGAGAGAAGACTTCAGACGTAGAGGTGAAGGTTACGAAGCAAATGGTGATAAGTGAATCACAGTCTCTTCATTACGTAATGCTACTAATAGATAAAGAATTTAAAAAGGATTAACATATGAGTATTAAAAACCACCAAGGACCAAGCCTAGGGATATCAGAAGAAATACATGCAATGAAATATCGCTCTAAAGGTGAAAGTTTCAGAGAAGCTATGTCAAGGGTAGCTGACTCACTTAAAGATAACGAAGATCATTACAACAACTTTAGAGACATATTGTTAGATCAACGCTTCTTACCTGCAGGTAGAGTACAATCTGCAATGGGTTCACCACGCAGAGTAACACCTTACAACTGTTTTGTATCAATGACTATTGAAGATAGTATGGAAGGTATTATGAAAGCAGCAACAGAAGCTGCTAAGACTATGCAACTGGGTGGGGGTATAGGTTACGACTTCTCCACACTACGTCCACACGGAGCACTTATCAAGAGCCTAGACAGTCGTTCTAGCGGCCCTCTTAGCTTCATGGGTATCTTTGATGCATTATGTAAAACTATAAGCTCTGCAGGCCACCGTAGGGGCGCACAGATGGCAGTTTTAAGAGTCGATCATCCAGATATTCAAGAATACATCAAAGCTAAAAACAACAGCACTAGTTTAACTCAGTTTAATATGTCTGTTGGTGTTACTGATGATTTTATGCAAGCAGTTAAAGATGATGCTGACTTTGATCTAGTGTTTGATGGAAGAGTATATAGCACTATAAGAGCTAAAGCTTTGTGGGATGACATCTTACGTTCTACATGGGACTGGGCTGAACCGGGTATCTTGTTTATTGATCGTATCAATCGTAAGAACAACTTACATTATTGTGAGTATATAGCAGCCACGAATCCTTGCGGAGAACAACCTTTGCCACCTAATGGTGCATGTTTATTAGGTTCATTTAACTTAACACAGTATGTTGAGAAAAACATTGACTCTAGTTTTAGTTTTAACTTAGAGAAACTAAAGCATGATATTCCACACGTCGTACGAGCAATGGATAATGTAGTAGATAGAGCTACATACCCTTTACCAGCTCAACAGCTGGAAGCTCAGAGTAAGAGACGTATGGGTCTAGGTGTAACTGGTGTAGCTAATGCTCTTGAAGCACTTGGCAACCCTTACGGTTCAGAAGGATTCTTAAATGATCTAGAAGAAATAATGCAAGTTATTAGAGATACATGTTACAAAACATCAATAAGCCTTGCTGTAGAAAAGGGACCCTTTCCATTATTCGAAAAGGAATATTTAAATAGTGAATTTGCTAAAACATTACCTACAGATATTCGTGACGACATTGATCGTTTCGGCATCCGTAATAGCCATCTCTTGTCTGTCGCTCCTACTGGTACTATCAGTCTTTCAGCTGATAATGTCAGCTCTGGTATAGAACCAGTATTTTCTCACTTCTATGATAGAACCATACAAACCTTTGATGGCCCAATCATTGAACGTGTCGAAGACTACGGCTACCGAGTATTTGGTGTAAAGGGTGAGACTGCTGATTCACTATCAGTGTTCGATCACGTTAAGGTTCTTAACCTAGCATCTAAGTATGTAGATAGTGCTTGTTCTAAGACTTGTAATGTTGGAGATGATGTTACTTGGGAACAGTTCAAGGATGTATACATGGCTGCTTATGATGGTGGTTCATCAGGTTGTACTACCTTCCGTGCCAGTGGAAAGCGTTTCGGAATTTTAAATGCAGCTGCAACAGAAGACGTTGTAGTAGAGCCAGAAGTAGAGGAAGATAACTTCATTGACGAAGGTGGAGCTTGTTATTTTGATCCTGCTACAGGTCTTCGTACTTGCGAATAACCTTGACAACAACACTATAAGTATGATACTATTAGGGAGTGACTTAGGTTGCTCCCTTTTCATTTAACAGGAAAGATTATGACCCAACAAAAACCAAAAACTAAAAGTAAAAAACGAGAGACTAAATACAAAGGTGCTAATAATAAACGTACTTCTGGTATTCTACCTAAGAATGAAAATCAAAAGCTACTTATTGATTCTATAAAGTCGTCATGCCAAGTTATTGTATTTGGACCTGCAGGTACAGGTAAGACTTATGTAACAACTACGATGGCGGCTGACCTGTATATTAAAAAAGATATAGATAAAATTGTTATTACTCGTCCTATGGTTTCTGTTGGAAGAGAAATAGGTATTCTTCCAGGAGACTTGGGAGAAAAAGTAGCTCCTTGGGGTTTACCAGTTATTGATGTATTAATCAAACACCTAGGACGAGGTGCTGTTGAGACAGGTATAAAGAACGGTAATATTGACATGGCTCCTCTTGCTATGATGCGAGGACGTTCATTCGACAACGCTTTTATCATATGTGATGAAGCTCAGAATATAACTACACATGAACTAAAAATGCTACTCACTAGGGTAGGGGAGGGTTCTACTATAGTACTCAATGGGGATATACAGCAGACTGATCTTAAAGATGGCGATGGTTTAACTAAGATAACCCACCTAGCTAAGAAACATAGCTTACCAGTGCCTATCGTTGAGTTTTCATTGGACGATATTGTACGATCAGATATTTGTGCAAGTTGGGTTAGAGTATTTTACAAAGAGGGTTTATAATGGCTCCAGATTGTTCATGGTGTGGAGATAGCACACTTAAAGGTTTTAAATGTAAAGTTTGCGGAGGCAAAAATATGGCTAAAAAGAAAAAGAATGAAGAGATAGTGAGAGAACCACAACACTACTCACGTTGGGTAATAGAACCCATTGAATTTATAATGCGTAACAAGTTTGAGTTTTGGAGAGGTAACATAATAAAGTATGTTGTTAGAGCAGGGTTTAAATCGTATGAAGGTAAAGACTCTACTGAGTCAGAGATTATAGATTTACAAAAAGTAATAAGATATTCAGAAATGCGTATAAACCATTTAAAGGGTAAGGATAAGTTATGAAGTATGTAGTGATAATTATATTAATATCATTAGCTTTAACTGTAGGTGTGCCTATGACAGCACATTCAGCTGATATTACTCACAGTGATTCTCAGATAACTCTTGAGGGTAAGATTAAAAATGATGACTACAAAGAGTTACAGAGAGTTGTAGATAGAACAGGTATAAAGTCTATACGGCTTAACTCTGACGGAGGAGCTGCTATAGAAGGCTATCAAATAGGCTATACTATACGTAAAAACAAGATGAGCACTGTAGTCAAAAAAGGAGATAGATGTCTCAGTGCCTGTGCTGTCGCTTACTTAGGTGGTACAAACAAGTACAACTACGGTATATTAGGTTTTCATGTAGCTTGGGCGCAACAGTCAGGAAGAGACTTTAATGAAGGCATGAGAGCAGGTCAACTCTTTGGTTCTATAGATTCTATCTACTCTTTTAATATGGGTTACACAGCTCAACTTAACTTTATTATATCTCAGATAACTAGTAAGAAAGACTTTCTTGTACTAAGTTTAGATGATCTAAAACTATTTGAAATGGAAGATAAAGAATACACAAGTTTTAAAACACTACCTAAAAACTGGATGTCTGACAGGCTTTATAACCCACTTAGACTTCACTTACTAACAGGAGGTCGATAATGAATAAATGGAAATGGTGGTTCGTCACTAACTCAGGCATATTAGCTCTAATTATAGGTCACATTAAGTTTGATCTATTTAATAAACTATTAACATCAGATAGTACATATCTTACTTTTTTTATAATAGGCATTTCTCTTGCAACATCAGCATCTATGTTTTTCAAAAGGACTGATATGCATTGGTTTGCATCAGACGCAGTTTTATCTATAGGTATGGTAGGAACTTTATTCGGTTTTCTTATGGTATTAGGTCAAAGCTTTACAGACATAGACACAAGCTCAGTAGAGAGTATGACAGATGCTATAGGTCTATTGGCTACTGGAATGTCTACAGCCCTTATAACGTCTCTTGTAGGTCTCATAGCCTCTTTATGGTTAAAGCTACAGCTAGTTATACTAGGAGATTAATATGAGAAAGTATAATAGTAATCTAGCTTTTGTTGACTTACTTTTTAATTTACTCATTGGGTTTACTAGTCTGTTTGTTATTTCATTTTTACTAATAAATCCAATATCTAAAAAGGGAGTAGTTGACCCACCTGTAAAAGTAATGTTTGAAATATCGTGGGATGACAAAAGCTACCATGATATAGACTTATATTTAAAAGGACCTGATAATCAAGTTGTATATTATGCTAACAAAACTAATGGGTATATAACTTTAAAAAGGGATGATTTAGGTTTCCAGACAGATACATATGAGATTAATGGAAAAGTAGAAATAGTAGAACGTAATTATGAGATTACTACTATGTCGAGTTTACCTGACGGAGACTATATAGTCAATGTTCATTTTTATGCAAGAGGTAAAAGAAGACCTACTGACCCTGTTAATATCAAAGTAACTGATCTTGAGCAAGAGGTTTTTGTACGAGTAACAAGTATACAACCTTTCAAGATACTTGCTGATACATCTACAATACTTAAATACTTTCAAGAACGAACTATACTTGTTTTTAAAGTATTAGATGGTAAAATTGTAGAAGTCAGAGATGATATACAAGTCAGATTAAGAAAGAAACATGCAGGACAGGGAGGTGGGTTCTAATGACTAACATATATATAGTATATTTACTATTAAGCACTTTTGTAGTATTTTTAATGTTTTATTCTAGGTTAAATGTATTTATTAAAGCTTTAGCTTTATCAGCTACAATTCTTTTAGGTTTACTTACTCAAGCACATTACATACTACAACTAGGTAAGCCTATAGAAAAGTACCCTGCAGATAAATTTGTGTATATACATCATATGTCCCAAGTAGATAAGATATACGTTTGGGTATGGACTGATGAAGCAGGTAATAGACTACATGTAATACCCTACAATCAGGACACAGCCAAGGAGTTACAAAAAGGTAAAGAAGAACAGCAAAGAGGTTCTACCCAAGAAGGTAAGTTTTCTAAAGTTAAAGACGGTTCCAACAACCCAGGTCTCATAATAGACACTTGGAAAGGACCAAAGAGTTTAAATAATAAATAAAGGAAGATATAGTGAATATATTAGAAATGGCTAAGAAAACTATAAAAGAAACAACTAAGGTTACAACAAAGGAGGCTAAACCAGAGCCTGCAATGCTACCTCCTGGTTCTTACTTAAGAGAGCACGGTATGCTTATGCTAATAGATAAGTTTGATCAAGAAAAGATTATGCCTCTAGTAGCTGCTATATATGAATACAATTTAATGCCAGAGGATTTAAGACCAGATCAAATTACATTGGTAATCAATAGCCCAGGGGGTTCAGTACACTCAGCCTTTCACCTTATTGATGCAATAAAGATGTCAGAAATACCTGTAGTAACAATAGGTAAGGGTCTGGTTGCCTCTTGTGGAGTACTAACTATAATGGCAGGTAGTCGTCGACTATTAACACACAACACGTCTGTTATGTCACATCAGTACTCATGGGGTTCTAAAGGAAAAGAACATGAACTACATGCAATGATTAAAGAGTTTGATTTAGCAGGTGATCGTATGATCAATCACTACAAGAAGTGTACTAAAAAGTCAGAGAAGTATATTCGTAAGAATCTATTACATCCTACTGATGAATGGCTTACTCCAGAGGAGTGTGTTAAACATGGTATTGTTGACGAAATAGTTAACACATATTAGACCTTGACAAAAGGGTGTTCTTATGATACACTCCCTTATATTCAATTAAAGGAATATGTTGATGACTACCAAACGCAAAAAGCCCCCTGCTCCTAGTCTGGAACAAGAGGCTAAAGCCTTTATTAAATCTAAAGAAACAACCACTGTGAATGTTCCTAAGAGTCTCTCCTCTCATAAAGAACAACTAGCAGCTTCAGTCCTAGCTGGACTGCTAGGTTCCAGTGGAGGTAATCGAGCAGAAGAACTCGTACAAGAAGCATACAGGTATGTGGACCTTTTGCTTCAATATAAAAAGTAAACAAACTTAACCCCCTTCAGTTTAATTACTGTTGGGGGTTTTTCTTTGTCTAGAACATTGTTGGGTCTATTCTCATACGTTTAATTGTATCAGCAGTTTTTAACTGTGAATCTATTAACATCAACTGACCTTCACTAAGGTCACCCATGTTATCGCCTAACTCTAAATCAGACATAGCCTTTTTAATATCATCAGCAGAATATTTAGAAACTAGGTCATACTGACTACGTAATGTTGTGCCTGTTCCGTCATATCTCGTTACTAATCGAAGTTTAGTTAATTCCTTAACTTCTTTCATTTTATCTTTCCATATTATGCGTAGTTCATCTTGTGGTAGACTACGGAACTTCATACTTTCCATCTTTTTAGTAGACCATTCCTCTATAGACTGATACATCTGGCGTTGATATTCATTAACAGCCTCCGGTATCATTCTCTTTTTGTCTTTAGACAAAGGAGCATTAATCTTCCACTGGTCTAATCCCATTAAGTTCATAACACGTTGTGTGTTTGTTAACTCTACAGTTCTAACACCTACGTTTTTAGCAGACTGTTGTTTAGTTTCACCTGCTGCTGAAGATTGTTTAGTTGGCATATTCTCACCAGTAGTCAAGAAGTCAGTGAAAGAATCAACGTATTTAAATGACTCAGCGATAGTTCTATTTAGTCTACTTTCTATCTGCTTTAAGTCTTTAGGGCTTTGGTCTATATCCATAATTAAACCAAATGCAGTATCAATAGGCTCTAGAGGTCTAACAAAACCAGATATAGCTTGTGCAGATATTTCTGTTACAACATTTAAACCTTCATCGTAAGCGTTATCTATCTCACCTTTAAGAATAGCCATAGTGAAGTCAGCAATCTCACCAGTAGTCTTAGTGAGGTTACGTGTAAGCCCACCTCCACCAAAGTCTTTACCAATTTGTGCTAGTATTTCTTCTGGAACTTCTTCACCTGCCATGTGGTAAGATACTACACGGGCAGCTGCTTTGAATAAGGAGATAGGATAATCATACTGTTGTGATACAACTTGACCATCTATTATGTTATCATATAATCCTAGTCCTGCCTTACGGTTTTCTTGTTCGTCTTGAGCCATTGTGTATATTAAACCAGTAACCACAGCACCTCTTGCCGCTAGTTCCTCTATAGGCACATCGTTATACTTACCACTAATCTTTTTAACTGCTATATTAAGTACTGGTGTATTTTTAATACCAAAGTCTATAGTGTTGTTAAAGAACCTACCAAACGGAACCATGAAACCAAGACCTGGGATGTTACGTGCATCTTCTACGAAACCTGCAAGCTCACCTAGTTTAGTACGGTTCTTGTATGACTTAGAGAATGTATTTTCCATAGTTTTAGCTACAGCATCTATTTCCATTTGTTTGTATTCTTTAGTAGCCATGATCTTAACAGCTTCTGGGCTAGTGTAGAACTCATTCCAACTCTTACCAAACTTAAGTCTTAGTTGCTTGTTCATTTGACCTATATACTCTTGAGACTTAGTATAAGCATCTTGAGCATTAACAAACGTAGCTCTTTGTACAGCATTGATAACAGTATCTGATTTGTCTTGTAAGAAAGCACCTTTACCTAACGAAGCCATTTGCTCCGTAGTGTTACTGATCTCAACACCACCAGACAATGTACGATTAAGCTTGTCTAAAGCACCCGTGTTATTTTGCAGTGCACTCTTATAAGCTGCATATGTCATATCATTATCAAACGCAAACTTAACACGATCTTTAGCAGATAATAATAATTGTTTAGCTACAAAAGTATTCTTAGCACCTGCATCTGCAAAGCCTAACACTGACTGCAGTGTTCCCCTACCACCTTTAAATAAAGCTAGTGTTACATCAGTAGATATATCTAAACCTGCTGCTGCTCCATAACCTAGTACGTTTAAGATAGAAGTAGAAGGATGAGACACTAGTGATCTAATAAATTTGTTTTGAAGCTCAGATATGTTAGATGCAACAGCACCTCTTGGTTTAAACTTATCTTTCTGTAGTACAATATCATCCATAAGATTTAAGTCTAGAGCTTCTTTCATAAAGCTGTCCATATCTAAATCTTCTACGTTAACATCTAGTCTCTTAGCAACCTGCATAACACTATTCATACTACGAGCACTTGCGTTCATTCTAGAGGCAAAAGCATCACCAAATGTTTCTGGTGTAATCTTAGTATTCTTGCGTTTAGCTTTACCGCCAAATGCTTTCATAATACCATCAATATCAGTTTGATCTAGCTCTTCTTTCATAAAGTCAGCTATCCAGTTTGATATCTTATCGTCATCAGTACGCTTGCTAAATAAGTAGCCACCCTCTTGCATGATCTGCGCGAGACCCTTAAGGTTGTTTTCACCTTCGCCTTTATATATACCTAGTAGTACATCAATAAAGAAGTCAGTATCACCTTTAGTGATATCGTCTCCTGACTTAACCTTCTGTAACCAAGTAGTTGTACCTTCTGGTTCTTTTTCTACAAAAGACTTGATAGCATCTTGCATTTCTTTAGCTATCTGTTTAGGGGATACCTTTTTTACAGTCTCAGTAATAAGGGCTGTGTCAGATGTACCACGTTTAAGTACTACACCTGCTTGTACTGTACCCATAGCCATAGCTGACAAAGCAGCAATACCAACAGCAGTTGTACTAATTTCTTCCTGTACGTCAGTGTCGACTAATGCACGTTGATATAGGTACTCAAAACCACCATTTGTAGCTGCATCAAACGCTGTTACAGTAGCTATCTCTTTAAGTGCTCCTTTATTAAGTACTTTCTTTAGACCTTTGTTAGCCACCATCTTAGCAGAAAACTCAGCTACTTCTTTAGTAGTATTAACAGTAGCTACTTTAGCGGCTGATTTAAGAACTTTAGTACCTGCTTTAGCAGCTATTTCTTTAGAAGCACCTGCCATTAGTTGCTTAGTTACTTCTTTCATAGCTAACTTCTCAGCAGTCATAACAGAAGTTTTTACTGCAGTACCACCTACAGCTTTGCCTATAAACCCACCTACCAAGTTCACAGGATCGAGTATAACAGAACCTACGTAGTCTTTAATACCTTCTCCAAATTCACTCCAAGTAACACCTTCACCAGTTAAGCCTTCCATCTTTTCAAAGATAGAGTATGCTTTACCTGCCATTAGTAGTTTCTCAGGGTCCTTCTTAGCATCCATTAGCCAATCAACTTCGGCTATAGCTTTAATAGAATTACCTGCAGATACTCCTCGTCTATTGTTAAGGAATGTATCTACAATTTCTTCTCTACTCTTATTCTCAACAGCTTGTATACCATACCTAGCTTTAACAAAGTCGTTGATAGGATTAAAGAGTTCATCACGCTCAGACATATCATCTTGTGAATATGTAAAAGCTTCAACACCTTTAGGTAGTTTAACCAGTCCGTCCTCGTCCAGCAGACTGTTTGATTCAATAGTTTCAATAGTAGAAGTTTTTTGAACATCTACTTCTCGCATCCATGAAGGAAGCTCTGTGAGACCCTTTTCTTCCTCTTCAACTACTCTCATCCATGAAGGAAGCTCATCGCTCTCCTCGGCTTCTACAGGGGCTTCTGGAGCTACTTCTGGCTCCTCATCTACTAGTCTCATCCACGTAGGTACTTCTAAATCTGTACTAGGTGAGAATACTGGTTTATTTAATCTTTCAAGACGATCTTGTGCTGTCTCTAACCCAACAGGTGCTCTTGCCGGCATACTTTATTCCTTTATTGGTTTGAGTTAACTAATGATTTTATTCGTGCCTCTATTTCATCCTCACTCATATGGATAGTTGCGTTTTTATATCTTTTCTTGAACTCTTCCATAGCCCACTTAACTCTATTTCTCTTAGGTGTTCTAGGAGGTATAGAATCTACTACATCAAATACTTTATCACTTACTACAGTAGCGTTTGCTTCTGCTAAATCCATAGGCTCTTCTACAGTACCTTCACCTTTAAATGATCTATCTACAAACGTATCTAAATCTATTACTTTCTCTCCAGGTTTACTGCCCTCTACTTGTTCTTCAGTAGTTCCTTTGCCCATTCTAGATAAGCCTTCTGCTTGCTTATCAAAGATCTTCTCTACTGCACCTGATTCTTTAAGGTTATCCTCTTCTTCAAACTTCTTCATTTCAGCTAATTCTTTTTCCATTGCCTCCAACCTTAGTGTCTCTCGGTCTTCGTCAGTTACAATAGGTGTTGTACCCATACCTGCAGGTATGTTATTAGGGTAGTTTTCTTCTTCTGAGTAAGGGTCTACTTCAAATACTTTGTTACCCATTTTAACAAACCCTGAGAATCCTTTTAACCTAGCTTCTTGTATGTCCTCAGGAGAGTTGAATACAGTAGGATTGCTCTTACTATTCTCTAAAAGATCAGTTTGAGTATCACCACCAGTTCCACCACCAGTTCCACCACCAGTTCCACCACCAGTTCCACCACCGCTAGTAACTTCAGCCTCTACAGGTTCTCCATAAAATGACTGAACAAGAGGGTTTTTATCTAAGTTAAACTCAGATTGTATAGATATACCGTAGTTTAAATCAGCTAGTATTTGATAGCCTCTAGCATCATCTTTATCTTTTTTAATAAATGCTAATGCTCTTTCTACTTTATCTTTTTTATCTTCATCTGTTATCTCACCAACAGCTATACGAGCTTCGTTAGCTATAGCAGTCTTCCAGATGCCTTCACCTTTAGTAACTTCATTAGCGTCTGGAGGTGTACCTGTTTGTTGGAATAACTCTTCAGTAGGTCTGTACCCTTTAAGAACCATTAGACCTTTAGCCATAGCTTCTGGATTCTCTAATCCATCACCCTTCATCATATCCTTTACAATTTCTAAAGCTTCTTCCTCGTTCTTACCTTCTACTTGACCTAAGTAACTAAAGTACTGAGGTAATTCATTTAACTGTACTTCATTACCTTTTTTAGCTTGTGCATCTACAAAAGCTTGTAACGATGCCTGTGCTGAAGGACTAGATATAGCAGCTTTAAAGAATGGAGATTCTTGTTCTTGTTTAGTTAACTTAGTGTTGTAATTAGCAGTAAACTTCTTAGACACAGCTACAGTAGCGTTAGTGCCAATAGGTACAGCCTTGCCTGAGTCTCCTGATAAAGCACCAAGTAAAGATGAAGGTATCATGTCTATAACTGCTTGTGTATACGCTAAGTCTGCCGCACGTTCTTTAATATCAAATCCTTTTTGTGCTAAGTCTTCAGCAACACCTGCTGCTCTCATCTGCTCTTCAAACTGGTCTTCACGCAAGTTAAAGTTCTTTTCAGCCATCTCTTGACCAAACTTAGTTATTTCTATTTGACGAAGTGATTCAGCTATTGCTCTAGCTTCTGCTCTATTGTCGCGTATATCTTGTGCTCTATCTCTTAGTTTACCATACTTAAACTTTTCAATAGTAAGTTTGTAGAGCTTATCTGTTTGTTCTTGAGCTTGTTGATTAGTAAGTTTAGTAAAGTCAAACTTTTCAACAGCCATACCCCACTCTTTGTTCTTCCATTTTTCATCAAGCTCTATCTTTTTTTCTAAGTTTTCTTGAGCTAGTGCTTCTCTTGCTAACCTATCTTCACGACCTTCTTCATACGTTTTTACTTGTATATCGTAATTTGATTGCCAGTTTTTTTGCTGTTGATCACGAAAAGCTTTTGTATTAGCATCAGTTAACAAATCTCTACTCTTAGTATACTCAAATGTAGCCTGACGTTCTGCTCTACGTGCTTCTAATTCTTCTTGCTCTGCCTTCGCTTCTTTAGCGTCCTTAAATCCTTTTGCTACACCTGCCCAAAAACTCATAACTCTTCTCCTCGTCTAGCCATTAAGCCTCTAGGTTCTTCCTTAGGCATATCCATAGGTAACTCTTCTTGCATAGGCTCCTCAGAGTCCATGTCTTCTTCGACTTTCATATCCAACTCAGCAAGAATGTCTTGAGCTTTTTTCTCATTAATTTGATATTCTATTTCTTCATCTTGTTTACTGTTGTCAGGTATACCTTCTTCAAAGTCAATTCCTAACTTTTCAGCAGTAGATGTTATATATTCGTGTATAACAGGTGCTATTATTAGAGAAATGTCGATACTGTGTATCCCACCCATTACAGCACCCCTTAGTAAACCTTCAGTAATTGTAACAACATCAAGGCCTAGCTCTAGTGTGTCTGCTAATGCTTTAAACTTTTCCTCATCTTGAAGACGGTTTAAATGCCACATAATAGAGTCTTCTGCAGTAGTTAACTCAGGAGGATTTTCATACGGTGCATTCTTCGGCTCTGCAGTCAGGGACTGTCCAGGTATAATCATTTACATATTCCTCTATTTGAATTTGTTGTAGTAGTCAGACAGTCTAGTACCAAACTTATCAGCAGGGTTATACTTACCTTTAGTTTTAAAGAATTTCTTCATACCTGTCTTACCACCTAAGTGAGCAACTGCTCTTAAACCATCTCGTGACATTGTACCAGATTTATCTAAACTGTCAATAGTTTTATCTATATCTTTCATATGCCATTCAAATACTTTTTCTTGTAACTTAGGCTTACGTTTAAATGTCTCTGTTGAGAACTCCATGCCCTCTGCTTTCATAAAGTCTTTTAACCTAGCATCTGAAAACTGATAAGAACCAGTCATCTTACGACCATCGTCTAATTCAATCTGTGTGTCTGACTTACCACTGCTTTCAGATTCTTTTAGTTTCATAGCAAAGCCCTTCATGCCAAGACCTTCTGGTCTAGCTTTAGGTTTTTGCATAGACCTCATCAAAGAAAGACCCATACCCTCCTCAGATATTGGACTTCGTTCTATACTCTCAGGCCGTAGACGTGGACGCATAAGACCTGATTCACTTGTTTCCTGTTCTACCCCTTCTTCTGGAGCTTCTCTTCCTATATCTGTTTGTAGTTTTTCTATAAGAGCCTTACGAGCCATCTCTAAGTTCTTTAGGTACATACCTTTATTCATTGGAACCATTATCACATTCCTCCTAACATTTGACCAAAGAGATATCCAATACCTTCTTTATCTTTTTGTTTATTAGCTTGATTAGTTTCCCACATAGATAACGTCTTAGACTCATTAGCTAAGAAAACACTAAGTGCTCTGTCAGTAGCACTTTCAGATTGTTTGAATGCGTAGTCCATTATATCACGCTCACGTTGCCATACTGTGTCTAGCATTTGTTGTGTAAACATGTTAGCTGCTTTAGCTGACTCTAGGTTGGCTAAGTTTTGTGCTTGTGAATTAACTGTAGTAGCGTTCTGCCTCCACTGAGCATTAGCTTGAGCAATTACTAAAGCATTCTGTGCATTAAACTGATCTCTCTGTACATCCATACCTGCATTAAACTGTTGTACTTGTGTAGCCATGTTAGCAAAAAACTGATTAGTTTGGTTTTCACTACTTGCATTAAACTGCTTGGCTGCATTAATAGCTGATTGATCACTAAAGATAGCTTGTATATTAGATTGTGCTTTAAACAAGTCTGTTTGTTGTTGAAGGTCCATATTTTTCATGTCCATTTGCATGAAAGACTGAGCATTCATAACTGCTGCTTGCTGACGATTGTTTAAGTTTTGCATGTCCATTTGTGACATAGCAGCTGCATCAGCCATCATCTTAGCATTTTTAGCATTAAGATTAGTAAGATCAACTGTCTGCGCCATACGAGCGTTTTCAAGAGCTATTTGCTGTTCAGCAGTAAAGTTCATGTTAGCTATATCAGCTACTCTTGACGCATTAGCTACTCTTGACTGAAACTCTTGTGAAAACTCTATGTTTAAAAACTGAGCACGTTGCTGTGCCGCAAACATTGTAGTCTGCTGTCTATTAGACAAGTTCATAGACTCAAACTTAGCAAATGTTTGAGCGTCTGCCATAGCAATAGGTATTGCTGACTCCATAGTCGCTTGTATTAAAGCTTGACCTGCCATACTAGAGGCTCCCAAACCACGAGCTGCCATCTGTGCAGTAGCGTTACGTAGTGCACCAGCTGCCCAAGCTGGGGGAGAGTCTGCATCAAAGTCTGCCATTAGGCTACTCATTTGACCTTTTACAGTAGCCTGTAGTGAAGGGTCAGCTTGAGCTGCTTGTATGTCAAGAGCTTCATCAACTGCTGCCATATCTACTGCAGAACCTGAGATCATTTCTCCTGATTCTATTGTACGTTTAGCGGCAGGAGATACTGTCTGAGCACTAGTTATTTGCTGTGCTTCCAGTTCTCTAGCAGATAGAGTAGTAGGGTCTTTAGTTTGTGCTTCGACTATAGCAGAGGGATCAACAACTCCTTGTACAGCCTCTAAACTATCAGTTACACCTGTTACACCGCTGACAGCCTTAGTAGGGTCTACAGAGGCTGCTTTAAAGGCATCTGGGTCTGTTATCTGAGGAGCATCAGGGTCTAGGATACCTGTACCTTCTGCAATCGTAGTTCCTTCAGCACTTGGGTCTATTTGAGAAACTGCTGCAGTAGTAGCCATAGTTCCAGGTGATGTGACAGAGGCTTCCATCATATTACCTGATGCATTCTTAATCTTATCTGATTGTGTCTTAGCTTTTTCTTGCTGAGTAGGAGGAGTAGTAGGGTCTTCTTTAGTTCCAGGATCATTTTCATCTACAGGAGTTGGAAGTACAGGTGTTTCATCTATCATAGGTACATCTTGACCCATACCTCCCATTGGCATAGGAGTACTTGGTTGTACTGCTGAAGGACTAGGAGCAGTACCTCCTCCCCCACTATCTGTAGAAGCCATCTGGTTAGCTCTTGCCTGTAAGGTAGCAGGGTCTCCACCCATAACGACAGCACCTGTATTAGTGTTAGTTAAAGGAGCACCTGTCCTAGTGTTAGTGATAGGCTGAGCAGTAGTAGGCCTATTAGCTGCTTGCTTCTTACCCTCTTCAGTACCTCCACCAAATGTAATCAAACCAGAACCAACTGGATTAAGTATTCTTTTCATTGAAAACGGGTTATACATTCTTAGAACATCCTCTTGTGTAACTTGTTCCTATTATAGAATCTTCGGAAGTGGACTTGATTAGCGGTTCCGTATAGTTCTGTAGTCGTGTTCCTTATGGCTCTCATCATCTTACGTGTGTGACCAAAAGGAGCTATAAATTCTATACCCCATAACTTATCTGAAGTATTCTGTTTGTAATCTTTTGCAGTAGGTTGATACTTATCGTTTAAGAAAAGATTAGACTTAGTAGTTGATAACCAACACCAAGTTATTAATCCTACAGGTCTAGTATCTTCATAATAGATTCTAATCTTATTATGCTCTATAGGAAGAAGAAGAAAGGTATTAACTTGACTTGGAGTATAGTAAGAGTGTATATCTCCTAACTCCAATAAGCTAATACCGTCTACTACTGCTTTGTACTTGTCTATAACCATATAGTATACCTATATACATCCGGGGCAACCTTAAGTTAATTATACACATGTTTTACACATCTGTCAAGTACTTTTTTTATATTATGTTATTCAGCCGTATAACCATTACCAGCAGTAATAGCTGCATTAGCCGCAGTCATACTTTCATCTTTCCAGTAATCTTTAGCAACCATTAGTTCTAGGTGCTGAGTATTACGATCCACACAGTCTTGTCGATCTTCTGCATCATCATCTGCCATAGCATTACCTGCTATTACGTCATTGATAAGTGCAACTGAGTCACCCATTGCTGAGTAGTTCTGTGCAATTTGTTCTGCTGTTAATTCATCCATTGTTTATGCTCCTTCTAGGTTTGCAACTTTAGCTTCAAGGGTTTCTATTCTAGCCATAGCTTCTTGTAGTGCTTTAAAGGCTTTTATCATTAATACTGTTGTTTTTACTGACTTGAAGCCATCTTGACCGTCTTTAACAACACCGTTTAAACCAGCAGTCTCAAGTTCTTGTGCAATCCAACCTATCTGTTCTGGAGCATCATCTGCAAATTCTTCAACATCAGCGTTAAACTTATATTTTTTTACAACAGCGGCCTTAACGTCATCCCATTGTGAGTTAGCCGTTGTAATTTGCTGTTTTAATCTTTGATCAGATATAGTTCCATATGACCCAGAACGTGTGGCAATATCACCGTCTGCTTCCATATACAAGGTAGTCGTATTAGAGGAAGGGTAGTCAGAAGTTACAACTAAAACATTATTATTTTGTGCCGACACTGAGTTATCAAATATTGCTGTGCCACCAGAATCAATCCGCATCCTAGGATTACCATCCCCATCAGACAGCACGATGTTGTTGCTTGAGGTGCGGAGGTCTAGGCCGCCAGTGTTGCCGTTGTAGCGTCCAATGATTGTGTTGTCGTGACCTGTGGTTATTAAATCACCTGCGTTTGTACCTATAAAGGTGTTGTTGAAGCCTGTGGTGCATGAGTATCCTGCGGATTGACCAAAAAAGGCATTAAAAACATTGCCTGTATCATTAGATAAATAACCAGCTTGTCGTCCAACAAATGTGTTATAGTTTCCAGTAGCGTTAGTATACCCTGCCTGATACCCAACTGCGGTGTTGGCGATTGCGGTGGTGTTATTAGAAAGTGCTTGTGAACCAACAGCAACATTATAACTGCCTGCAGTATTGTCGTACATACTCTGATTGCCCATACTAACATTAAACGTACCTGTAGTATTAGAGTATAATGCACGATAACCGTGAGCATCATTATCGCTTGCTGTAGTGTTTGCATACAAGGCTTGATAACCAATGGCAGTATTTACTTCGCCTGTCGTATTACTAAACCCAGCCCGATAACCAACAGCCGTGTTGCTGCTTGCGGTGGTGTTACTTTGTAGTGCTTGGCGACCTACTGCTACATTATAAAATCCAGAAGAACAACTGTACAAAGCGGATGCACCAACAGCCACGTTATCTCCTCCAGTAGTGTTATAATACAACGCATCAAGACCTATACCTACGCTTGCCGAACCAGTTGTAGTTCCGTACATAGAATTTTTACCCAGAGCAGTGTTGTAGCTTGCAGTAGTACCTGAATATAAAGAAAATGCACCTAAAGTAGTGTTGCTTG
>Ga0315330_10000067_pt1 | contig 51434 bp, 39 predicted proteins | sample M140m34915metaG_FD_203453 | JGI IMG/M metagenome (GOLD analysis project Ga0315330, IMG submission 203453) | Ammonia-oxidizing marine archaeal communities from Monterey Bay, California, United States - M1 40m 34915 | ecosystem: Environmental > Aquatic > Marine > Intertidal zone | place: USA...
TGGCTTCACAATACTCGGTTAGAATTAACAAATAGTGATTTAGATTGGGTTTTACATATTGGCCATAAAAGTGACAAATCAGGGCCTTTACAAGCATTTAACCTGTCTCGACCAATATGGTTTGATGGACTCAATCAAAATGAATTTATGCATACAATGCGTAAACTTTGGCTAATAAAATTATCATTAATCCATAAAATAAAATTTACGTTCGGTAAAGGAATTGGGAAACCGGGTCCAGTAGATGATTGGACATCTAGAACAGCTAAAAAAACATCAATAACAGAATCCGAAAAAACTCAAATAGACACAGATGAATCTGGTGGTTTTGGGAAAGAATTTGATCCTTCAAAATGGATTTAATTTACTAAGAAATATATATTAATTATTATCTAATTTGTGACCGCAAAGGGGTTTAGTTAAGTATTTGAAAAACTTCACCCTAACTAATGCACCCTGATTATGGTATTCGAAAAGTAGATTCCTTTAAGAAAAGAAATAGTATTACTTTGGTTTCTATTATGCTTTTGAGTTTGTTTGCAGCAATTGAAATTCCTCAAGCAGAGGCGAGTGATGTTGTTTTAACCGACCCGATACAAATAGTAAACAGCGGGACACAATATAGTGACAGAATGATGGCAATATCAGGAGATTCAAACGGAAATATACATCTAGTATTTAGTCGAAATACGCAGCATCTATATTACCAAATGCAAGATCCTAGAGGAGAAACAATAATTGATGCTACTCAGATTTCAAATCCAGGCAGTCATCGAGCATGGCATCCTGACATTACAGTTGATTCTGATGATAAAGTACATGTTGTATGGACAGATAAAGCGGGCCAATATTCAATAATGTACACATTATTAGATCCGTATTTGGACGATAGAGATGGCTCGCCCGCACTAGACTCAGTTATCTCAGTAGTTAATGATTATGAGGTTGCTAATAATCCTCAAAATCGCGATTATCCTGCGATAGATGTTGACTCTAATAATGATCCACACATAGTTTGGGAGGATGCTTTTGAACCTCTAGAAAAATTCTATCAACAACCGCAGATATATTATAAAATGCTTGAAATAGATTATGTAACAAGGGAAGCTATAATAGCCATTGATAGCACTTTATTGACTCCTATTTTAGGACACAAAGGCCATCCAGATATAGCCGTAGATGTTGATGATTTTGTTCAAATTGTTTGGGACGATACCCGTGGAGGTAAGGTTGAAATGGTCGTTCCAATCGATACTTCTGGCTCAATGAATACCGAATGGGCAGATATGTGTGTTGTTTTTTATGGTGGAAATTTTGCTAGCGGCGGATCTTTTCCTGGCTTAAAACCACTATTGGAAAGTGCTAATATGAGTGTTTATGAAACACTATATGCACTAAGTGGTAATTGGCCTGCCGCATCACAAAGCGGAGCATGTGCAACCGCATACCAAACAGGGGGTTCTGGTAGCCAAGGACCTAGAAGTACGCCCTTAGGTGATAGTGAAAATTCAGGAGGAATAAGATATTTAGATGAAGTCGTTTACAACAATGCTGCAGTAGACCTTCCGGCGGATGGAGGATATTATAGTGAGTTTTGGGGCCCTGCAGCAACATGGGCTTGCCTATCTTGGTACGATGCAAACGGCAACGTTCCAGGAAATCCTCCAACACAATTAGATCATAAATGGAATCCGAATGCTACTAAGATAGTAATACCAATTTCAGATGAAGGACCATATGGTGGAACTCCAATGGATAACGACGATACTGTGAGTATTTCAGAATCACATGACGCTTGCGTGACAGCTGACATTGTACCAACTCCTTTGTGGGCAGGTTCAGATACAGAGGTAGGATCTTACATGATGGATTTAGCACAATGCCCCAACGGATCCGGTCTTAATGCAAGAACATGCAATGGTAACAATCTTAGATTAACAAATGCAGGAGGGCAAATGTATGGTTTTCCTACATCATCTTCTAGCTCAGCTGAACTAGAAATAATGGTTGAGGCAATGGTTTATCTTTCAACTAATAATTCGAGAGAAATATATATGACAGTTTTAGATCCTCTTTCTCTCTTAGATAGGCCTTGGCCTGGTTGGGTCAAGGGAGACCCAGGGACGGAAGTAAATTCGAACACCAATACTTATACTGAAGATTTAGGACCATCAGAAGACATATCTGGCTACGGACATTTGGTTGTTGTAAATGATACGCGAATAACACTTAACGATGCATATAGTTTACATCCTGCTATAGCACTAGATTCTACTGGCCTTACACATTTAGCTTGGCAAGATGGGCGAGCCTATGGTTTTGATATTGACGTCAACTATGAAGTGTATTATACCAGATTAAAACTAAGAGGTGCTGCAGAGTGGGATGGGGCAGCAGAAGGATTGCCTACATATGGAATAAAGCAAATTGCGGATGCAGCAATTTCTGATGTAGAGGGATTACAAGGCATCGATCCCAACCGCCCCTTTGGCGGTAATTCTCATCTACCATCAATAATTACGGATTCTTTTGACAACGTACACCTTGCATGGCTAGATAATTATAACGAAACCCAAGGAGAAACCGTAGTATACACTCGTCTAAACCATACTAATGATGATTATCCAGATGGATTTCCTTTGAATTCTATAGCATCTGCAATATTTGATCCGTGGACAATTATACCTGTAACCTCTTGGCAATCAGATAAATTAGGCCCGAATTCTCCTGCTACGCCGGATTTAGGGCAGACTCCAGCATTTGCCAATGATTTAGGAAGTGGGGCACATCTTGGTTGGTCAGATACTAACAAATGTAATGAAGAAAATAACGCTGGAAAATATACGTTATGCTATGTCCACGTATTAACAGGACTAGTTGATATTTCTTTAGCCTGCGATGAAAAATTAATTGCTAATCCTAACTTAGAAGGACATTATTATGACTGCCCGGAGGAAACAGAAACATTCTATCATACAATTTTCCCTGGTGAATTGACGACTTATAACATGACGATTGCAAACCCAACACCAGGTCCAGCAGAATTAGTTAAAGATACATTTACTGTTACTATGTCCGGAATTCCTCAAAATTGGAGTGCGACATTATTTTATGCCACAAATAATACACCGATATTCGAATCGACACCTGTTCATTTAGAAGGAGGAGAAGTAGTTCCTATTTACTTGAAATTAAGGGCTCCAACAATATATCAAGCTAAAGAGGACGAATTAGCACAAGTCAAAATAACCGCAGTATCATACAAAGATATAGCAATATTCAATGAAAAACTAACTCTAACATTGATGGACGTGGTGCATGGTATTGAATTGGATACAAGCCACTATCAAGTAGATATTGAACAAGGCAGATCTGCTATTTTCTCTGTTTCTGTAAAGAATACTGGCAATGTTTATGATACATTTGCATTCTATGACCCTTCAACATTAGAAGGACAGAGCGAGTGGGCATTGCCATTTGGTTGGGGCATAGATTTCCCGACTTCTATTTCATTGGATCCTTTACAGTCTGTAACTAAAAACTTGCAAGTAAGTGTACCTACATCACAAGAACCAGGGACATTTGTAATATATCTGAAGGGTTGGTCCATGGGCGAACCGGTTTTATCTATAGATAGAGGTACATTTGATGTTTTGGAACTATGGATAAATGTTTCAACCAGAACAACTGGCAATATCGTTTTCTCAGTGGGTGAAACCACGCAGTATGTCCTCCCAGGAGAATGTGCTGAGTTTGATATTGATGTTACTAAACATTTCACTCCTGGACATTTGGTGTTTAATGTCCCGGGAGCTCCCCCCGACAAGCCAAGTAATTGGACAGAAGAGACATGGAGATATGACCGCTGGACTGTCGATTTAGATTTCTCAAATGCACCTGGAGGAAATGGCCCTGCTGACGATGCTCCAAGGTATTGGGCCCAAATAAATACCCCATACACCGTTACTGCAATAATGTGTGCACCATATAATGCAACGGCCGGTTTGGGCGACTCCGTTGCAGTTAGAGCACATCTTGATGGTCAACCAAAAATTAGAGATTCAGTAGTAATTTTGACGAATGTTATTCAAAGATATGATTTACAGGCAACTGTTCCGGAAACCATTTTGGATCTCTATCCAGGACAACCATATCAAATGAATACAACTATTGAGAATCTTGGGAATGGTGCAGATAGGTTTGATGTTACCATAGATTCTATCATAGATTCAGATGGTAATTCCCATGTTTGGGATATTGAAATACCAAGAATATTATTTGGAGAACTAGATAGAGATGAAATAGGCGAATATCAAATAATAATTAATGTTCCTGAAAAAACCTTAGCAGGACAATATACAGTTAATTTTAACATTTATAGTGAAGAAGAATATGAAGGTAGTAAATTGAGAGATATAATATCATTAAAAGTTAATATTATTGAATTTCATGATATGAGAATTACATTAGATCCCAGTGTAGAAAGCAAGATTAAAACTACTGCACCTAGCAGAATAGTTAGGTTTACTTTGAATGTAACAAACTTTGGTAATGTACCTGATCAGCCAACAATACACAATCATACAATTGATGCTGCAGGAGGATGGGGAGTTATGCCTGGTATGAATACACTTTCAAATTGGGAAATCAAATTCGCTCTTTTAGAAGATTTTGATACCGAATATCCAATAGAAAATCTATGTTTAGGACAGTCTCCCGATTTCTTAACATTATCAGAACCAATACCGTCTGAAGGATGTTATCTTTCCGCTCAAACAGGAGCATTGACATTGCCTATGATGGAAGCATATACAACGTTGCAAATAGTAGTTATTGTTTCTATAGCACCAGACGCAGCTTTACAAAATAGAGAAATTGGAATAAAAGCGATTTCAATGCACGGATCATCAGATAATGGAGGCGATTATGACGAAACTCCCGGTTGGGAAGATTCTTGCACCTTAGATACGAATAAAGACGGTATTCCTGATAACTATAAACCAGATTGCGATAATAATGAGCAAATATTAGAACTACGTTTGAGGGCACCTGATTTAGAAATTCTAGAAGTTACAACAGGTGCTAAAAAAGGAGCAATCGGAGAAATGCTATCTGTAAGTGTGAAGATAGTCAATAGAGGAAATGCACATGCAACTGACGTTAATGTGATACTTTGTAAAGACCAGTCTCCATCCAATATTAAGAAGAATGGCTGTGATGAAACAAATATAGTTTACAGACAGATTATCAAAGCTATAATGCCTATTGGTGCCGGAGGATTAGAAAATCCTGATCCTATTACATTGCTATACATGGTTGAGGCAGGAAATCATGATGTTGTCGTTGTTGTAGATGCAGATAACGATATAGTAGAGACAGATGAAACAAACAATATTATGAGGATACCAGGTGGAGAATTAAGCTCTACTTTTGGAACCGGGGATGTTATTATTGATGTAATAGCTCGGTATTCCGTTCCAACTATCATTCTTGGTGCAACATTTTCATTGATTGGTGTGGCTGGATATGTAATGTATGGAAGAAGATTAGATGCGCTACAAGCATTTGCTGAGAAGACAAGTTTAATGTCAAAAAATGATGACGAAGATACTAGATTTTGATTATTTTGCTAGCCACCAAGGTAAAGGAGTTCCTTTGGTCGCAGCTACAAAATCTCCTTTGCTAGCCGCAAAATCTCTCAGCAAACGCTCTCGTAAATTTTCCATCATTTCTTCTGCATCCATGGATTGTATCCTTAGTCCATGAGAAAATAGATCGAGGTCCAAAGGCCTTCTAGGTTGATTCATTATAGCATGAGCCAACCTTCGTTCTTCATAGGAATTAGAGTGCTCTGAGACGCTAGAAGATACCCTTTTCTTAACTTGTTGATGCATAGCAATAATTGCATCACGTTGATTATCTATTTTTTCTAAAACCACATCTAATTCACCTAAAACATCGATTGCTTCAGCCAAATCTAATTTTCTTCTTGTACCCATTCTTTTAACTACCCCTCCCAATTCACTAGGAAGTTTATTTGAAAGTTTCATTGCACCCCCACTAGGTATTTTTCTGTGTTCAGTGCGAAACAAGTCAGGACCCAAATCTAGTCTTATAGAAAATGATTGATCTACTTTATACATTTTTTTAGGAGGCCCTCCTTTTTCTGAAGCAACCATTTCTGAATTAACAAAATTGGCTTTTTCAAGTACTTTTAGATGTTTTACTACTGCTTGTTGACTAACATTTATCAATTCAGAAATCTGTAAAGGATAATGTGGCTCTTTTACAAGAAGCATCAAAATTTCTCGCCTGGTAGGATTTTCTAATATAGATAAAGCCTCATCAAAGCCTACCATCCACTTACCAACCTATGGTTGGGTAGTGGTAGGTATTCTAAAAACCCAATCATTATTTTTGATTATCCCAATCTTTCCAAAAAGTATCTTTATTCTCTATATTTTCTGTTTTTATAGCATTCAAATCATTATTTTCCATGAATGGATCTGGAATATTTTGAATATTTTTTACAATCTTTATTTTTCCTCTTTCTTTATCAATATACAACTCATCAGAGAATGATAGTTTTTGATTATTTGCCCCCTTTCTCCAACCTATTAAAAGAGTGATTAATGCTAAAATAGCCAATGGTATTCCCATACAAAAACCACAAGTTATAGCTATAAAACCAGGATCGCTCATTATTTCTATTTGATTTGATGTTTCATCAATAAGCCAAAGAGTAGTTTCACCTTCATTATATAAAATATATTCTTCATTTTTAGTGTTTTCAAAAACCATTACAGTCTGATAAATACTACCATCTAAGCCAGTTCTATCGAAGTCGTACCATGCAGCTTCCCTTCCATCAATCTCTTTACCAGAATTATTTATTAATTTTAATTCGGGTAAAGTATTTTCTCCTTCGATCCGTAAAGCCACATATAACCCCATTCTTTCCAATTCCACAGATTGACTTGAATTTGGCGATAATTCTACCAAATTGGTAGTCTCTGGATCTAAAATTTCTATCATGTCATCTTGAGCATAAAAATATGCTATTGTACCTATTAATAAAAAAACCAGTGATATAACTGCTAACCATTTTCCTATCTTGAGCAAATTATCACCTACACCTATCCTAGTTAGCGCCTATGTATCAACCCTTTAATTAATATTTCAGGCCTAATGCTGCTAATTTCTCAGGCAAATAGGTATCTGTAACGAAATCAAGGCCATATTTTGCCAGAGATTGTTGTTCAGCCTTTTTTCCTATTTCCTGCATTAGATTAATTTGTTCTTTCCACCACCCTGTAGCAAATCTTGGATCAGATAATTCTGATTCAAGGGCTCCCAGATCAGATTTTGTTAAATCATCACTTGGCAAATCATAAGCTAAAATATCGTCTGCTGTTATTCCTAGATATATTGCTTCGTTTGTTGCCAAATATTCAGATATATGGGCCGTCTTTATAGCACCATATGCTATACTAGCAAAAATCCTGAAAGACCAAGGATCACAATCAGCGAACACAAGTATGGGCTTTTTCCATTCATCACTCATTCTTTTCATAATACGTCTGGTTGACCTTGCCGGTTGTCCTTTTAGATGAATTATTGCACACCTAGCTTCTTCATCAAAGCCATTTTCAACTAGCCTATCAAACATCCCTCCTGTTTCAACTGCCATAACGAAATCGATATCATGCTCAACCAATCTTAATTTTTCAGATTCTACATTGTATGGGACACCATATCCAGAATCGCCCACATCATCTCTGCAATTTATTCTCATCCATTCTCCTTTACGATTTTTTTCTTCAAATGTAACATTTCCAATTATTCTAGCACCATCTTCTTCAGGTCGTAATTTAAAATCCTCCCGAATGCATTTTGTTACTATTTCCAAATCTTCAGCGAGATTATTACTTTCATTTTGAGTACCAAATTTACCATTCCCCCATCCTTCAGAAATATAATACATTTCTCTTAAAGTCGAAGACTTGCCAGAATCAATCATTTCTTCTATAAATTCCGTTATATGTAATGATCGTAATAAAACTCTCGCGGAACCCAAAGCCGTTGCATCTCTAGTACTCTTATTTTTGCCATATTTATAAACTTGTAATTTTTTATCAAATTGTATGTTCTTTTTTGTTCTAACAGGCAGAGTCATGGCAGGAGGTTTACCTTTCAACATTTTATCATGCATTTCTGCAGCTACACTATGTAATGCTTCTATTACTTCTTTTTTGGTTTTTGTTCTCCCTAAAGTCATTATTCTACCTCCCATTCAGACAAAGAAAGTTGCCCCTCTTTAGATCCTAAAATAGTCATTGACATATCTTGTTGCACGTTTTCTTCAGCTCTGTCAATCAATGGCTCTAAGTTATTAGATTCGTTCATTATTTCTTTTTCGGCTAATATTAAAGCTTCAGATTTACGTATTTCATCAAGTAAAGTTTCATCAATTTTAGTGGCACCTATTATCTCTCCATTTCCTCTAAAGAAAATATCGGTATCCACCCAGTCTCCTTTTGTTAGTCCAGATACTCCAAACTCAACAGTAGTACACGTTCCAGGATTTAATGTATCTAACCTCCAAGCCCAAATTCCCTTTGTTTCTTTTCTCCCGCCACGATTATTATTTACCATAACAGTATCTTCATTTTCTGGCCACTTTGCTAAGATAGTGTACGCCCTTGCCCTTGCTGTATAATTGTAAATTTTAATGGAACAGGTCGCAATTTTCCGTTCTTTATCCCAATCCAATATTTCTTCACAAAATACAGCATTCATAATTTGAGTTATTACCGGTGCAAGATCAGGCTCAGGTCTTGCAAGTATTTCTGAACTTTTCTTTGCTATCTCAGGTAATATTATGTTCACTAATTCGAATTTTTCCTTTGCCTTTTTACGCTGTGAACTTTTCTTTAGATGATTTTTCAACCCTCTTCCGACCTCGAGTAAGGCCTTTCTTATCTCTTCATGAACTTCTTCATTTTCAGCTACTGCTTCCTTAGCTTCACTAGTAAATTGAACATTAGTTGATGCTAGATGAATCAATAAAGCTGCTGGACCTTTGGGTACTCCCCTGCCTCCAGGGTGATCAAGGCCGTATCTTTTCCAATCAACCGACTCAAGGGCTTTCGTAAGTAGACAGCCACCTTGTTGATACATTAGCGGTACTCTATTTGCAAACCTCAATACCTCTATTGGACCATCAGAACTTAAATCTCCACCAAAAACTAAACCTACCTCTATTTGGAAAGGGTTTCCCTGACTAACACTGGGATTTCTAGTCACAGTGGATGCAAATCTAGAATCAATTGCTTTAGAAAGACCTTTCTTAATTAACAAATCATCTATTGGAGAAAGACAGTCCGTGGGTGGGGAAAGAAGCTTAACATTTTGAAATGAATTTAATATTTCTTGGGCATCATCTGCCTTAATTCTTTTAGGTTCTCTCCCTTCATCAACTTTAGCCTTTACAAGTATTTCTCTAGCTGCTCTCATACTAACTCCAGAAAAATTATGACGCAAAAAAGAAGTCATTTTTCTTTCACTCGACTCACGTAGCATTCGTTGCAAAGTCCCCAGATGAATGCCATGAGGATGAGGCTTAATTTCTGAAACCACCCTCGGTAATCGCTCGGTTGTTCTAGGCCAATTACCTTGATCTATTATGTTACCATCTCTATCTCGTACCATTAAAGATATACTTGCATGAGGATTAACTATCGATGTCATTCTAAGATATTGATGAACAGATTGTTTTCCTTTCTGATATTTACCTTTCATAATAGTTCTAATCCTCAATCCTTGTTTTATCTCTTCACCTGTATTTTTATCAATCCACACTTCTCTTTTCTCACCGGTTTTAATTGCCTTATTTTTCCTTGTATCTAAACCCAATTCAACAAAAACTGCAGAAGCATCGTCTTTAATTTTTGATATAACATGGGTCTTGGACCCAGTGGTTAATTGACTATACATCACTACTCCTGTTATGCCAATACCTTGCTGTCCACGAGTTTGTCTAATGGCATGAAACCTTGAACCCAATAGAAATTTTCCAAAAACATCTTCAATTGCATTTCTTGGTATACCAGGCCCATTATCCTGTGTTATAAATTCAATCCTATCTCCCTTTTGCTTGTTTAATTCAACATGTATATTTGGTAATATACGAGCTTCTTCGCAAGCATCCAGAGAATTATCTACAGATTCCTTTACTGCAGTAATTATTGATCTTTGTAAAGAATCAAAACCAAGAAAATGTTTATTTTTTTCAAAAAATTCACTTACGGCAATTTGTTTTTGTTTACTGGATATTTCTTCAGCTTTGTTCATTTACATCCCTCCATCAGGTCCTCCCAATACCCTATTGGCACGGGGCCTGCTTATGGTTACACCATCCAGAATGCAGGCCGCCCTTAACTTTACATGAAAATTAATTTTAAAAATGCTTAATATTATACATTTAATTATTATTCAGAATTAATTAAAAATTTCAGGTTCCCAAGATGAAATTTTACCTGTAAAAGCACTTGTCATCACAGTCAAAGGACTTGCTAGATATAATTTGCCAGGACCAGATCTTCCTTGAAAATTACGATTAATTGCCGACACTGTAATCTGACTCGCATCATTACTTATTCCTGGTCCTGCTCCTATGCAAGCACCACACCCAGGATCAATAATTTTTATTCCTGCCTTTTCAAATAGATCTACCCATCCGTTTTTTATAGATAATTCTTTTACCGATTTAGATCCAAATTGGATATAACATTCAACACCATCTGCAATTTTCATTCCTGCTGCTAATGCGGCTTTAGTTACCATTGCATAATATGCAAAATCATCATCTTTTCCTGCAGTACACGATCCTGCATAAGCGATATCTATTTCTATATCTCCCAAGTCTTTTATGAAGGCACCATTTGTTGGGTCGGAAGGAATTCCTTTATCCGGATCTCCAGGATGAGCTACCATTGGCAATATTTCTGAAAGATTAATTACATGTATTCCACCGTCATAAATTGCATTTTTGTCTGGTAAAATAAAACTTTTTTCAATTTCTTCAGTAGTTAAACCACCTCTTCTTTTTAATAACCATTCTATTGTTACCGAATCAGGCTCACATATTCCAGTTTTAGCACTGCATTCTGTAGCCATATTACACAGCGTTGCCCTTTCATCCATGGAAAGACTTGAAAGTCCTGGACCCCCAAACTCCATACTTCTATCTAGTGTTTCCGATTTTGCTGCGTAATTCCATAATATGTGTAAAATAACATCTTTTGCCGTACACCCAGGGTGTAATTTTCCTATTAATTCAAACCGAATACTTTCTGGCACCTTTACAAAAGCAAATTGGTTATGTATTAAATTTGCGTATTCAGTAGAACCAACACCATATGTCAAAGCATTCGATGCTCCTCCCATGCAAGTATGCGAATCAGTTGCTTGGATAAAGTCTCCAACATCAATAAACTCCTCCCGAGCAACCTGATGACATATGCCGGGACTAATTCCTCCTTCTGCCGAGTAATCTCTAACTTCCGTGTGTTTTTGAAATATTTTTTGCATATTCCTCAATGTTTCTATTTTGTTAATATGAGGACTAAATTTAGGTACATTTGTTGCATAAAGCAAATGATCTTCAAAGACTGCAAACTTAATGGGATTTGGAATAGAATAATTATCTCCATATTCTTCTTTGAGAAACGTATGTACTTGAGCCGTAGTAAATTCATGTGAATAGCCGCCATCTACAGATGCTAGTACAGCATCACCAGGCTTTACAAATTTCTCAGTCGTATTTTCTCCGATCATTTTCTTTGCAATTATCTTTTCTGCCATCGTCATTCCTCTTTTTGTAGTTACAGACTTTGGTAACACAATATCTCCTTTCGCTAATTTTTTTGCAAAAGGCAAAATACCTCCATTTTCTAAAATTAACCGAGTTATTGGGTCGTATTTTGATGTAAATTCTGATAAATCTATCGACTCTCCCTTTTGCAATCTTTCTAAAATTGCATAATCGCCCATTAACTGGCCTAAATTTATATTATTTCGTTCATGAATAGGTGCAAAGGATGCGGCGATAATCAATCTAATACCAGACCACCTTTCACACTGAGGGGCAGTTTCTCTACTCGAACCAGTTCCTTTTCTATGTCCAGAAACTATTACTTCAAAATTTCCATCAATCAAAGCCCGTTCTTCAAAAACCCTTCTACCACTATGCATCAAGCCAGCATATGCATTTTCAGCAATCTTAGATGGCTCATGATCAAAACACACCCAAGCAGGAGTCATTACATCTGTATTAATGTCATCGAGTAAATCATCTATTCTCAAATCTTCCATTTTAAGATTGAGGCCATCATATAATTGTTTAGATATTAAATCTAAGTCCTTAGTTAGAAATAAAACTCTTTTCCCCTTTGTAAGAGATATTTTTTTCGGAGGCCACTGTGCTTCCAACATTTTACCACTCCCGTAACCTTGGCACACTCTGGACATATATCATGATTTTCAATAATTAGGTTATAAATTCGATTTAATTCGGAAACCAAATGAATGATATATTTACTGTCAGACTTAAATATAATGGTCTTTCGGAGTATTTTACCTTTCCTAGGAAAGATGGAGTGATATCATGGTAAATGACCTTATTGAAGATACAGTTAAATGTACAGAATGCGCAAGTCGAAATTTGGTAAAAGACGAAAATAGAGGAGAACTCATTTGTCAAGATTGCGGTCTTGTTTTGGAAGACAATGTAATCGATCAGGGTGCAGAATGGAGAGTTTTCAGCCCCGAACAAGGGGACCAGAGAGCGCGTACAGGGGCACCAATGACTGTTATGCTGCATGATAAAGGACTCTCAACAGATATCGATTGGCAAAATAAGGATTATTCTGGAAAATCAATTTCGAGTCGATATAGAAGTCAGTTTTATCGTATGAGAAAGTGGCAAAAAAGATCAAGGGTAAGTAACGCTACTGAAAGAAATTTAGCAATGGCATTAGCAGAATTAGATAGAATGGCCAGCCGTCTAGACCTACCTAAATCAATTAGAGAGGCAGCAGCTGTGAATTATAAAAAGGCAGTTGAGGCTAGATTGATTCGAGGAAGATCAATAGAAGGAGTCGCCGCTGCAAGTCTCTACGCTGCTTGCAGACAATGCTCTAATCCTCGTACATTAGATGAAATTGGTGAAGCTAGCAGAACAGGTAGAAAAGAAATAGGACGTACTTACAGATTTATGGTAAGAGAGTTAAAAATGAAGATACCTCCAACAAAACCAGAAGATTATATTCCCCGTTTCTGCTCTGGATTAGACTTGGACGCAGAAGTACAGGCTAAAGCTTACGAATTAATCGCTGCTGCACAAGAAAGAGAATTGACTAGTGGCAGAGGTCCTACTGGAATTGCTGCATCAATAATTTATATTGCCAGCGTTCTTTGTGGAAAGAGAAGAACTCAAAGAGAAGTAGCAGAGGTCGCAGGAGTTACAGAAGTAACAATTCGTAATCGTTACAAGGAATTAATTCAAAATTTAAACATTGAATTAGAGATTTAACTGGTGACCTTCATGGTTCGCCGTGAATCTAACATCTTAATTTGGGAGAATTGTACAGAGTTACTATCAAAATATGTAAAAGATTCTTTTAAACATGGATTTTTACCACACCCACCACTAGAGTTACCTGATTTTCCTGCACAATACCCAGAATCAATTTCTGAATTATCATCTCAAGTCCTAGGACTGTTTTCAATTGATAAGGCGGGCTTTAATTCAAAATTAGCCGAAATAGTTGAAATTATAGAACCCAGTTATATACAAAGGCACATAGATCCTCCGAGAGAAAGAGAAAAATGGGCTTTAAACAACATCGATCAAATTTCAAAAAGAATAATAATTTTACAAATTAATGATTGGCTCAATTCTGCATTAGACGAAACATCGCCGGATACATCCAGATGGTATTTTGCAATTTCCGTTTTGATGGGTATGTGTTATGAATCTTCTACTATATGTAGAGATTTTTGTTTTAATTTTATTATATCAATTTCTATGGCACGGCCTCCTAATTTTAGGCCAAAAACAAATCCTTCTGGACCACATCATATTGCATGGGACCCTTCAAAGGAAAATGCTAATTTTGAACACAATATCCCTCATCCTTCTGGTATTTTAGCTGTTAATATTATTTTAGATTACCTTTCTTCTTCTGATACTACTTTAAAAAATATTCTTCCTTTTTGGATCCATAGTCTTAGTACATTTCCTTATTTAACCGATCATTTAGATTTATTTTCAAGAATAAAAACGTGCTTAAATCAATTAAAAAGTGAACAAGTTGATTCATTGATACAAGCCACGACACAACTAATGCCCGATTATCCAAATCATTCAAGGGATATTTTTATGTCGATTGATTCTAGAACAAACCCATCTACAAAAAGAAGTTTAGCTTCAGTAATACCAAAGATATATTCTTATGATCCAGAATTTACTTTATCTATTTTAGATTGGTTATTGATTGATTCTGATCAAAATACATGTGTACTTGCTACGGGATCTCTTGGATTTATTATCAGGTCCAATAGAAATGCATACTACTTAAGAGCACCAATTGTAATTCAACACGGCAATCAAAAAGCACTTCAAATATTGGTAAATAATAGTATAAGCGAGTATCTAAATCAAGATATCTCAGATAAAATAAATATTTTACCAGACCTATGGATTAAATGCAATGAAAACTCCCGTTCTAAACTAGTTAGTTATATCTGTGATCAAGGAAAATTAAACCCATCATCGTATGTTGATACTGCAACTAAAATTTTCAATAAAGATGAAAAATCATTTTTAGATTTATATCGGTGGATAGGAATGCGCGATAAAGACTTACAAAAAAAGCTAAAAGACATCAAAACAAAGACATAGATACTTATTCTTTGAATATTTCTTTCATAAGCCTATAATCCAAATTGTATTTGTTTTTTATACAAGATATATCTGAATCTATTTTTTCCTTTTTTAGATATTTTTTCAATTTACGAAATTGTAATTTTTTAAATAAATTAATCATATTCCATTTGTTTCCAAATGTACTATGCCTATCGACATTTTTATTTTTCCAATCAAGTTCAAATCTCAACTTTTCTTGTACATCATCACAATCTAAATTTATTATCAAATCAAATTTAAATATATTTTCAACTGCATTCTTATAATCTTCTTCATTTAGTATTTTATCTGGAAAATTTCCATTATTTGAAAAAATTCTAACATAATAATTATCAGATAAAAAGATATTAGGTTTATGTATGAAATTTACTAATTTCTCTTCTTCTGTATATCCAGAATAATATGCATAATTATGATTCGAAACCAATCTTTTTTTAGGGTCTCTGAGACATGTAATTAATGTAATTCGCTTATCCATTTCAAGGACACTGAAATCTGGAGCGCCCGATTCAGTTGCAATGAATGTAACTCCATTTTCTTCACAATTATCTATAAATTTTGATAATTCAAAATTGTTATATTCCCAAACAGGCAACACAACGCCACTATCATCCGTTGGGTTCCCATTGTTATTGGGAATATACATTTTTTCATTATTGGCTTTAGCCATATTAACTATCAAAGTTCCAGCAGCTTTATGCATATGTTGAAACCATACTAATCGGTACATGATGGAATCACCTATATAATCCACAATCAATCATACTTTTCATATCTATCGATTGACTCCGATTGATGAGGTTGTCACATTTGGACAAATTGGGAGGGTATATTGTAGGCGTTCCTAAATCAGGTTCAACCTGGTTAGCGAATGCATTATCTCAGCACCCTGATCTACAACTTTCAAATCCAAAAGAGCCAAATTTCTTCCCTACTCACAAGGGAACTTTTGGTAGAAATATGGACAATCCAGTATGGGGTGAATATAAACAATTCTTTATTGATGATAATAGGATGAAAATAGATGCTTCAATACATACTTTTGCTTGCCCTTTAGCACCAAAGAGAATATACGAAAAATTTCCAAATATGAAATTTATTCTATGTATACGAGAACCTATTTCACGAGCCTTCAGTCATTGGAGAATGATTATAGAAACAGAAGAAGATAAAAGACACAATGCCAATTGGTCAGATTTTTCTTCTGCATGGCAAGATGAAAGACTGAGGGATGATTCATTATATGGGAAATCAATGAAGCGTTGGCTAAAATATTTTGATATAAATAATTTCATAATCATTGATAGTAGTTTAATGAAAAATAAACAAAAAGAAGCCTTACAAAAAATTGAACATTTCTTAGGACTAGATTCGTATAATTACGATTTAGAAATGATCAAAAACGCCAATAAAGCTTCTGATAGAAGACCGCTGACGCCTGTTGGAAATATTTTAAAGAAGATATTTTCATTAACCCCAACTTTTTTGAAAGGACCAATTGTAAAAAGATTACAGAATAGAGGCATAAATATTTATTCAATTCCAATAATAAGCAGCAAAGGCAAGCCTCATGAAATTACTAACTCCCATTATTTACTGTGTCATGAAGAAATAATGGATGATTTAGTATTATTTGAGTCTATTACCGGGTTTTCAACAAAAAAATGGATTGACATCATCGACAATCATACAAAATAAACTATATTCGTAAATTCTTTGAAACATTTTTTGGTTCTCCAAACAAATTTTTCCTAATAAGCCAAAAAATAGCAACGAACCAAGCCTTACTCCATAATGTCCAAGATTCGTATCTAGACAATGGCCTTACATCACTATTTTTTTGTATTTTTCTTAATTTTTTTTGTAATTTCCATAAGTCTCCATTAATTACACTAGTTCTAGATATAAGGCCGGCCGCACTTTCCACATATTTTCTAGGATTGCGCCGATAAAGTAATTGTTCAGACCTAGGATATGGTGCATATGTCCCCATAGATCCTAAAGGTTCAGGATGATGCATTATACACTCAGGAGCCCATATTATCTTATGGCCCGCATCAATAACTTTCCATGCTAAATCAGTATCTTCTCTATGCAAATGATATCTTTCATCAAAGCCACCGACTTCTTCTAAAATTTCCCTTTTTATTATTAAATTAGCTGTTTTGAAACGATCCCATTTAAATCTTGTAGGAGGATTATGTGATACTATATTTCCTATGCCATCTTCTGTGGTCATGGCACCTTCAATTCCACCAATAAAATCATTTTTTTCAAATAATTTCAATATAGTTTCTATCCAATTTGATGGAGCAATACAATCATCGTCTAGGAAGGCTACAATATCAGCACTACCTCTTTTCCAACCTATATTTCTTGATATTCCAGGGCCAAAATCAGTTTCTGAATCATCAATAATCTCGATTGACTCTGGTGCGATAGTTTGTTTACTTAATGAATCTAGACACCTAGATAATACATCCGGCCGTCGAAATGTTGGAATCACCACATCGACACCAATGGACATATGTATGTCTGTACATATTATATCTTATTTAGATAGCAGGTAATTTATCTCAAGAACAACCTGTAGTTTCACCACATGCATCGCATTTTAGACAAGTTCCATTACGGCGCATTTGACTACTGCCACAAGATGCACAAATATCTCCTGTGTAGCCTCTTTCCCTTGCCATCCTTCTCTCCTTCATCTCTTTATTTTCTAGATTTGATACTGAATCCAGGGTATATTGAATTTCTCGCTTTTCACCTTGATTTCTTACTATGCCGACATCACTTACTTCTGGTTTACTTATCGAATAAGGATCAAAATCAGATTCTTCTACAGCAACATGGGCCAAGTCATCTCTCCCTGCATACTCAATTGCTAATTCTCTGAAAATCCAATCTACTAAACTAGAAGTCATTTTGACTCTTCCACTACCGCCTTCAACCATTCCACTTGGTTCGAATTTTTGGAAAGTAAATACCTTTACAAACGCTTCAAGCGGTACTCCGTGCTGTAATCCGATTGAGACTGCGATCGCAAATTGATTCAACATCGCTCTCCATGCAGCACCTTCTTTTGAGGTTACTAATATGATTTCTCCAAGCGCTCCATCTGGATATTCTCCTGTAATTAAACGAACGCTATGACCACCAATTCTCGCCTTTATATTGTCACCTTTCTTCTTATTGGGCAATTGCCTTCTTGTGGCTATATAATTCACCATTGATTGTGCTACAGGCCTTGCATCAACTTCTGGTACAGGCAGAACTTTTACCACTTCTTCAACCATTTTTGTAACTACTAATTCCTCAACTTCTTCTTCATCTTCCATAGCACTAGAATCAACTAATTGATTCATCAATGGTTGAGATAGCTTAGAACAATCTCTGTAGACTGCACATGCCTTATTCATTGTTAAATGACTTAGATTATATGCATCCCTTATTTCTTCTACAGTCGAATCAGAAGGCATATTAATTGTTTTTGAAATTGCACCGGAAATAAATGGCTGTGCAGCAGCCATCATCATAACATGCGCTTTCCAATCAATAGATCTTTTACCATATTTTCCACAAGGAGTAGCACAATCAAATACCGCCAAATGCTCTTCTTTTAAGCCTGGAGCACCCTCTATCATATTATATCCAAATACATAATCATTAGCAGTATCAATCTCATCAGATGATAAACCCATATGAGACAGCACATCGAAGAAAGGATTGTCATAATCTTCTTGACTCATTCCTAAAGTATCCTTACATATCTTTTCACCTAATATCGTTGGGGAGAAAGCAGAACGAATATCAAATACATCACCAAAACTATCCTCTAATTTCTTTATTGTATTGATATCCAATCCCATCTTAGTCAATTTTTCTGCAGAAAGATGAGGGCAATTACTCAAAGTTTTCGTACCTGTAATATATTGTTCAATTTCTGTGGTTTCTTTATCGCTGTAACCGAGCCTTTTCAATGCATTGGAAACCCCACTGTTTACAATTCTCAATGAACCTCCTCCTGCCAATGTTTTGTATTGTACTAAAGAAAATTGGGGCTCTACTCCAGTTGTATCCGCTCCCATTACCAGCCCTATTGTTCCAGTAGGAGCAATAACAGTTGTTTGGGCATTTCTATATCCATGTTCTTCACCTTCTCTCAAAGCAACATCCCAAGCATTTCGAGCCGCCTCCAACAAGTCCTTTGGACACTTTTTAGAATCTATACTCATTGGCTTTACAGTTAAACCTTCATATTCATCATTATTTGTACCATAAGCGGCTCTTCGATGATTACGCATAACTTTTAGCATATGTTCTTTATTTCTTTCATAATCTGGATATGGGCCCAATATCGATGCCATTTCTGCGCTAGTAGCATATGATTCTCCACACATTATTGCAGTCATGGCCCCACAAATAGCATATCCTCTTTCATCATCATATGGTATTCCCATGTGCATCAATAAAGAACCTATATTGCAGTATCCTAGACCCAATGTTCGATAGTCATAAGATCTTTTAGCAATTTCAGCAGAAGGAAATTGAGCCATTAAAACACTAATCTCTAATGTTGCTGTCCATAGCCGAACACTATGACGAAAATTCTCTATATTGAAAGTTTGAGTTCCTAAATCATAGTATTTTAGGAGATTTATACTTGCTAAATTACAAGCAGTATCGTCTAAAAACATATATTCAGAACAAGGATTAGAACCATTTATTTTACCTCCTTCTGGGCATGTGTGCCATTCATTAATAGTAGTATCAAATTGTACACCGGGATCTGCACATGCCCATGCAGTATAGGCTACTTTATCCCATAATTCGCTCGCATCTAATACTTTACAAGGTTCTGGTGTACGCCCCTCTTGTTCTGCTTTATCTAACTCAGTTCTGTAATAGAGATTCCAATCTCCTTTACTTTTTACAGCATCCATAAATTCATTCGGAACTCTAACAGAATTATTACTATTCTGACCAGACACTGTCATATATGCTTCTCCTTGCCAATCAGTATCTAACACATCAAAATCGACACCCTTCCAACCTTGTTTCGCCAAATCAATAATTCTTTGAATATGTGGTTGAGGAACACTATCTTTTATCGCTCGTACCATTGCTTTCCTTAGAGGCAAATTTATATTTTGATCAAATCTTTCAGAATCGTTATCATGCCCCCAAATATTTTCCATAATAGAATTTGCATGCTTTTGTAGGATATTACTACCAATTACAAGAGCCGATACCTTTTCTTCTTCACTAGCCTTCCAATCGATATATTCTTCAATATCGGGATGATCAAGATCGAGAGTTACCATTTTAGCCGCTCTACGAGTTGTTCCTCCAGATTTTATAGCACCCGCTGCTCTATCTCCAATCTTTAAGAAAGATAACAAGCCGGATGACTTTCCTCCTCCAGATAACGGCTCATCTTTTCCTCTAATACTGGAAAAATTTGAACCAGTTCCTGAACCATATTTGAATAATAATGCTTCTCTATTCCATAATCCCATAATTGAGCCGGTACCTCCTACTAGTTCATCAGATACTGATTGAATAAAACAAGCATGAGGTTGAGGATGTTCATAAGCATTAGATGACAAATTCAATTCTCCGGTCGTTGGATCAACATAGTGGTGGCCCTGTGCTGGACCTTCAATCCCATATGCCCAATGCAAACCAGTATTGAACCATTGAGGGCTATTTGGAGCAGATCTCTGACTTGCTATCAGATAGCACATTTCATCAAAATATGCTAAAGCATCAGCCTCACTTGCAAAATATCCATATTTCCACCCCCAATAGGTCCATGTTCCAGCCAATCTTCTAAATAGGTCTCGACCATCAGTTTCCCCTCCCCATCTTTTTTCTTTGTCAACGGTTTGGAGTTTTTCATGATCGGGCTCACTTCTTTGAAGCCAAACAGGAACATTTTCTTCTGGTATCTTTCGTAGATAGAGAGGGACGCCAGCTTTACGCAAATACTTCTGAGCCAATACCTTCCCCGGCACCCCAGAAAAGCCTGAAGGTAATTTCACTCCTTGGATAGATTCAGCCATTGAACCATCAGGATTCCTAATTTCTACATCCATTTCAATCCAGTTGAATGAATTAAAAGGGTCCTCTCCAGCTGATGTGAATCTTCTTTCAATTATCATTCCACTTTCTTCTTTTGATTCTGAATTGACTTTTTTTATTTTTGATTGCATTATATACTCCTCCTATAATTTGAATGTCCGATTTCTGCATTGGCCCACGTGCGGGATTTTGTCTTCCTGATAGAGGGTGTTTAATGATTGAGGAAGAACTAGATACAAATCGTATCATTATTGGCATTTTTTTTATTTTTCCAAGGACGCCAAATCATATTTTATTAATCTCTAATTCCCATGTTAATTTCATACCATATCCCGTTAACATTATTCCCACTGAACAAAGTTTTTGGTGACTATATTCAATTATTCTGTTAACTAATTCTTTTGGAACATTTCCATTAATAACATATTTCATATGGACAGACTCAAACGTTCTAGGACTTGCATCTCTTCTTGTACCATCTATCTCTATCCATGCCTCATCCACATCTTCCATACGTTCTTTTAATCCTCCAATAACATCAACAAATGAACATGCAGCATGTGCATGCAACAACATTTCCATCGGGCTCGGATAATCTTTTCCATAAATTCCAAATTTTTTCCCTCCTTCAGTAATTCCTTCCATTGTTGTATCTTCTACCCACCGAACCGTACCTTTCATGATTATGGCCAGCATAAACTAGGTCATGAGGGTTGGCTTCTTCAATGACGGGCTTCTGGCGCATATGATATACATGACAGAGGGCCATAAAGTTACTATGCAAGATGGTAAATTATCCATTCCGAACACTCCTATAATTCATTATATTGAGGGAGATGGTATAGGTATAGACATCACACCTGTAATGATTGATGTTGTAAATGCAGCAGTGGAAAAAGCATATTCCGAATCCAAGAAAATCTATTGGCGTGAGGTTTTAGCAGGACAAAAAGCATTTGATAGAACTGGAGAATGGTTGCCAGAAGAGACATTAGAGGCGATGCGAACAGGTCTAATTTCAATAAAAGGCCCACTCACAACACCAGTTGGAGGAGGGATTAGAAGCCTTAATGTTGCCCTCCGACAAAAATTAGATCTTTTTGCATGTGTTAGACCAGTTAGGTGGTACGAAGGAACCCCTAGTCCGGTTAAATCTCCAGAAGATGTCGACATGATCATCTTTCGAGAAAATAGCGAGGATGTTTATGCTGGAATAGAATGGGAGGCTGGTAGCCCTCAAGTGAAAAAAATAATTAATTTCTTACAAGAAGAAATGGGCGTCGATAAAATCAGATTCCCAGAGACTAGTGGAATAGGTATCAAACCGATTAGCAAAGAAGGCACTCATAGAATAATAAGAGCAGCAATCAATTATGCAATTGAACAAGATATGAAAAATGTTACTATAGTACATAAAGGCAATATAATGAAATTTACAGAAGGAGGCTTTAGAGATTGGGGATATCAGTTAGCTAAAGATGAATTTGATGCTGTTGAGTTAGATGGCGGCCCCTGGTGCACTATTAGCAATCCAAAGAATGGTAATCAAATTATAATTAAAGACGTAATTGCAGATGCAATGCTCCAACAAATACTATCTAGGCCAAGAGAATACAGCGTTTTAACTACAATGAATCTTAATGGAGACTATATATCAGACGCATTGGCAGCACAAGTTGGTGGCATAGGTATAGCACCTGGTGCAAACATTAACTATGATACTGGGATATCAATATTTGAAGCAACACATGGCACTGCCCCCAAATACACAGGTCAAAATAAAGTAAATCCTGGTTCATTGATACTTTCTGCTGAAATGATGTTACGACATATGGGCTGGAATGAAGCAGCAGATTTGATTGTCAGAGGAATGGAAGGAGCAATTTCTGCAAAAACTGTTACATATGATTTTGAAAGATTAATGGATGATGCCACACTTCTTTCATGTTCTTCCTTTGGAGAAGCAATAATTAATCATATGTGAAACTAAATCATTCTTCAGAATGATGGACCTTATTTTCAAGACCATCCGAATTTTTTAGTAGCCATTTGGGTGACCACCAATTCAAATCGCCCATTAGCCTCATTGTTGAAGGAACAACCAATGCACGGACAATAGTTGCATCGACGGCCACTCCGAGTGCTAGCATGAAGCCGAATTGCATCATAAGTGAAACCGACGAGAAGCCAAAGGCCGAGAAGACGGTGACCATGACTAGAGCAGCAGATGTGATTATTCGACCACTCTTTTGCAGCCCGGTAGCTACGGCCATAGCGTTGTCGCCTGTTCTCTCCCATTCTTCGTGGATTCTGGAGAGCATCAGTACTTCGTAATCCATACTTAGCCCAAACAGAATAGCGAAAATCATCACAGGCGTTGTTGGATCTATAGGTTGAGGAGTGAAGTTGAGTAACTCTGCTCCGTTCCCCTCTTGAAAAACCCATACTAGTATTCCGAATGAGGCACTTACTGATAGTATATTCATCACAAGGGCTTTCAGGGGCAGAATTACCGATCTTACTTGTAGGAAAATCAGCAGGTAGCTAGAAGCTAGTATGAACATCAGGGCAATTGGCAAATTCTCCATGACAGCATCTAAAACATCTTGGTTGTAGGCAGCGAAGCCTGCAACATTGACTTCCAAAACTCCCCCAAACTGATCTTCCTTCCCATTCAACTCCCTTATCTCTTGAACGACCTTTCTAGACGACTCGCTGCTTTGATCTCCCTCTATGGCTACTTGCACAAGAACTACTCCATCCCCAACAGACGAATCAGCGTAGAATCTTCTTTCCATTCTAAGAGCCTCTGCTTCATTTGATGACAGCTCACTATCAGTTGAATCATCCCAGAAATCGACGACATTGTCTTCAGTCCAACTTGAATTGAAATGTGCATAAGTGAAGACATAATTTGCGCCTTCGATAGCCAATATATCTTTAGAAAATGAGTGCAGGTTTCTGATATTTTCTTCAGAAAACACATCTGTGCCCTGTTGTATCTCGTAAACAATCAGAGCGGTGTTTGAAACTTCCTGAGGCCAGTTTTCATCCGTCAACTCCATGCCGCTTCTAGCCTCATTATCCGGGCTCAAAGCCTTCCAAGAGGTGATGCCCCACTCTGCCTGAAGAAACGGAGCCCCTGCAGCCAAAAGAATTAGAACGCAGGGAATCAAAAACGAGAACGGTTTGTCCATAACCTTTCTAGCTAAATCCGACCAGAAACCATCATCAGATACCTCTGTACTGAGGCCCAAAGGAACCTTTCCAAAATTAATCTTATCGCCGAGTATTGCTAGTACAGATGGGAGTAGAATAACTGAAGAAGTGAGCGCTACCAAAGTCGCACAAATACCACCCCATCCCAATGAAGGTAGTCCGGTGTTATCGAAGAATAACATCCCAGTCAGGCCTGCAATTACTGTTAGGCCTGAAAAAAGAATCGCCCTTCCAGCAGTTGCACTCGTCATTGCGATAGCAGTCCTCTTGTCATGCCCTCTGCCTAATTCCTCTCTGAATCTGTTTACTATGAATAGCGAATAATCGACACTCAGTCCAATACCTAGCAAAGATACGATATTTACGGCATAAACTGTGAGATCATCGACAACGTACGTAAGGCCATGAATTATGCCGACCGCTGCTATTACAGTGTAGATTCCAGACAGTGCCGGTAGACTTGCAGAGACCACGGTACCGAACACAAACAATAGAATGAGTATAGTCAAAGGAGCCGAGATTAATTCCGCTCTCAATAACTCTTCTTTGAGAACCAGATCGAAAGTGATGTCAATTGCCAAATTGTCTGTTAGGTACTTTTCCATTCCCTCTGGAGCATTATCTGGTAGCTCTATATCCTGATAAATGTCCTTCAGAAGGATTTTAGAGTCCTCTCTGTTCATGTTTACTTTGACATATACTCTGGACCAGGAAGAGTCGACACTACTTACTAATGTAGATCGATTTGCTTCATTCGTCTCCCAAGGAACTTCTAGATCGATGTTCTCATTTGTAGCAAGTACCTCTATGGTCGACAGAATAGCAGAGATTACCTCATCATCATCATAAGCATGACCGGGATGATGGAATAGAACGTAGAAAGACTCGAAAGCCGTTTCGTTAGGGTCAGAGAAACCTTCTCCGGCCGCTTCCCACCCATCAACAGATTCTAGATCTCCTTCTCCATAACCCTCGATATATTGTGGCTCTAGTGTAATCATGTAACCTAAACCGGTGCAAAGTAGCAAGGAGCATATTAGCACGACACGTGCATTATCATAAACAAACCCGCCCATTTTAAAATAAAGGCGATTCTCTAATTTAGCAGGGTCAGTAGCACCTTCCATAACATCGGCCTAATACTGGGGTATTTGAATTATTGATTACATAGTTTAATCTAAGTGTAATTTTAAAATCTAGTGTAAATTCAATAACATGTTGTAATCGTTTTCACTGTTTTATTTATTAATATATACAAACCCAGAAAATTTAGGTGGAAGTTTTGAGTAAAGGAAAGAATGAGAAGAAATTTCAGTTTTCTCATTTAAGAGCAGCAGTTTATCAAAAAACACCAAAACCATTGTTACCCAGCAAGCCAAAAATTTTGACTTTGTTAATTTCAATTCAACTTATTATGTTAATAATATCACCAGTTTGGAGAACATATCGCTTTTCCTGGATTATTCTTGGAGCATCAATTCCAGTTGCAGGATGGTTATTTATGAGATGGAGAATCTACTCTTCAGTTTTTATTACTCCTTCCAGAGAATTAACAAATATTACAGACAGTCGTTGGCATGGTTTTACCTTTTTGGGATGGGGTAATGAAACTTTAAAAGCACATTATTTACAATCTAATATTGGTAGTAAAGATGTAATCTTATATCTCCATGGTTATAATTCTAGTTTGGGAAGAGGAGAATCTAGGTGTCAACATATGAATACCATGGGTCCAAATATTTTTAGTTTAGATCAACGAGGATTTGGAGAACAAAAGGGAAAACATGAGTGGACTATTTTAAAAGTAATAGCAGATATTGAATTATTATTGGAAAAAATACCTGATGTTTTAGGACATGCCCCTGAAAAATTATGGATATACGGACATTCTATGGGGGGTTTTCTTACAATTCGACTTTCGTCACATTCATCTGGTTGGTGGGACAAAGCACTCAGAGGTATTATTTTAGAATCTCCAGCCACCTCTTTTCCTCTTATTATCGAAAAAAAATTACCTGGAAGAGCTGTGATGGCAAATTCTTGGGTCAGACATATTCTTAGACGTGAATATCAACGCATACACCCAGATTTGAATGTAGGTTATGCCAACGCACAAATACCTTTTTGGGGGGTACCCAAGGTACCAATATTGGTAATTCAGGCAGGAAATGACGAAACCCTTGGGAATGATCATTTTGAATTATTGAAACAACACTATCAGGATATTTCAGAAATACACGTCTTAGATTCTATGCCTCATACATCGGCAATAGATTCAATTGAAAGAAGAAAAATTTTCGAAAAATGGTTTTCAAATCAAATAAATTTATAGAAATTACATATTCAGGAGACCTTTCTCAATATTCTTCTATTCAGTTCTTGTGCATCCCCGACTATCCCAAACCCAAACTCTTCTTCTAAAGATCTTGAGATTAATTTGAAATCACTATCTCTAGTTGCAATAATTACCTTTCCTATTTCTGGATTAATATTATTACATAATTCAGCCGCATAACGCATTATTTGCATATCTCCTCCTTCAGGATAAATTTCTTCACCTTTTATTTTACTCCTCTTTGAATTATCCTCTCTACTCATTTTTTGTTTCGTTATCTCTTCGAATATATCTTTATGTTGTATCATAAATTTTTCTAGCTCAATTTCTTTCATTCTTTCTTTATCAATTCTGCAATCCCAATTACCAAATTCTTTGCAAATTTGTTTTATTTTTTTATCAAGTAATGTTATAGTTATTTTTTCGTTCCATGTTTTGGAATTTATATATACATTTTTAGGAAATAATTGTAATACATTTTCAGGAGTTTTGACTCTATTCAAAAATTCTGCCATTACCATTGGTGGAATATTCATAAACATCATTTTTTCTTTACTCCTTCTTCTTAGCATCCAATGGAACGACCTGTCCCCAGTCCAGTTGAGACTTCCAAAACTATCGCCAGACATTTCCCGCAATAAATCATCTTTTAAAGTATCAATCAGAATATTTGTATCTACGATAACTACCGGTTTTAGTGAAAGATTGCGTAACATACCTCTTTCTTTTATTGGTATTGATTGACTATGTTGTACGAACATGGCACCAGCAACCCTTTCTAACGTAGTCTTATTATTTTCTGATAAATCAGGGGAAGAAATCGCGCGTTCTAACTTTCGTAGTCCTCTGATGGGTGTATAATCCGCAATTTGATTTGCTATCGATTGGATCTCATAAATATCCTTTTTTTCTCTAGACATTTCTTGTTCAAACTTCAAATCAAGCTCTGATCGATGTGTATTTTCTATTCTTTGCAATCCACGTATTGCCGCCTTCACTCGTCCTTGGAAGGGAGATTTTGGTAGCGGAGGATCCAATTCTTCTGGATATCGCATAAGAAGTTCTAAAGCTTCTATTTGCGATTCCCTACTCTCTTTAATATCCGACATTTCAGATTTTACTTCTTTTAATGCATATTCATGTAGTCTATTTCTTGCCTTATCTTTTTTGTTTCCCACTTCGTCATTACAAACGTTGAGGTATAATTGAAATCTTTCTGTCACTGAGGCGGATAGTGCAGGTTTTGAATTGATTAGATTTACGGAATTGTTCCATCCTCCACCATGTGCATAAGATATTAGTGCCTTTCTCATAATTAATGCATATTTTTCAAAATCATGTTTTATTTTTTTCGCAGCATCTTGATATTCTCTTGCGGCCTGAATGTAATTTCCTTGTGAACTTTGTATTGTAGCCTTAATAAGTCTAGAATCTAGACTATTATTGTCATTTTTTCTATACCATTTTTCCAAGGGAATTATTCCTTCAGCAATTATTTTTCCATGCTCAATAATCATTTCAATCACAAATTTTACATTCTGCATAGAAATATCATCTTTAGAGGTCATCGAAATCAAACTACGATTCGCATCTGCAATCCTATCTGACATACCACTTTCTATATCCATTGCAATTCTATTTAGCAATAAAGAATCACCTAGGGATTTAAACAATCGCCTCTCCAAATAATCTAAATTTGCAATCTTTATTGAATCTTCTAGTTTTTGTATCGATTTCGCACTAACTCTACTATCACCTTCAGGAGATAATGCCCTACGCACTTCATTTAGAGCCAATAAACCATCTGAATCTAATTTTTGATTAATTATACTCATATCTCTTGGAATGCCATCAAGAAGAGATATGAGCGCCTTAGATACCTCGGAAAGAACCAAATCTTCAGGAGAATCAGTAATTGATTTCAACGCACTGTCTCTTAAGCCTTCTAATTCGTTGGTTATATTTTTTGCATTTTTTGCACTAATCATGTGCCAAATCATTAATACACGTTCTGGATAAACTTTAGCTAATGTCACATTCTCAACCAAAACTTTTGCCAGACTTTCAATATCAGCAACATCGGTAAAAACATCTAAAATATCACTCATATATCTAATCGAATCAAACTGTAAAACCCTGTTTGCCGCTTTAATTCTTATTTTATTATTACAGGCCGAATCTTTTGCAACCATTAAAAGCCCTTCTTCATCCAAATTATCTAAAGATAGATCTATTATCGCCCCTATATCTTTTTTTGAGTTTATTTTTAATGCAATTTTTAATTGTTCATTGTTCCTAATCATTAAGTTATTTACTTCATCATAAGCCTGCTCTAATTCATTTATTTCAAGCAATTTAAAAACCAATTTCCAGATGATGAAGTCTGGTACTTTCTTTTCTGAATTAGATAAAACATCAATACCAAAACGCAACTCTTCAATAGTAAAATCTCTCTCAATATTCTCAATTTGCTTCCATGCAGTAGTTCTAATTGATTGTGATAATAAATCTTCTTTTTCTATTTTAGAATCTTCCTCCCAATTAGTTAAGTTACCAGCACGTAATTTTAATAATCTAACTTGTTTTTTTGCTACATCAATAATGGATTTTTCAGATATATTGTCTAATACTTCGACAGCATCAATATGTTTACAACAGGCGAGTATCATGCCCTCAACCAATGCCATTTCTTTACTTTGATTTCTTAGAACAGGATCAATCCATTTATTCCATTCTGAAAATCGAGGTTTGTTGGTCATATCTTTTTTTATTTTTTGAATCACCTTTAATTGGTCAGTTTTTGCATTAAATGGCAAACTCATATCCAACCACGATTTCAAATCTATTATATTTTCTGGATCAAAATAGGAACTATTAATCCAAAGCGAAGAATCTTTATGCTTTTTACTATCATGACTTATCTTGAATCTACTAAGTTCAGCAAAAATATTAGCTTCTTTGGCCAATTTATTCCAAACGGGATGTATCCCCTTTTCACAAGATTTTCTTAAAATATCTAAATGTGAATTCCATTCTGAATTCCATAAATTTCCCATTTTTATTTTTTGTGCTATTAAAACAGCCAATTTGTAACCTTCTGACTCTTTAGATAGAATTACGTCAGATGGATCCTCTAAATTATCCTCAAAACTCCTCCTAAGTCCCTTTCCGCCCCTCCTTCCAATTTTTTTGTTACGATTTGAATTAATACTTTTGAGATTTCCGAAAGTATTCTCGCTTATTTCTGGCACACTTTCTTTTTTAGCTGCTAATGCAACCAAAGCTCTCCATTCTTTGTTTAATAGATCCCATGCCGATATCTTTTGAACTCTATTCAGCCTCCTTTTTTTATCTTCACCAGACTGAGACAAAGAATCTAGACATTCAAGAAGATACTGCTCCATCCGAACTCACTAATCAGTGCCCTTTAGCAATCATACATCAATACATCGCCCACATAATCAAATTATACAACAGAGAACTCAAGTCATACACACCTATCGAGTTATATGAATGTCATATTGGGTGTTGTGATTCTCCTTCATCCCATTGCCGCTTTAATGTTAATTTGGATATTTATGAAACAACGAAAATGGAGACAAAATAAGTCTTTTTTACAAGAGCAAAACTATCAAATTTCACTTGAAATGCATAGATCAAATGGGAATAAATTAATGCTCGGAACAATATTTGTGGTTTTTTTAGCGATTGTTGCAGAATTTTTTCGAGCATGGATTGATAATGTCCCAATTTATAGTTATATGATGCCCAATAATTTTCATGCTTCCGGAGGTTTATTGGGAGTAATATTAATGTTTATCCTTTGGAGGTCTGGACATTCAACAAATAAAAAAATAGGCACAGATTCTTTTTCTGGAACTAGAAATTTACATGGAAGGATTGGGGATATTATGTCCATACTTGTAATTATTCACGCCTTTTTAGGATTTTTATATCTTTTACAAATAATTTAAAATATTTTCACTCCACATTCTAATCCATTCATTTAAATTATCATCGATATCTTTCTTATTCATCTTTCTTTTATTTGATTTCTGTTTTTCAATAATTTTAATTCTGCAACCACAAGCATTAGGATGGCCACCTCCTTCTGAATCAAACTTCTTCGCTAATTTTGTTAAATCATAAATACCCCCCTTTTTATGCAAAAATGAATTAGTATAGAAAGAGGCCGAAACTGGGTATTTTGGGTAATCTTGAAACGAAGCACCTAAATTTCCATGTATTACAATACATGCATCACATTCGTTACCAGCCATTGCAGTTATACTATAACCATTTGAGCGGATTCCATACCCTTCAAAATTCACTATGGCTAGCCTATTAATTATCTTCATCTCATCTCTTATTATTTCCATAATTTTATGCTGCTCTTCTCTTTTTTCAAATAAAAGAGGCATGATTCTATCATCTTTTAAAATGGTATTTACTGATAAACCATTTTCTAATAACTTCAAAATATGTAATGCAATTCTTGAATCATCAGCAATTATTCTCCCTAACCATAATACATTATTTTCTGACAGATATTCCTCTTTCGATATATTTCCACTATCGAATTTATCAACCCATAATAACAATTCATCCAAATCAGTAAGATCTAGTTCCGTGGATATAATATTGTATGCTATTCGAGATGCTGAAGGAGAATCCTCCCAAGCCACAATTCCTTCAATGTGTAAATCTTTATCGGGTTTATTAGATTGATGATGATCGATATTTAATCCACAATTAGCACGATATGGTAAATCACAAATTGCAGTATAAATATCTATTTTTTCATCTAATTTACCTGATTTTAATTGTCCAGGCTGTGTGAATATTATCTCGGCATCTTTCCAATATCTCTTCAATATCGCTCCTGCAACCACACCATCTAGATCAGTATCTGTAATTATACGTTTTATATCTAATGATAAAATTTTTTTATACATTTTTTTCACATCTTGATTATAATTTACAGTAATTTTTTTGAACGAATAACAAATAATATTTATATTTTTTAATCATTTATAGAAAATTACGATATGTAAACCCTTCTTCGAAAGAACCATGGAGACATCATGCGGATTCATATTGATTAATTATGATAGTATATTGCTTCTTCAATACCCACAAGGTCATTGGAGTTTTCCAAAGGGCCATATAGAAGAGCAAGATGAAAATCACCATTCTACAGCCTTGAGAGAACTAACAGAAGAAACCGGAATAAAAGAAATAGAGATAGTTGATGGTTGGAATGCTCGTACAGAATACACATTCAAACGAAAAGGAAAGGATATTTCTAAAGAGGTATACTGGTATTTAGCCGAAACGGAAGAGTTAGATGTTGCATTATCTCACGAACATACTAATTATTTATGGTTAAATTTTGATGATGCTAAAAACCAACTAACATTTAATCAAGAAAAAGAGATAATCAATTCTGTTTATATTTTTAGAACGGATTCTGGACTTCCAGTTTAATCATTTTTTGTCCTCATTCCAAGAGGTGTCCACAAAACCTCTTCTTCTTTACATTTTGCACTTATCCATCTTCCCATAACAAACATCCAGTCTGATAAACGATTCAAGTAAGAAATTATTTCAATTCTTACCGCTTCTTTTCCATCATTTTCTAGCATCAAACAAGCAATTCTTTCAGCTCTTCTAGCCACAGTCCGAGACACATGTAAACTTGCCACAGGCGCAGATCCAGTTGGCATAATAAACGACTCTAATGGTTCTATATCTTCAAGCCATTTATTCATTTCTTCAACTAATTTATCTCCTTCATTTTCACCTATCAGGGCCATCATTGAGGGGATTTTTCCAGGCGTACAGGCACATTCTCCTCCAATATCGAATAACTCTTGTTGTACTCGTCCCAAAACAATATCAAGAGATTTTTTTACTTCATCAGATGCCACCTCGAATCTTTTTAATTCCATTCTAACAATTCCAAGTTGAGAATTCAATTCATCAATAGTACCGTACATCGCAACTCTTGGATTTCCTTTACTCACTCTAGAACCATCTAATAGTGAAGTTTCTCCTTTATCTCCTCCTCCAGTATGAACTCTTGTTATGCGAACCATTACATATCTGCGAGAGCCTCTGTTATTTTGAATAGTTCGTGTCAAAAACTATAAAGAAATTTCATTAAGTGAATTTTTTATTATTTCGGTCCAAGACTCATCTAATGCAGACCATCCTCCGTCCTTTTCCAATTCTAGTAGATGTTCAGAACCTTTTTCCTCATCTCCAATTTTTTCATATATTAAGAATAATGCTGCATGACTCATAGTATTAAGCCACGGATCATTCATATCCCACGATTTTTTAAAATGCTCTATTGCACCATTTTTCCCATAAATCAAACCTCTTTTTATTTGTCTTAATCCAGATTTTGACCATGAGATGCCAGGAACGCCTACCACCAAACCCCTAAAAGCAAGATAAATTTCTAACATCACAATTATAGAAGCTATCATGAATGACATTATTTGTTCATTCATTGATGAATTAACCCAATCAACAGTCAACAAATCAATTGCACCAATACATAACAATAATCCTCCAAATGGTGCTAAAATCACATCTTGCTTTGTAATGACCATATGCCTTACTCCAATAATTATACCAAAACTTCCATTAATTACAGTTATCAAAGCTGGCAATTCTTCAAGTGTTTCTCTAGGTGCTGTACTTGCAATAGTAAAAATAATGCCGAAAAAAATAATCAAAAAAGCAAACCTTCCTCCAATTTCCGGAAATGGTTGATATCTACTATAATATAGAATAACTCCTCCAATCAAGAAATAAAATAATATCCAAAAATTTAGTGAAATCATTATTCCACCACTTCTCCCTTCCATCCTGGATTCCAAAATTTATCATTATCAAGCCATTCTAGCCATTCTATTGAGTCAGCCTGTAAAAGCCTAAAAGCCCTCCTGTCTAGTCCTTCAAGTAATGAATCAGAAACTTCTCCAATCTTGTTTGCAGCCGTCCATTCTATTTGCATTTCTCTAACTTTTAATTGCCCATCTGTGTGGTTATTGAAAGACTTTTCACAAACCTCTCGCAAATCTTGTAACCACATTCTAGCTCCACGCATATGAGGTTCTTCCACAAAAGGTTTAGTCTTACGTCGACGACGCCAACGACTCATAATGATGTTCCGCAAGAGTATCCGGTCTTGATGCTTTGCGAAATCCTATTACACAGAAGCCTCTGGATATATTTGTGGGCAGAATAATAGTTCATATTTTTGGTAAACCAAAAGATAATAATTTGGCATCAATAATCGATGATTATTCTAACAGAATAATTTCTAGGGGAATAATAGTTAAGATTTATTCTGATAAAAAAGATAATAATAATTATGAAAAATATTTAACTAATCTCAAAGGTAATTTGATAATTTTAGATGAAAATGGAACTCAGAAAACAAGTAAGGAACTATCTAACTTAATATCACAAATATCACTTGGTAATGAAACAGTAAACTTTGCCATAGGCCCTCCTGATGGATTTAGCAATAAACTGAAAAATATATCAATCACACAAATATCACTTTCAAGGATGACATTAACTCATGAAATGGCAGCATGTATACTATTAGAGCAAATATATAGGGCCACTGAAATTATCCGAGGTGGACCTTATCACAGAGAATAAATTATTTAATTCGATTTACTGAATTAGATATTATTTTTAAAGCATCTATTAACACTACGTCATTATCCCAAAAACCCTCATTATTTTCACCAATAGATACTTCTTCCACCAGCAACTTAGATGCCCTTGCAACCTCATCTACAATGGTCACTGTAGCCTTCCTCGCTGTTCTTGAAAGTGGATTCAAATCAATTACTAATACTTCTTTATCTAGTGCAATCAGTGCTTCGCATCGATCTCCGTCTTCCAAGGGGACTAATACTACATCTGCTTTTTCTATCCCGTCTACACAACATATTGAACGAGGTCCTTCTAATCCAATAATTTTACCTTTACAATTTTCACCTAATATTTCGACATTATTTATTCTTTCTACCCACTCTTTTCCTTTCCATTTTTCAGGAGGTCTTTCCTTGGATATTTTTTCTTTATATTCATGCATTAAATCTAACAATTTTGAAATTCTTAACGGCGTTCTGTAGTATATATTTATTTCAATTGGACAGGAAATCATTGCTGCAATTTTTATTAATTCTTCTCCAGCCAAAACTGCTGTATTACCATTTACTGATATTACAGGACTTTTCGCCCTCCTCAGCCTACTTGCAACCTCTTTAATTGATTTTAAAGCGGAAATAGATGTTTTTTCACCAAGAAGATAATCAAAAGCCTCACCTCTTCCATGAGCAATCATAGCCGATTCCGCCAAAAGACCATCTTTGGAAGCCTGTACCAATCTCTCTCTGGAAATTAATGAATTATATCTCGGATGACTTTTTGGTATTTCTGACATCAACAACCCTCCTTTTCGAATAACATTGATAGATCAATAGGCCTCACTCCTCGATTTAATTTACTAGATGAAATAACTTCAATATCTGTTTTATTCCAATCTTCTAATGAATCAATATCAATACCTCCAGATGCTTCTAAAATACAATATTCACGTAATTTATTTTTTATTAGCTTTTCAGATATTTTTTTAACTGCCCTAGTATCAATATTATCTAATAATAATACAATTTTAATATTTTTTATATTACTTTGTATTTTTCTTTCCCATGCTTTTACGACAATCATTGCCTCATTCATATTTTGTACTTCTACGATAATAAAACCATCAACTTTGGATAAATCTATTTCCTCAATAGTTCTAGAAATCGTTTGTAGATAGTTTTCTTCATCTCTCATATGCGATGCAAAGTCGTTTTCCTTTAACATTATGGCATCATTTCTATTAAGTCTATGAGTATAACCTCCTCCTACATTGACAGCCCATTTGTCCATCAAACCCCAATCAGTTTTACGTGTTGCTGCAACTTTTATTCGTGGGACTATCTTAACCCATTTTTCTGTATTAGTTGCAATACCAGACAAATTTCCTAAAATATTCAACATTATTCTTTCAACTTTTAGAATTTCTTCTGCCATCCCTTTTATTTCTAAAACTGTTTGACTGTTTTTTATTTCTCCTCCCTCTTCAACATACCACTTTACTTCACATCCAGAAAAATGTATTTCTAATAATCTATTTACAATGGGTTTCCCACAAAGTACACCCTCATCCTTAGATATTATTTTCCCCTTGATTATATTTTTAGGACCGCTCCCTCCACCTTGCTCATCAAATATCATAGAATTTATCCATCCATCCATCGATTTTAGGAATAAAGACGTGGCTGAACCATTTTCCATATCGCCTTCCCAAAGAAGATGTGAACGATCGTGTGGCATGCCACTCATGTTGCTCGGTATCATACATCTATCTTCAACAATACGAATTATATTAGCAAAATAGTTTATTTTTCTTCAACTACATCCAAACTGGTATTTGCTGCAGCCAAACAAACCAATATATCATCAATTGTCGATCTAATCGTGTTTAAATTTTTAGAAATAACTCTTATAATTAATCTACAAGATTCATCCAAATCAATTATTTCATATGAAAATGATTCTGGATCATCCGGAACAATTGCTGCAAGTAGTAATTCAGCGCGTGATCTCGGGCCGTTCCAAATTATCTCCACTTCTGTACTTTCCATGAACTCCGTATGTGCTACCTCTTTTGATTTGTACTGGTATTATATTGAACATCTTCCCGCGAATGATTCATGGCCAGGGAATTGATTAGACTTGAAGAAGTACATCGTGCCTTTGGCCCCCTGACAGTTTTAGAATCAGTTAACTTACGTATAGATGAAGGAGATAGAATTGGTATTGTTGGACATAATGGTGCAGGAAAAACCACACTATTACGTACTATTAGTAATCAAGATCAAGATCTTGGCGATATTTCTTTTGCAGCAGGACTCCGTTTAGCATTTTTGACCCAAATCAGGGATTTAGATGAAAATGCCACTTTAGGAGAAGAACTTAGCAGACGTGGACGACAATTTCAAGAAATAGAAGAAGAGATAGCATTATTAGAAGAAAAAATGACACAACCTTCGTTTTATGAAGGTGATTGGCAACCTGATATGGACAGATATCAAGAATTACAGAGCCTCATGGCACGTTCAGGAGGAGGAGATGTTGCAGGACATGCTCAAGAAATTTTGAAAGCACTAGATTTAGCACACCATCCATTAGATATCCAACTTTCTTTACTATCAGGGGGTGAACGTGCAAAGGTTGCACTTGCAAGGCAATTGGTAGGGTTAAATGAAATTGATGTGTTTTTCTTAGATGAGCCGACAAATCATTTAGATTTACAGACCTTGAATTGGCTTGAGAACTTTCTAAACAAATTTAACGGAGCTCTTTTGATTGTTAGCCATGATAGATATTTTTTAGATAGAGTTTGTAATAATATCATTGAAGTTCAAGATGCCCATACAAGAGGGTATAATGGCAATTATACTTCTTTTTTAAAGCAAAAAGAACTTTTTTTACAGACTCTTAATGACCGAATCGATAAGACACAAAAAGAATTGAAAAGATTGAAAGGTGCTATGCAATCTATGAAAAGCTCCAATAAATATGATAAATCAGTTTCTCAAAAACATGTAATGATTTTACGAACCCAACGTGAATTGAAATGGTTAAAATCTATTAAACCTAATTTAAGAAAACCTTTGAGATTTAACATGAAAGCTACAGAAAAAAGTAGTTTAGAAGTATTAGATTTTAAAAAGGCCCATTTGTCATTTGACCGCCTCTCACATCCAATAATTAGAGGTTTAGATATTGGAGTAAGAAGGGGCCAGAAAATAGGGATAATAGGTCCAAATGGAGCAGGAAAAACCACATTATTAAGAATTATTAATGGTGAATTGAGTTTAGATTCAGGAGAAATAGATATTCGGCCTGGCGTCCAAATAGGTTATTTTCATCAAGACCATAGATTACTAAATTTTGATTTGACGCCTATTGAACAAATTCAATTTTTAAAACCAAAAATGGAATATGCAAATCTTAGATCTATGCTAGGTCAATTTCAATTCACCTCAGATATGGCCAAAACTAAACTTTCAAAATTAAGCGGAGGAGAGAGAGCTAGGGTGGCTTTACTTTGCTTATTACTAGAAGAAAATAATATGCTTTTGTTAGATGAGCCGACAAATCATTTGGATACAGATGCCAAACAAGCTTTGGAAGAAGCACTTATTGGATATGATGGAGGAATAATCACAGTCAGTCATGATAGATATTTTTTAGATCAAGTATGTGATACAATATGGGAATTAAAAGGAGATGGAAGCCTGTTTGTTTGGCCAGGAAATTATTCTGATTACATCAGAAGAAAAGAAAAACAAAAATAGTTTGAAATATTAAACACCCCAAAATCTATTTGCACTTAATGATTCATCATTCTCTTCGAAAGATTGCACTACAGTTCTTAATAGATAATAAAGCACAGTAGCGACGATTGGGAGAAACCAAGTATCTGATATCTCCCCAAAGGCTAAACTATAATCATCTCCAGATAATTCAGTTAATAGAACTTCTATGATTGCTCTGGAAATAGTATAAATTACTCCTCCTAGCCCAAATAATAACAAACTCCTGCCTGTAAATGTCCCTTCCTTCCATCTTAGTACTCCTAAAGAAAGTGCAAAAGAGAAAGTAGACACAACTATCCATGTAAGTGCTTGATCTAGTGCAATAACCCAAACCGCAACATCTCTATTTACAGCATCTAAATCAAACACATCTATACTTACGTAACTTTCAGTAACATACTCATTTAATTCTGATGTAGAACCGGTAAGAACTTGCCAAACCGTTAGGACCGATAATAGCACGGAAACAATTGCCAAACCCCACAATAAAGAAGACCAAATACCTCCAGTAGCACTTTCTCGCATATCATTCAGTAAACGATCTAATTGTTGTTCCCAACCCAACCCCTTTGCTAAAACCCATATTCCTATTATCAATGGCATCGCACCAATAATTACGGTTCCGTTGGGTAGCATTAGTCCCAATCCAAAAAGCATTAAAAATATTGCAACCGGTACTAGTAATCTGGCACGCCATCTCGGATCTTCAACAGCTTTAATTATGTAGTAATAGGTACTTTCAATTCCTCTATTCTGTCTTACAATTATCTTCTCAATATGGTCTACTCTTATTCTTGAGGTTATTATCGGAAGAGATGCCTCATCATCTGCACCATCAGTGACTAGAACTGCCGAATCTGGTTGAAATTCCTTGATTACTTCTTCTAATTGACTTGCAATGGCTCTGTCACTGCGCGGACCAACTCTTACATCACCTGTTAATATCGCTATTTCTAATTCATCATTTCCTTTCGCACTTTCTACCATCTTATCGTGATGGTGCAATGCCCCTAAAATTGCGTTGGTATCAGATTCTTCTGGATCAGCAATTCCTAATCGCAATACTGCATTTAAAGCATTCTTTCTACCTATTACGGGGCCTCTTATTCCAGCTTTAACACCTAAATCATTATCTCTGTCAACAGTCATTATTAATGTTCTAGCCATATAATCATTCTCGCCTTAATATTTATTTTAATTGGATATTACCTATGAAGAATTGGACATTCTGCTTCCGTCTTCTCCCTCCATGTCTTTGTTTTGATTCGTATCTTCATTATATCTTCTTCTCTGTTTTGCTCTTAGATATTTAAGTGGATGAGTCATCCATTCTTGATCACAAAGCGAATTATCGCCTTTCTGAACTGGACAACGAGCTCCTGTTTTTAGTGCTGAACAACCATGGGGAGTATATTCCCTCTCGTATATTTGATTTATTTGATATCCACTGGTTTCTGCATTATAATCAGGAGCATTTGAAAAAAATGCCAATGCTTCTTCTTGGGAAAAGCCCATTGATCTGGACATAGCGGCTAAAAAGACACGGCCCGTGTGATTTACATTTATCCCTTGATTTAATTCTGAAACAGCTAATTCAAAACAAGGAGGCCACTCATTCCTTGTTGTAGCACTCATAGGCATTTCTTCTCGGACTCTTTCTGAAAACAAACTAACTATTCTTTCTACAGAAGATGAGAATAGAGCCGCAAACTCATCATCCATTTTTTCCATTCTTTTAATACATATTTCATTAAGATTTTCACGAATTCTTTCTTTTAATAATCTAGACGTACGCTGCATGCTAGTTTCTCCTACTCCTGGATTCATACAAACCCAACCATCTTTCACTGAACGATTTATTAATCTCCAATAGTTTCCTGAAATTTTAGGGCATAATTCTATGAAATCACTAATTGGTATCCAATAAACAGAAACACCATTTTCATCTTTATTCTCTTTAATATCAGAAAGATATGTTTTTGCAATTAACATAAAATTTTGGTTATCTGCTCCCAATAAATAATCTGCTCTACTAGATTCTCCCTCAATCCATCTTCCCAATAGTCTTTCATCAAAAGACGCACATATTATCAACATCGCATATAGAAATGACAAACATTCTGTCATTTTCCCTATCTCAGTTGATAAATCTATAATTTCTGCCGATTTAATATCACCTTTGTGAGTAATACTTTCCACTAGCCTAATTCGACCTCTTGCTCGAATATCTTCAAGCCAGGGAGCATCTATCAATTGCTCTATTGTTATGTCATTTTCCTCTAATAATTTTTTAATATATTCTTTACTCTGAGGAAGAAAACCATATCTTGCCAGTACGCTCTCATCACCAATCTCAGGCAACTCGAGCGGCATCGGCGGCATAAAGCCCCTATGCACCACTAGGGTTCTTCAATACTCACTATGCCGATATACATGAGAAAGGACATTATGCCACGAATAAAACAAAGAATTGAACATACCAATCACGAATTAATTAAAATCCAAGATGAGATAAGGGATTTTTTTGGTTGGAATTTGAGTGATGATTTACATAGTACAGAAAAATTATTGTATAAAGTTGATAATTCAAATGTTAATAGTTGGAAAATATCTAATCGAGAAAAGAATCTATTTGACATCATTGAGCGAATGAGTTCTACTGATAAAAAAATTGTAATTGTCGGCGCTGCTGTGACATCTTTAGAAATAATTAAAATTTTAAAAAATAATAATTTTTTAGTATTGGCAGATGGTGCAGGTGCAGTTTTTTCCACATTGGATGATGAATTGGAAGAAGAAGCTTGGTCTCGATCACTTTGTGTCATAAGTGATGGAGATGGAGGAAGCGGACTAACTAAAGCCATTCAAAAAGAAATACCATTGATACTCCATGCGCATGGAGATAATATTCTTTCTTGGACTAAAGTCATCGATTATATTCTTTCTTCTGATATCGAGTCAAAGATAGTTTTAACACATCAATTACCTAAAAAAATTGATGGTATGTATAATTTTGGAGGATTTACAGACGGGGATAGAGCAGTGTGTTTTGTTCACTCTATAGGAGTACCTAAAGAAAGAATAGTAATGATAGGTACAAGGACAGATATAGTTGGCAAATGGTCTGGAATTACTGATAAAGAATTAAAATTATCGAAATTAAAATGGATGGAAAAAATATTACAAATTATAGAAATAAACTATTAAATATCAAAATTATTTAATTTCAAACTCTCCAATCTTTATTTTTTCCTGACCTTTATCAATGACACCATCAAAGTCATCCTTAGACCCGTCTTTATAATTTACAGTTACCTCATAATTTGTAGATTCATCGCCTTCGGTTGTTTCATACTCCTCGATAAATAAATTATACTTTCCTTCCATAGGATTGTTTAGTTTAATTGATTGTTTATTGGCCATTTTATCAATATCAAATAGTATATTTTTATCCTTTCCAATATCTAAGAAAGAAATTACTCGTCCATTTGGTTGTTCTAAACTTAGTCCAAGATCATTAGAAGAATCTAATGACATTTCGACCATAGTGCTATTCTTCACAGAACTACCCTTTCCTAACTCTTGTATGTTTTCATCTTCTAAAACCAATTCTTTAGGCTTTGATTCTCCACTCTGCATTTCTGCAATAGCGAACTTGGCAATGAATAATAACTCATTATTTATTTTATTATGCTTAATCTTCCCTTCATATACTCTTTGACTGGTTCCTATAGTTACACTAACTTTGAAATCTGTCTCATTTTTTAGTATGAAATTTGATATTATAGGAATTTTCGATAAAAATTTATTTTTATGTTGTATTTTATAATGCCTCACTCCAACCCTATATGTTCCTGAAGGAGGCGTTTTGGTCCATACTACATTTTCCACAGGGGTTTTAGAAGTTGGTTTAAAATTCATATCTAAGTCCAATTCTCCTCCACATGCAGATTTTCTATTATCATGGAAAATATGTTCTCCTGAGGGAGTAATTACATGTAAATCTAAATCGTTCCAATTATTCCATAATAGGCTAATTTGTACTGACCCTCTTTTTGCACCCTCTCTTTCTAATCTTTCACTAAAAGCAGAAACACCTTCTTCACTAATCACGGCTTCCTGAATTCCTTCTCCTAAAACACCCCCTCCTTCTCCTAAACCATCAGAGGGGAGGGAAATATCTGAACGATCAGATCTTCTACCACTTCGTCTCCTATTTCTCAATTGAACAGATTCAGATTCAAATTCAGGTAAATTTATTTCTGTTGGAGGTAAAATGGTTCTTCTACCACTCCCAAATAATATTCTGTATACGCCCTGAAAAAATAAACCAATTATCGTCACGACGATGACAAGCGAAACAACGTCCACAGTTCTGAACCTGTGCCCCGTCTTTTCATAACATCGGTTAAATTAACTACTTTAGACGTGTCAAATCAATTTTATAACCGTGTATTTCATATCCGAGTCAACTCCCCTCTACATTCGGGCGGATAGCCATCAGGCTACACAGATTTGTAGAAGTATACTTTTTGGGATAAGATATTATGAAAGTTAAAGCAATTTTAATAGTCACCATTATGGTTCTTTCAATTTTGCCCTATACTCCGGAAACGACTTTAAAATCAAATAATGTACCTTCATTCCAAGCTTCGGACGCAGATGTTGCAGTAACTCAATTGGATATAACCACGCCTTCTGTGTATGTAGGGGCTGTACCTACAGTTTCTCCTATGGATCATATAATTCGAGTTACAATAGTAAATTTTGGAGGAACTGATGCAGAAGGTACTCTTACACTAGAAGTTGATGATGGATCGGGTCAATCGGAAGTGGATAGTCGAGATATTTCAATTTCTTCTGGTTGGACTTCTAATCATATAATGTATTGGAACGCAACTAATTTTCCTTCCGGATCTTCTTTAATTGCCTTATGGACAAACGACCCTTCATCGACGGACTCTGATAATAGTAACAATCAATTACTTTTATCCAATATAGATGTACTTGATGTACAAAGTGCTACTCATGTTGCAGATACCCTGCCAAATAATGATGATGTATTAGCAAAAGGACTTTGGTCTGGAACAATTTCAATGGTAAATTCAGGTACAATACCTGTTGACGTAACTGCAGATTTGTCACTTACACCTGTACTCGGAGGTGACGCTACTCCAATTACAGCAACAATGATACAACCTCCTGTTGGAAGCCTTTCTAGCCCCGCTTTACTTACAAATATCGATATTTCATTTGATGGAACGCCTTTGGAAGGAGAATATATTATATCTGGGGAAATTCAGGTTACTGGCGCATTATCCGGCCCTTCTACTATAAGTATCTCAGATATTTCAGTTACCTTTGATTTTTCAAATGCAGTACTATCAACTCCAATTGATAGAAATGTAGATCCTGGAGAATGGACAAATATATCCTTCCTTTTACAAAATGCTGGCAGTTTATCCGAAACTTTTGTGGTTTCGCATACAAATGTAAGTAGTTGGGTAAAAGCACCAGCAGTAATCCATCCGGTTTCATCCCCCCTAAGTCTTGCATCAGGAGCATCAACAGTTATTACAATTCCAGTGGAGGTTCCACAAGATGCTGACATTAGTGATTCCGAGATGGTAACCTTATCCGTATTATCTCAAAGTAACAATTTACTTTTGGAAAGTACTGTTATCGTAATGGCAGGAGAATTATTTCAGGGTACAATTACTCAAAACAGCTCCCATACAAGTGGAGTAGATCACTTTAATGTCGAGCCCGGTGGCGAAAGTTTCACTCATGAATATATATTGAATAACACAGGTACAGCCCCGGCTCAGTATGAAATTAATGCTGCAATGTTAGAGGCAGTTCCTTATTGGACAATAATTTCCCCTGTTACTATAACAAATATTTTATTGCCTGGAGAGAATATTACAATTCCTGTAACATTCATTCTACCTGATATGCAAATACCTTTACAATCATCTTTGAAAATAAATGCAGATTTGGAATTAACTTTCAGAGTGCAAGCGATACCATTATCTGGCGGTTTGGATGTTATCGCCACAACTTCTATACATGTTTTACCTAAAGTAGAAATTGATTTTGAATTATTAGATGATAATGATGAACCTTTGGATGAAGATTGTCCACTAGATAAAGGATTTGAAGTTTGTTTAGAAGATGTTACATCAGAAGAAATAACTTCCTTATCAGTTAACAGAGCATTGAAGTTTAGAGTTCAAGCTAAAAATAATTTAGCTTCAGAAACAGACGGTACAGCACAAATTAATTTAGTTCAGAGATTTTTAAATCATGATCCAATTACTACCGGGGCAGCACAATATGAAGAAGAAAGATGGACAATCGGACTCAGCCCTTCAACAATGAGTTTGGGGATTGGAGCAACTGGATATGGGGTGATAACCATGCGACACACTTCTAATGTAAATTTTCCATATCCAGCCGCAGGAGAACTGAGTTTTACTATAGCCGCTGAAACTACCTTCACTCTTGATAATTATAATGGAAACACTATTCAAACTTCAAATAACTCGACTTCAATATCGTTTGATATACCACAAATATCTGAGGCTGGTTTAATTTCAAAGACTATTGGAACTGGTGCACCCGGAACTTCAATAGTTGCAGAAATGACATTAAAGAACATGGGCAATTCTCCTGATATATTCGATTTGAATTATGTTGACATGCCGGGATGGACTGTATCTATAAGCAGTACAACAACTATTAAATCCAGAATAGAAGGTTTTTGTGGAGTAGGTAGTTCTTGTTTAGTTCCATATGAAACATCCTTTACTGTTTCAGCAACTCCTCCTGCAACTGCAAGTGCCGAAAAAATACATGAGATAATGATTTACGCATGTACCAAAAGAGATCCGGGCGTGTGTGATTATGAACATGAACCAAATCCACCCGATAATCCTGATCCAGCAGATCAACCAGCAGAAATACTCTCATATGCAACCGCCAAATTTCAATTGGATGAATTGATTGATGCTAATTTGAATACAGGCTCAGATTTAGCTATTCTAGATAGATTGGGAACTTCGACAATAATGTTTGAACTAAACAATACCGGAAACTCTAATCAAACATTTGTTTTAAATTTACAAAATACTGATGATGACTATTTGTTTATAACATTCAATGAAGATGACTCCATTCTAGAGTTGACAAAAACAATGCTAGTCCCTCCTGGGGCAACTTCAATCATTCGAGTTTATGCCAAAGCATCAGATACTGCACGTGCTGACAGTTCAACCACCTTTGATATAGAATTAATAAATAATGGTTCTGTTTTGGATAGTAAAACTATGGAAGTCACCGTAAATCCAGATCATGCATTAAATCTACAAGGTAGTACGAATTATTTCGCCCAACCGGGCGATACTATTAATGCAGACTTTAATTTAATCAATCTTGGTAACTTACTTGAAAGTAATGTTTCCTTTATTCCTATTTTACCTACTGATTCTTCATCAGGATTATGGTCTTTTGAAACTGAAAATGAAAATGTTTCATTAGAACCAGGGTCTGAAAATAGTTTAGCAATTATTTTAAATTTTACATTGCCTAATTTAGGCCCTGATGTAATGCTTGAAGCTGGGACTGTATTCAATATCCCTATTCAGATATTTTCTTATGACTTCACAGACACAAATGGAGATTATTTGACATTAGGATTAACAAATATTGTAATTACTATTGAACCCTATTTTGAATTAATTATTACATCATCTTCTGATTACATGAATATGGTTCCAGGACAAACTAGAACATTTGATTACACCATTCAAAATGGAGGAAATGCACCAGCAAGAGTTTCTATGAGTTCCGAATTGAGTGTTACAGAACAATCAAGATGGCAAGTATCTTATCCAAATCTCCCATCTACACAATTTATAATTCAAATAGAAGAAAGCTATTCAATAACATTAGAAATAACACCTATTGCTTCCGATCATTATGTTGGAGAAAGTGGTATCTTTAATATTATATTTACTTCTGATGATGATGCCGAAGAAACAACATCTTTCAGTACACCTATAGAGATTGTTAGAATACAGACAGATGATGCTATCATAATTGACACAGGTGCTGTTAGTACTTGGGATGATGGACTACTTCCTTGTGAAGAAAGTGAGGGTGATAGGTGTAGAATACTTAGGATTCCTTGGATGCATGTGCCACATCTAGGACAAACAGATGAATCTGCGGCGGTATACAATCTTACTCTCTTGAGCAATTCTAGAAATATTAATGCAGAACAGAACCCTCAAGCCATTTGGGTATTCTTTGTAAATAATCAAATATTATCTGCTGATTTTGCCGGTATCGATTTCCTACCCGTTCAACCCTATGATTCAGATTCTACATTTGATTTCAAATTCATTTTACCAGATACAGATAAATTAGCACCAGATGATGGATATGAATTCACATTTAGATTAAAAAATCTAGGAGACCCCCTTGATACAGCGCAATATTGGACAGACTTTACTATCGATCTGATCACTACAGATACCTCCGATCCAACGATATTAGAAATGAGATTCTTAGATTCTCAATTAATTGAAGGAGAGGCAGCAACATTGGTTGTTGAAGTGAAAAATGCAGGAGATGCAGTTTTATCATCTGGCTCCGAAATCTCTGTTTATTGTTCAGGGAAATATCTAGATACATTTGCCTTTGGCTCACAAAGTATCCCTCAATTAGCATCACAAGAAACCTTTAATTCTACTTGGCAAATAAGCTCTAAATCCATACCATGGTGGTCAACAGGAGAGCCAATTACATGTAATGCTCAATTAACTGGCTCTATCGTAGATATAAAGGGCAATGACATTTCAAATGATATACGTTCTCAAGAATTGAATGTTATGTCATGGGAGCCGCCAAGTTATTTAGTAAAAATAGGAAATGAAACCATAAAAGCTCCACTCATGGCATTTGTTTCAATAATACTATTATTTGCCTCAATATACCTATATAGAAATGGATTAAGAGATTTTACACATTCTTATGTTCTCTTTTCATCTTATTTCGCTACTGCGAGTTTAGGTGCACTTGCTTTGACAAATTGGTTCACATGGCTTCCTATTGTTTGTGCATCTTTAGCAATACTTATTTCCATAAAAATTGCTTGGACTTCTTCTTCTGAATTACAGGCGATATACAACGATAAAAGAAAATCATTAACGGGTGCCCGTGCTACAATTTCTAATCATGATGTAGAAGCAAGGAAAACATTCAGGGAGTTAAGGGCAATCATTTCATGTGCACCTTTAACTTTCTTATTATTCACAATTATAGAGCCCAATTTAGCTTTAGATACAAGTACAGAAGGATTAACAGGATTATTGCTATACATACTGATATCACCTATCATCATTCATCTTGTTCTGAGATTCCTCGATAGGTCTTATGAGAAGATATATGGCGATTTGAGCCAATTAGAAATAAAGGCAATGAAAATAAAGAAAATCTTAGCATCTCAAAAAACTTCAAATAGATTCCAACCAAAAAATCGTATGGGGGGCCCTGAATGAGTAAAAAAATAGAATTCAACAATTCAGGTGGAGCCGAAGCAACTTTGAAAATTTTAGAACATATTGATGAAGAATCTATAAAAATTCAGCATACAATATGGAAAAATAAACCTCTTAAAGCATCAAAAATGCTTAAAAAATTAAGTAAAGAAACAGATTTCTTAGAAGAACAAGTATTGGGCTTATCCAGGTCTCTAAATTCTTTAGCAAAGCAACTCGATGAATTAGAAGAATTAAATGAAGATGATTTAAATTCATCGGAATTTGTTGCAATGGGATTACAATTTTTGAGAGAAGGTAATTGGGGTGCAGCAGCCGATTCTGTTGAAAAGGCAATTGCAGCTTTAGGCCCTCATGGATTAGAGAGATCATTATCAATAATAAATAGACATTTGAATGAACTAGGAGACCTTAGTGATTCTGAAGAAGTAACATTAAACTTGATAAGAGAAGCAAGACAAAAATTAGCAAAAGATGATTTTAAAGCTGCAACAGATGCATTTGAAAGAGCGATAAGCGTTTTGGGTTCAGTTCCAACTGGAGAAGCATTAAGTCCCTTTTTAGTGAACCATTTTTTCCTCTCAATAGAATCCAAGTGGCCTGAGAGTACAAACAATGGGCTAATGGTAATTACAGTAGAAAATTTAGGAGATAACAACATGTCACCGATGAGGATGTCAATACCTACTCCATTGGGATGGATGACAAGTCCAAAAATGACAGAAATACCGGAGATTCCTCCAGAAGGATATATTGAGATAGGAGTTGAAATGCGTCCTTCAGGATCTGTAACTTCAGAAAAAATGCTAGGAAGAAAATTAGCAATAACTACAGGCTATTTAGCTAATTATGGACATTTAAAGGTTCAAATAAGAGTTGAAAATAGAACATTAAAGAGTATGGAAGGAATTATTTTAGATCCTTGGCTTCCTGAAGGTTTTGAAGCAATGAGATTGCCATTTGTTCAAAACTTAGGACCAGGTCAAAAGGTATATTTGGAAGTTGATGTTTTGAATGTCGGTAAGAATTAATTATAAAACAAATATTGTATATAATTTTTACATATTAAAATTGAATAATGTATTATTATTGGCAATATGTGTATTTTATACATTAACATCATAAATGATAACTCATCACAAAGACACAATGTTGCCTAGTAAGAATGCTGAAAACCTGAGAAATTATGGTAAATATGACGAACGCGGCTCAATAGGTATTGGAGCAATGATTGTATTTATTGCATTAATATTAGTGGCTGCTGTAGCTTCAACAGTTATTATCAAAACTGCAGAAGAATTGCAAGATAGAGCCGAGAAAACCGGTGACGATACCAGAGATCAAATATCTGGTAAATTGTTAGTTACCGATGTATATGTGGCTACAGATGCAGACGCAGATAACGATATAGATACAATGGCAGTTATCGCTAAACTTGCATCTGGTTCAGATGCTACTCTACCAACCGCTATGACATACATGGTTGTATGTAATGACGGAGGATTCGCTACTGATGTCCAAGATTTAGCGGACGCAAACGGTAACGCAGTTACTCCAGGGGGCACTGCAATAACAGATACCACAACTCTTGCATCCGGAGAATTATTTAGATTCACAGTTACTTTAGCCAACTGTGATGGTGCAGCCGTTGTTGGAGCATCATTGCCTTTGACATTAAATGTTGAAGGTGGTGGAGATACTCGAGTTGATCTGGAAATTGAGTCTGTTGCAATTGGAGCAAAATTAATCTGATTTTTCAGAATAAATTTATAATAAAATAGGTGAATAAGATGTACGAAGAAACTTTAATCAAAAGAAATAATAATGAAAGCGGCTCAATAGGTATTGGAGCAATGATTGTATTTATTGCATTGATATTAGTGGCTGCTGTAGCTTCAACAGTTATTATCAAAACTGCAGAAGAATTACAAGATAGAGCCGAGAAAACCGGTGACGATACCAGAGACCAAATATCTGGTAAATTGTTAGTTACCGATGTATATGTCGAAACGGATGCAGGAACCGATAATGATATAGATACAATGGCAGTTATCGCTAAACTTGCATCTGGTTCAGATGCTACTCTACCAACCGCTATGACATACATGGTTGTATGTAATGCTGCAGGATTCGCTACTGATGTAGGAACTCTAGCAGATGCAGAAGGTAATGCAGTTACTCCAGGAGGTGGTGTGATAGCAGATACCACAACTCTCGCATCCGGAGAATTATTCAGATTTACAATAACTTTAGCGAATTGTGCAGATGCAGCAGTAGTTGGAGCATCATTGCCTTTGACATTAAATGTTGAAGGTGGTGGAGATACTCGAGTTGATCTGGAAATTGAGTCTGTTGCCGTTGGAGCAAAATTGATTTAATGCCCTTTCTTGTGTTATTTTTCTAAGGAGAATTAACAATGGAGGAAAAAAAATGGGCATTTTTGATAACCTACCCTTCAGTGGTTTAGGTTCAGATGGAGACATGAGTAAGCGACTAGATAGAGTTGCTAAACTTTCAGTTGAAAATGTTGATATTCCATCAGAATTTAGACCCACTGATCTTGAAGCATGGCTTTTTGCACCTGCTGGAACAAGAGTTGGGATACTAGGAGAACCACAAGGTAATGCTCAATCAGAATTAACTCCAGAATTAGTAGAACTGATAAAAGATAGATTCGAAAGATTAGAGACTGCATTAGATTTAATGGAAGCTAACATTAAACTTACTCAACAACAAACTGCAGAAATTGTAGGATCAAGAGTAGCAAGTGGTGTACAAGCACCATCAGAAGGCGCAGGTACAGACATGATTCATACAGTTGGAGAAGATGGAGAAGTTACAAGTAAACCTATTGAGACAGATATGGATCATGCAATGCCCCAATTAGAAAAGACTGGAGGTCCTAATCTATTAGATTTATATGAAGCACAATCTTTAGCTGTTAATCCTTTTCTAAGATCATCTGACGCTGGAGAATTATTGGCCGGACCACAAATTGATGCATCAAAAATAACTGCCCTACTTCTTGACAATATGGGTGGCTCAGATACTTTGAAATTTATAAAAAATGCAGGATCATCGGGTTTGTTATCTACAAATGAAGCCAAATCATTAACAGCAATAGCAACTTTGGCAGAAAAAGGCGAATCATCTGCTGAGCAACCCACATTATCAAATAGAAATCTTTTGATTTTTACTGCAATGGTGGATGCGTGGAGGTCTCAGTTATCCCAAAAGGAGGGATAATATGGCAGGCTCAAGTGTAGCGGGATTGATTGTTGGTACAGTTTTTATAGTTATTTTTGCATCTGCAACAATAACTCTTATTGAAAACGTCAATAAAGCCCAAGAAGCATCTGAAGTCGAATTACCAGATCCTGAATTAAACCTAGTTTCAGCAGATTGGACATGGTCAGGAACAGAAGGAACAATGGTTTACACAATAACTAACAGTGGCACAGAAACAGTTAATATTGATCATATTTATCTATCAAAGGATGGTAATGATCCTTTTTCCTGCTCAACTTTAACATGGGATTCTAGCCCTGCAATTTATATTTTTCCGGGCGAGACAATAGTTGCTACAGAGAGTGGATTAGATGCATCCGATGATGATATTGACGATAATCCTCAAACAGTTTTCTTAGCAGTGTTTGAATACTCGTTAGCGGTTTCAGTGACATAAGGAGGTGCGAGCATGGGAGATGGGCCATCGGAGATGATTATGTTAATGACCGGTTTAATTGTTGCAGGACTTGTCTCAGCTGTTCTTC